>JACXTT010008040.1_pt1 | contig 14700 bp, 12 predicted proteins | sample 9270951 | NCBI WGS metagenome assembly JACXTT01 (sample SAMN15532306, study PRJNA645909) | rock metagenome | isolation source: weathered quartz diorite | place: Puerto Rico | collected 2017-06-21
CGACGTTACCGGCAATCTGCAGTACGGACACATGCACCATGGCGCGTTCACCTTTATCGATGCGAACCATCACACCGAGGACTGGACTTACATGCAACCAGGGGACAAGCCGATGCACGCTCACTTCGAGCTGCAGCGGACAAAGTGACGGAAGCGTATCTCCGCTAAGGCTATTTGGATGGCAGCTGAGTGCGTCGACGAATGGCCCTCACCCCAGAGCAATAAAGAAATGAGTTTGTTCAAGGAGAATGAAACATGAAATCCCTTCGTTTTGTACTGTCGGTTGTCCTGATGTCGTTCTCCACCGTGGCTTTCGCGCAGTCTGACGTGCAAAAGTCCTCCGTCGCTCCTGTGCCGTCCGAGGCGCAGAAGTCCTTCGCAACCATGAAAAGTCTGGCGGGAGAGTGGGAAGGCCCCGTGAACGTCCCGGAGGTGCCGGAGATGTCAGGCGGCAAGCCGCTCCACGTCTCGCTGCGCGTGACCTCGCGAGGGAACGCACTCGTGCATGAGCTTCAGGAAGCAGGAACGCCGTTGGATGCGACCAAGTACGATCATCCCGTCACGATGCTTTACGTGGACGGAGACCAGCTCACGTTGATTCACTATTGCGACGCCGGGAACCGGCCGCGCATGACCGGCAAGATGTCGCCCGACGGCAAGACGGTCGAGTTCGAGTTGAAGGACATCAGTGGGAGCACGGAGATGCACATGCACCATTCGGTGTTCACCATCATCGACGCCAACCATCACAGCGAGGATTGGACGTTCATGATGAAGGACAAGCCGATCCACGCCCACTTCGACCTGCACCGCATCAACTGAGGCGCGCGTTATCTCTGCCAAGGTTTACGTGGAAAACCACCATGGACCGTGAGTGGAACGACAATCAGCCGATTTACCGCCAGCTTCGCGACCGCGTCGTCGCGATGATACTCGACGGTGTGCTTAAGGAAGGCGATCCCCTGCCCTCCGTGCGCAACGTCGCGGCCGAATATCGGGTCAATCCCCTCACGGTCCTGAAGGGCTATCAGCAGCTGGTGGACGAACAACTGGTCGAGAGCAGGCGGGGTCTCGGCATGTTCGTCAACGTCGGTGCACGCAGTTTGCTGCTGCAGGGCGAACGGCAGAAGTTTCTCGGCGAAGAGTGGCCCAGGGTCTACGCAACGATTCAGCGGCTCGGCCTCAAACCCGAAGAACTCCTGGATGGTGACGCGACTCGGCGGCCGTCTTCGAAGACTCCAAAGGAGGAGCGCTGAAGCCATGGCATGCATAGAAGCACGCGGGCTCCGCAAGGCCTTCGGCACAACCATTGCGCTGGACGGCGTCAATTTGCGCGTTGAGGAGGGCCGCATCCTCGGTCTCATCGGTCCCAACGGCGCAGGCAAGACCACCGCCCTCAACGCGATTCTCGGCCTCACGGCCTATCAAGGAGAGCTGCGGGTGCTCGGACGCGATCCCTGGACCGAGCGCGATCACCTCATGCGCGATGTCTGCTTCATTGCCGATGTTGCCGTACTGCCGCGATGGATACGGGTTTCGCAGGCGCTCGACTACGTCGCCGGCGTGCATCCGCGATTCGATCGCGCGAAGGCGGAAGGTTTTCTGGCGAAGACTACCATCCGGCGTACCAGCAGGGTCAGGGAGCTGTCGAAGGGAATGGTGACCCAACTGCACCTTGCTCTGGTGATGGCCATCGACGCCAGATTGTTGGTGCTCGACGAGCCCACGCTAGGTTTGGACATCCTCTATCGCAAGCAGTTCTACGATTCCCTGCTGAACGACTACTTCGATCGCAACCGCACTGTTGTTGTGGCAACGCACCAGGTTGAAGAGATCGAGCACGTGCTCACCGATCTCATGTTCATCGATCGCGGCCGGATCGTCTTCAGCTGCAGCATGGAAGAAGTGGAGTCGCGCTATCTGGAAGTGATGGTGCATCCCGAGCGGGTCGCCGCGGCACGGGCGCTCAAGCCGATGCACGAGCGCCAGGGATTCGGTCGCAGCATCCTGTTATTCGACCTGACGTCCGATGCTGTCGCTCGCCGGCAGCTCGCGACGCTTGGCGACGTGCGCACGCCCAACATCGCCGATCTGTTCGTTGCAATGTTAGGAGATAAGCCGGGCAATCAGGCCGGCAAGGCACCGGGTAATTATGAAGGAGCGGCTATATGAATACTCCATCGAACGCCATGCCCGAGTCTCTTCATGAATCGCGCGTGATCGCGCCGGCGGTTATGTCCGCGACTCGGCCCCTGCACTGGTCGATCCGCCGCGAACTTTGGGAGAACCGTTTCATTTATATCGCTCCCCTGGCCGTCGCCGCCGTAAGTCTGTTCGCTTTCTCTATCAGCGCCATTCTTGGTATCTGGGAACGTGAGCTGAGGATCGGCATGGCGCACGGCAGCGGGGCCGTCGTGATGCCATATGACTTGGCGGCGGGCCTGATGATGCTCACTTCTATTCTTGTGAGTGTGTTCTATTGTCTCGACGCGCTCCACGGCGAGCGTCGCGATCGCAGCATCCTGTTCTGGAAGTCGCTGCCGGTTTCCGATCTCACCACAGTGCTCGCGAAGGCAAGCATTCCGCTTGTGGTTCTGCCGCTACTGGTGTGTGTGATTATCATCGCCGTGCACTCGACCATGTTGCTCGTGAGCAGCGCAGTACTCCTGGTGAGGGGGCAGAGCGTGGCAGCATTCTGGGCACAGTTGCCCTTCTTCCGGATGGCGATGGTGACGCTCTATCACCTTGTGACGGCCCATGCACTCTGGCCCTTTCCAGTCTATTGCTGGCTGATTCTGGTATCTGGATGGGCGCGCCGCGCGACGTTTCTATGGGCCGCGTTACCGCTAATTGCGATTGCCGGCGTGGAACAGATTGTGTTTCACACCTGGCATTTTGCCCAACTGGTGGGATCGCGTTTGATCGGCGACACGCAAACGCCAGGCAACATGTTCCCAACCGGTCCCATGACGCATATCACGCCAGGTATTTTCCTGACCAGTCCAGGTCTGTGGGTGGGCTTTGCCGTCGCCGCGGCATTTCTCGCCGCAGCGGTTCGGTTGCGACGCTATCAGGGACCGATCTGATTCGCCTGCAGTCTCGATTCAAGGGCTGGCGCTGGGAGAAACCAATATGAGCACAGCTGTAATGAGCAACCGGGTAGAGCTGAATTCCATTGCGGACAGCGCCCTGAAAGCAGCCGCCGGGTTTTGGTTTCTGGTGGCCGTCATTGGCCAGTGGGCGTTCCTGTATTACCTCGTGGCATTCTATGGCCCCTCGACCCTTACGGGAAACTTCCAAGCCTGGACCAAGAATACCTTTCTCCATATGTCGTACGTTCCCGGGGACATCGCTGGAAATCTGGCCTTCGCTGCGCACGCTTTGCTGGCCGCGGTCATAGCGTTCGGCGGAGCGATTCAACTCATTCCGCAGATACGGGCCCGCGCCATTTCCGTTCACCGCTGGAACGGGCGAGTGTTTTTCGTAACGGCGTTGGGTCTCAGCGTCTCAGGCCTCTATATGGAATGGGTACGCGGCGACCGCTTCAACATGGTTGGCGCAGTTGCGATCAGCCTCAATGCAGTGCTCATCATCCTCTTCTGCGGTCTGGCTTGGAGCGCGGCGCGTTCGCATGAAATCTCTGCCCATCGCCGCTGGGCGCTGCGCGCCTATCTCGTGGCGAATGCGCAATGGTTCACGCGGGTCGGCGTTTTCGCGTGGATCATCGTCAACCGGGGGCCGGTCGGAATCGGGCCAAACTTCGATGGCCCGTTCATCTACTTCTGGGATTTCGGCTGCTACCTCGTGCCCCTCGCCGTTCTTGAACTCTACCTACGCGCAAAGGAAAGTCGCGGCCCGCGCCCAAGGCTCGCCATGGGGGGCGGACTCGTTGTGTGCACGCTCCTCACGGGCATCGGAATATTCGCGTTCACGATGCTCTCGTGGAAGCTCGTAGCGAGGCTCTACGACCCCCGCACATCTATTGCCGACACTCTCTCTGCCACGATCGCGTCCAGCGGCGTCGAGCAAGCCGCTCGGCAATACCATGACTTGAAGGCTGCCCACTCCGCCACCTACAACTTCGATGAAAGCGAACTCGACAATTTGGGCTACCGACTCATTCGCGCCAACAAATTCAAGGAAGCCGTCCGTATTTTCCAGCTCAATGTCGAAGCCTATCCGCAATCCAGCAACGTCTACGACAGCCTCGGGGAGGCTTACATGGACGACGGTGATAAACCGCAGGCCATCGCCAACTATCAAAAATCCCTCCAGCTAAACCCCCAGAACCGAAATGCTGTCCAGATGCTGCAGAAACTCAACGGCCCTTGAGTAAGCGAGGAGCAGTCGGATGACATATTCACCTGTTCTAATTGTTCATATTTGCGGTGGGATCATCGGTGTTCTCTCCGGCTCGACGGCGTTGGTTGTTCGCAAGGGTTCCCGCCCGCATCGGAGGTCGGGCGACGTATTTGTTATATCGATGCTGAGTATGGCCGCAGCCGGTGCATATGTGGCGTTTACCAAGTCGCAACCGACTAACGTTATCGCCGGTGTTTTCACCTTCTACCTGGTTGCAACCGCCTGGTTGACCGTGATGCGCAAGGAGAAAGAGACTGGCCGTGTCGAATTCGCCTTGCTGCTAATCGGATTGGCGGCAGGAACCAGCAGCTTGATTGTTGGCTGGGAAGCAGCCCATAGCGCGGCGGGCTTAGAAGCTGGAGATTCCGCCCCGCTCTACGTTGTCTTTGGGTCGGTGGCCTTGCTTGCTGTCGCCGGGGATATTCGCATGCTCATTCGCGGCGGTGTTGCTGGTGCACAACGTCTGGTGCGCCACTTGTGGAGAATGGGCGTTGCACTGTTCATTGCCGCAGGCTCCTTCTTCCTCGGAACGGCCTCCGATCCAGTGCTGCGGCGAACTGGATTGCGCGCCACGTTGTTCACCCCGGCAATTCGCAAGACCCACCTCCCTGCGCTGCCGGTGCTCATGATCGTCATTCTGACAATTTTCTGGCTGTGTCGCGTGATGTTTACAAATGCGTACAAGAATCCCAGAACTATTATGGAGAGAACTCGGACCCAAGAATCGGGGACAGGCGGGACGCTCTCTGTCTCTCTTGACCAAGGAAATGCCCAGTCCATCCTCCGTTTATCTCCGCCCTGTTCATTCGCGGACACCCTCCAATAAAACCGGACACCCAATTCCCTTCCCACACACCTGCAAGATCCCGCAAGACGTTTCGTTCTCATAAAGTTACATTCACCATACTTTGGCTCTCGAATTGCGCTTCTTTGCTTGGAGCCACAATGTCACCTCGAGGGCGACCATGACGACCCTGCTCCAGGATCTGCGATTGGCCCTACGCCAGATGCGTAAGTCTCCGGGATTCACAATCGCTGCCGTTTTGACGCTGGCAATGGCAATCGGCGCAAACGCTGTAGTGTTCAGCATCATGAATGCGTTCATCCTGCGCCCGTTGAATGTGCCTCACGCGGAGAGCCTCTACGGCCTCTGGCGCCTACAGGACGACATGTCAGAGTCGTATCCGGACTATCTCGATCTCCGCGACCGCAACCACAGCTTTGACGATCTCGTGGCTTATAACATCAACGCGGCGGGGCTGGACACGGGCGAAAGTCCATCCCGTACCTGGGTTGAGGAAGCCAGCGGGAACTACTTCGACGCGCTGGACCTTCAGCCATATCTTGGCCATTTCTTCCATGCCTCGGACGAGCATGGCCCGAACAGTGCTCCGTATATCGTGCTCACCCACGCGTTTTGGCACGCGCACTTTCAAGACGATCGTGGCGTCGTAGGCCGCGTCGTTCAGGTGGACAAGCACCCTTTTACGATCATCGGGGTAGCGCCGCCCGACTTCCACGGGACCCTCTTGTTTTTTCATCCCGATTTTTTTGTACCGATGGTGAACGCGGGCCAGATAGACGCGTCCAATGACCTGAATGCGCGCGGCAGCCGTTGGGTTTTTATGACAATCGGACACCTGAAGGCGGGGGTCACACCCGCGCAGGCGATTGCCGATCTGGACTCGATTGGCGCGTATCTGGAAAAAACCTATCCCAAAGATGACGGCAAAATGACTTTTAAACTGGCGCGCCCAAGCCTTTATGGTGATTATATTGGCCGTCCAGCACGAGAATTCTTAACCGGATTGATGCTGCTATCGGGATTAATTCTATTGGCCGCATGCGCCAACCTGGGAAGCCTGTTTGCCGCGCGGGCAGCTGACCGTTCCCGGGAAGTTGCTCTGCGTCTCGCGCTAGGATCGAGCCGCAAACGCATCCTGCGAGGGCTGTTCACCGAAGCTGTGCTGATCTCGCTGATGGGAGGAGCAGTCGGACTATTGGGCAGCGTTGAGCTGTTGCAGGGGCTCAGCGTGTGGCAGCCAATTCCAAAGTGGCCGCTCCATTTGTCTGTGAACCCGGATGCACATGTGTATGGAGTAGCTTTGCTGCTGGCCTTGGCGAGCAGCCTCCTCTTTGGCGCGGTGCCGGTTAGGCAGGTGCTTGGCACGAATCCGTATGAGGTCGTCAAGTTGGGACCGACCGGCAGAATTGGGCGCCGGATTTCCGCACGAGACCTGTTGCTCGTCGTACAGATTGCAATCTGTGCTGTGCTGGTGACTTCCTCAATGGTTGCGGTGCGCGGACTGGCGCGCTCGCTGCACGACAATTTCGGTTTCGAGCTGCAGAACACAACGTTGGTGGATACAGACCTGAGTATGGCAGATTATCAACGCGGCGATCGAGTGCCCCCCATGCAAAAGCGCATGATCGATGCTCTGGAGACCATTCCTGGGGTAGAGTCTGTGGGATTGGCCGATCAGGTGCCGTTAGGGGATGGCCCGGGTACTTCGAATGTCTTCACCGACAATGCGTCAGATCTGAGGCCATCGAACGCCACCTTGAATGCCTTCACCTTTAGGATCTCGCCCGAATACTTCCGCGCGGCGGGTACAGCCCTGCTGTCTGGGAGGACTTTCACGTGGCATGACGACAAGAACTCACCACGGGTGGCAGTAGTCAACCCGGAATTCGCGCGCAGAATCTTTGGCTCGGTAACAAACTCAATGGGCGGTTACTACAAGATGCCGGATGGAGCGCGCGTACAAGTAGTGGGTGTTGCGGAAGAGGGAAAATATAACAGCCTCACCGAAGATCCGAAACCGGCGATGTTTCTGCCAATCCTGCAATCGCCTTCCAGTTCGACATATCTGGTGGTGCGCTCGAACCGCGATCCGCAGCAACTGGGACCAGCCGTCAGGAGCGCGCTACGGCAACTGGATGCAGGGTTGCCGGTTTACATCCAAACGCGGTACCAGGAACTGGACGCAATTCTGTTTGGTCCGCGTATGGCGACCCTTTCGCTGGGAGTGATGGGCGTGATGGGTGCGATGCTGGCTGTCACTGGCATCTTCGGAATGGCTGCGTACTCGGTCAGCAAGCGGCTACGGGAGTTGGGAATACGTGTCGCCCTCGGCGGTCAGCGTATGGAAGTGTTACGGGCAGCGTTGGGACGGGCTGTCAAATTGCTGGCTCTTGGTTCAGCGGCAGGACTGCTCCTCGGAATTCTTGCGAGCCCGGTGCTGGCTTTCGTCGTAGATCAGGCAACCCCGCGCGATCCGCTGGTATTGGCGGGTGTTGTTTTGGCGATGGCATTGCTGGGGCTCCTGGCGGCGTGGATCCCAGCGCGACGCGCCCTCTCGGTTGAACCTTCGATCCTGCTGCGCGAGGAGTAAGTCAACGCTATTCAAGGAGTTTCAAGGCATTCCGCACCGTGTAACTCATCGCCCAGAGGCCAACCATGACGATCTTGCTGCAGGACTTGCGATTCGCGCTACGCCAGATGCGCCGCTCTCCCGGCTTTGCCCTCACTGCGGTCTTCACCCTGGCGCTCGGGATAGCGGCCAACGTCATCGTCTTCGGCGTACTCCAGGCATTGATCCTGCGGCCCATTGATGTGCCTCATGCAGAGCAGGTGATGACGCTCGCGCACAAGCGCCAGACCTATCCGTTTTTTTCCTATCCGGAAGTGCGCGATGTCCGCGATGGAAATACCGTGTTTTCCGCTGTTGCCGCCATGATGATCCAGAATTTTGGCTTGGAAGCCAACGGCACCACCCGGCCTGTGTGGGGATGCGAAGTGAGCGGACAATACTTCGAGGTGGTCGGCATCAAGCCGTTCCTGGGGCGTCTGCTCTCGCGCGCCGACGACGATCATCCCGGAGCCTCACAGGCTGCGGTGCTTTCCTTCCCGGCATGGAAGAGCGACTTTGGCGCGGATCCCGACATCGTGGGAAAGACCGTCCGCATTGACAAGCATCCCTACACGATCGTCGGCGTTACCCCGGAAGGCTTCTATGGGACGGAAAAATTTGGATACCTTGACATTTTCGTTCCGATGGCGAATGAAGCCTCGCTCGACGGGGTCGACTGGCTCGAGGCGCGCCGCGATCCACATGTCTATTCGATCGTGCGCATCAAGGACGGGGTCACCATACCCCAGGTGCAGGCCGAACTGGACACGATCGCTGCCAGCATCATTCGCCAGTATCCGAAGGAGGAAGAACGGCTATCGTTCAAGCTGACCCGTCCGGGCCTGATGGGCGATTTTTTCGGGGCGCCGGCGCGCGGCTTTCTGGCTGGAGTGCTGGCGCTGGCCGGGATTGTGCTGCTCGCCTCCTGCGCCAACCTCGGCGGCCTGTTCGCAGCCCATACGGCCGACCGCACCCGCGAGATTGCCATCCGCATGGCCATTGGATCGAGCCGCTGGCGCGTTGTCCGCCAGATTCTTGCCGAGGCCATGGTGATTTCGATCTTCGGAGGTGCGTTCGCCTGCGGTTTGGCGTGGCTCGCCCTCAGCGGCCTGGCGAACTGGCATCCGCCCAGCGAATACCCGGTGAAGTTCTTCGTTGTGCAGCCGCAGCCATCGTTGATCCTGATCGGATTGCTGATCTCGGTGCTCGCCGGCTTACTGTTCGGGGTGATGCCACTGCGGCAGATATTCAGGACCGATCCCAATGACGCGATCAAGAGCGGCGGAAGTCAGTCTTCCGCCGGACGCCGGTGGGCTCTTCGCGATGTGCTGCTGGCGGCGCAGGTCGCGCTCTGCTGCGTCACGGTTATGGCTGCCTTTGTCTCGCTGCGTGGCCTGGGCAGAGCAATGACCATGAACATGGGAATCAATCCGAGGAATGCTGTGCTCACGAAATTCGAGCTCAGCCAGGCGGGCTATTCGAAAGAAGCTGCCGACCATTTTCAGCGTCAGCTGCTGGAAAGAGTCTCGCAGCTCCCAGGAGTGGAAGCAGCAGCCTACGGGCAATCCACGCCCCTTTCGCTGGATACGTCTGATTCCAATGTCTACTCTCAGCAAGCGACCGATTTCAGGTCTTCCAACCGAGCGTTTAGTGCCTACAATTACGAGGTCTCACCCGGATACTTTGCCGCCGCCGGAACATCACTGCTCGCAGGACGCGACGTAAGCTTTTCCGACACGGAAAAAAAGCCGGCTGTCGCCGTTGTGAATCAGCTGTTCGCCCAGCACCTCTTCCACTCCGACGACGTCGTTGGCCGCTATTTCAAAAACAGTTCCGGCCAGCCGATTCAGATCGTAGGCATCGCGGCCGATGGAAAATACTTTTCGCTGACGGAAGACCCGCAAGAAGCAGCGTTCTTCCCGATCTCGCAGCGAGGAACCACGAAAACCTCGCTCCTCGTGCGGATACCGGAAGGCTCCTCCGACGAGACCGCGAAAGACCTGGCTGTTACTATTCGCAAAGTGGTCCGCGACCTTGACCCTGCCATTCCCATCCGGGAATCGAGCCCCTGGAAGAACCAGCTTGGACTGACGTTCTTTGTAGCCCAGGTGGCTACAGTCGCCCTTGGCCTCTTTGGGGCATTCGGACTCCTGCTCTCAATAACCGGCACCTTCGGCCTGGCGTCGTACACCGTCAGCAAGCGGCTGCGCGAACTGAGCATTCGTGTCGCTCTCGGCGCCCAGGTGAAGCAGATTCTCTCGGCCGCGCTCGGCCGTATGCTGATCCTGCTCGCCGGCGGGTGCGTCGTCGGGATGCTGCTCGGTGTCGCTGCGAGCCGAGTACTTTCTGCGATCGTCTACCAGGCGTCAGCGCAGGATCCATTTGTACTTGCCTCTGTGGCATTCACTCTGCTGCTCACCGGATCACTGTCGGTCGCCGGTCCCGTGAGACGCGCGCTGCACATCGATCCTGCAAACCTGCTCCGCGAACAATAAACAGAAGTTTCGGAGTCAAGGCCGTCGAAACCTCGACCGCGCTCCAGCGTGTGAGCCACGCGCCCCACCCGCGTTTATACTCAGTGCGCAATCAATAGTGCGGTAGCTTCCTATGCAAACAATGAATGTCGGTGCAGGTCGAACGGACAACGAGTACCAGGCGGCTGAGGAGCAGCGACGCGCCGACCTACGCGACGACAGCCGAAACGATGCGACCTACTTCTTCTGGGCCGCCGGTCTGGCCGCGCTTGGCACCGGACTGCTTCCGGTGCGGCTGAACATTTTTGTCAGCATCGGCGCGGTTGACCTCCTGCGTTTTTATGGTACGACCCTGATGGTGTACGGCGTGGCGGCGACGTGGGTGGTAGCTATGTTGGCCCTGGGATTTGCCGCGCGCAGCGGCCGTCGTTGGGCATTCCTGGCCGGCATGGTTCTTTATGGGGCCGACATGATCGCCCTCATCACCATGTTTTCATTGTGGGCATTCGGGGTGCATGCTTTCTTCGTGTTCAGATGGTTCCAAGGACAAAAAGCGCTGAAAGACCTCAAGGAAGCGGGCGCTTCGACTCTCTGAAGACGTTAACAATGGAGTAGGTACGCCTCAATCAGCGTACTCTGCGAATGAAATGAGTGGGCTTTACGTGCGGCTCGCGTCCGCGGGCATGCGGGTAGAATGACTGTCCCTTCGCTAAAATGACCAGCTAGCCGACCTGTCGAGTTTGATTGCGATCTTCGCAAACAGCGCGAATGTGTAGGGCACCCGGCAACACGATCAGATAGCGCTTGGCTGATTACTGATCGACTCCAAGGGCAGAGCGCTTGGCGAGCGAAGGGTCTGAATATCCCGCATGGGTGGTTGTCCGAAGAGGCGGCTATATTCGCGATTGAATTGGCTGGCGCTCTCGTATCCGACCTCAAATGCTGCACTGGCAGCGTCGAGACCATTGAGGAGCATCAGGCCCCGCGCTGCTTGCAGTCGAAGTTGCTTTTGATACTGAAGAGGGCTCATAGCGGTTAGCGCCCGGAAATGGTGGTGCAGCGTGGACACACCCATGCTCGCGATTCGTGCTAGATCTTCCACCCGTAGCGGCTTCGCGTAGTTCGCCCTGATCCACGCGATTGCTTTTGCCGTCCGGTGGCTCTGATCTCCGAGCGTTGCGATCGCTCGAAGGCGCGCCCCCTCCGGGCCCCGCAGGATTCGGTAAATGATCTCGCGTTGAATCAGGCCACTCAGAAAAGGAATGTCCCGCGGGGTATCCAGCAGGTCCATGAGCCGGCAACATGGATCGAGCAACTCTGCCGTGGTCTCACCGGTGGCCATGGCAGGACGGTCAGACAGCGCCTCAGCCGCCTGAATCTCCTCTCGGCTCAGAAGCTCCCGGACTACAGGCATTTCGAGCTTGAGCACGAAACAGAGATAGGGCACGTCCTTACTTGCCTCGATGACGTTGCAGATGACTGGCAAATCGAGTGATGTCAGCAGGTATCGCGACTGATCGAAGATGAACGTAGTCCCGCCGAGGTCTGCTCGCTTGCGCCCTTGCGCGACCACGGCTAGGCTCGGCTCGTAGGTTGCTGAGGTCGGAGCCGTAGGGGCGGTCCGCCGACTAAGCAGCAAGCCGGGAATGTCTGTTATCAGTTTCTCTGAGGACCCAATGAACAAGGCAATCTTGCGGGCTAGCTCGGTGCGTAATTCACGCGCTCGATTTGATAACTGAGAGGCGTGTTTGCTGGGGTTTTTCACTGCAAAGGGTTTCCTTTGTCCCTTGCCTAAGATAGCCGCTCGACTCCGGATACACCAACTATTTTTCACATAACGAGAGGAATAGGCAATAAATCGGAAGGATCGGGCTACCGCTTCCACGGCGTTTGATCCTAATCTCGTGGTGAGAGAAACGGTACGGAAGGAAAAACAATGCAAAAGCGCAAACTTGGAAAAAGCAACCTGGAAGTCTCGGCTCTTAGCCTCGGCTGCATGGGCATGAGCTTCTCGTATGGTGAGGCTAAAGATAAGCAGGAGATGATCTCTCTCCTGCGGACAGCCGTAGATCGGGGCATCACGTTCTTCGATACGGCTGAGGTCTATGGCCCGTTTACAAACGAAGACCTCGTGGGCGAAGCTCTGTCCCCCGTTCGCGACCGGGTGGTGATTGCCACCAAGTTCGGGTTCAAACTCAAGCCCAATGGAGAGCCGGGTTTCTTGGGCTTGGATAGCCGGCCTGAGCACATCAAGGAGGTCGCCGAGGGTTCGCTCAAGCGGCTCAGGACCGATGTCATCGATCTGTTCTACCAGCACCGTGTTGATCCGGACGTGCCGATTGAAGACGTGGCGGGCGCGGTGAAGGATCTGATTCAGCAAGGCAAGGTAAAGCACTTCGGACTTTCGGAAGCAGGAGTTCAAACCATCCGTCGCGCGCACACCGTCCAGCCTGTGACTGCGCTCCAAAGCGAATACTCGCTGTGGTGGAGGAAGCCTGAAGGGGAAGTGCTGCCGGCTCTCGAGGAGCTTGGAATTGGTTTGGTCCCGTATAGCCCTCTGGGAAAAGGATTCCTCACCGGAAAGATGGACGAAAATACGAAGTTTGGGAGCTCTGATTTCCGCAGCACTCTGCCTCGCTTTACGCCCGAGGCTCTGAAGGCGAACCAGGCTGTTGTCGATCTGCTGGGCAGGCTCGCCAAGCAGAAGGGAGCGACACCTGCTCAGATCGCGCTCGCTTGGCTGCTTGCGCAGAAGCCGTGGATCGTTCCGATCCCGGGCACGACCAAATTGTCTCGCCTCGACGAGAACATTGGCTCGGTCGCTATCAAACTCACAGCAGACGACCTGCGCGAAATCGACAGCGCGGCCTCGAAAATCACGGTGGAGGGCGATCGGTATCCGGAACACCTGCAGCGAATGACCGGTCTGTGATCGGCGGTGGTAGTGGCCTATCCCACGCGGTTTGCGGGGCAAGAGTTGGGAATGCGAGGTGCGGTAGGCGTCGTATGTTACCGTTATCGCCGATGGCATCTTAGCGAAAATGGGAGATCGCTTGCGCCACACTCGAATCGCTCTATTCCTTGTTCTGCCGTTTCTCATTCTCGAAACCTTCACTCTCGCCCAAGACGCAGCCGTAGACCCTTCCATTGCACCCCCGCCGCGCGCTCATACCATCCATCTCAAGCATGTTCTGGTGATCAGTCAAACCAAGGGATGGGAGCACGATTCGATTTCGGATGCGATGGCTGCCATTTACAACATGGGCCATGACAGCGGCCTGTGGGATGCCACGCTGCGCACCGACACGGAACTCCTCACCAAGAAGGACCTGGGAAGAAACGCGAAGAACCTCGACTACTTCGATGCTCTGGTTTTTGTGAGTACCACGGGCGAGCTCGACCTGGATGACAACCAGAAAAAAGACATGCTGTCGTTTATTAAAGATGACGGGAAAGGTTTTGTCGGAGTCCACTCCGCACTCGACACCAACTACAAGTGGCCGGAATACGGCGAGATGATCGGCGGCTGGTTCGACCAGCACCCATGGTCCACGTTCAACGCGCCGATCGTCAATGAAGACCCGGGCTTCCCCGCGATCCGTCACTTTCCAAGAGCGTTCGTGAAATATGACGAGATTTATCAGCCCAAGGAATGGTCACGCGACAGAGTCAATGTCCTGCTCAGTCTCGATCCGGGGAAGCTGAATTATGCGAACCCGCGTGTGCATCGAACGGACCACGATTTCGCTGTGGCGTGGTCGAAAATGTATGGTAAAGGGCGCGTTTTCTATTCGACCCTCGGCCACACTCAGGAGGCCTGGAGCGATCCCGACATTCGCAAGATGTATTTTGAAGCCATCAAGTGGGTGCTGGGCATGACGGAAGGCGGCACGGCTTCTCATCCGCGTCCTTAAGCAGCGGGGAAATGGCCACGCCATAGCTCACGCTCGCAAAAGCGCCTCCTCCGAACCGATAGTACAATTCCGCTGGACCGCATTCCATGCCGACCCAGGCATACAGCATCGGCGAGACTCTTCCCGGCCGCTACTACACCGACCCGGTGATTTTTGCGGAGGAACTGGAACGCTTCTTCTGTCGAGGCTGGTTCTGCGCCGGACGCGCCGACCAAATTCCGAGCCCGGGCGATTTTTTTGTGCGCGAGATTGCCGACGAAAGCATCATCGTCAACCGCGACGAGAACGATTCGATTCGTGCGTTCTATAACGTTTGCCGCCACCGCGGCACGCGTATTTGCACGGCCGCGGAAGGCAAGTTCCCTGGACGCATCCAGTGCCCGTATCACGGGTGGACCTACGGTCTAGACGGCAGACTCATGGGCGCGCCACACATGGAGAACCTTCCGCGCGAAGACTATCCCCTGAACCCGGTCCATTGCGATTCGTGGGACGGGCATCTTTTCATCAATCTCGCTCCCCACTCGCCACCGCTAT
>JACXTT010008041.1_pt1 | contig 14699 bp, 10 predicted proteins | sample 9270951 | NCBI WGS metagenome assembly JACXTT01 (sample SAMN15532306, study PRJNA645909) | rock metagenome | isolation source: weathered quartz diorite | place: Puerto Rico | collected 2017-06-21
GATCCTCTCGCTCGGACTTCCTCGCTCCCGCCCTGGGGCGGGCGGGGGGTGGGGACAGCCCTGCCCTCACGGGCAGGGTTGGGATGAGTGGGGTCAAAGGCAGCGCGAAGTCGGGCCGCTGTTTCTAGCCCGTTCCGCGCGCCTATCCCCCCACAAGTCCCCCTCACGAATGGGCGGGGCGCTTGTGGGGGGATTGCGGAACGGGCGGCGCGGCCCGTGCTGCCCTCCGGGGTCAAGACGTGGCGGGGGCGGCCGGCTTCACAGCGCCAAGCGGCGGCTCACGCGGCGTGACAGCGGCCCTTCGCTGGCGCGACGCGTGAAAGCCCCTACCACCACTTTGCCGCGCCAGGCGCGGCGCGGCAGGACCGCGGGCCCTGCCCCCTTCCCCACTTCAGGCCTTCAGGGTTCAGCTGGGCGCGCAGCGCCGAGCGTTCGCCCTTGGGGATTAGCCGTGCGGCAAAGGGGGGTGTGCGCAGCACACGCCCCTTGATGAGCAGGTGTGCCGAGAGGAGGACTGGAGGCAGGCTGGGCAACGCCAAGCCTGGTCCCGCAGGGACGGAGCGCAGCGACCCGCAAGGAGGACGTGCCCGCAGGGCCGAGCATGGTCTTGCTCTTGATTTGCCCTTGCGCACCAGTGCCAAACCATCCCGGCCCCGCAAATGCCCCTTCAGAGACAATATCTCGCTATACTGTATAAAAACACAGTCTTATTGGGAGCTAGCGTGAAAGTCAGGATGGTCAGAATGCGCAAGGCAGGGGTACCCATCCCGCGCCGGCTGCTAAGCGAAGAACTCGCTACACAAGGGCAGCTCGTCATCCTGGACGTCACCGATCAGGGACTACGGCGCCAGGTCAAAGTCGCCCGCCTCTACCAGGACAGCCTCCCAAGATACGAACTGGTCGAGCCCCATATCGTCTGGGCCAGCGAAGGCCGCTTGACCCTGACTGGATTCGAACGCGGCAAGAACGACCAAGGCGCCCCGGTCGACTATGCCCAGTCCTGGCTATGCACGCTAGAGGGCACGCCAAGCGAACGAAACAACGCGGCACCAGCCATTCGCTTGCCTCGGGTTGAACGATAGTGATCCACTAGCAGACGCAGAATTCGGAAGCCTGCGGCACGAAGCCGCAGACTTGCTACGCTTACATGGATGGCCAGCGAGTATACGGGATACCGATAAACAAGCTAATGACTGTTTTCTTGTCTTCCCTGTTCCACGCCGCTTTGATACCGCCATTGAGCGCGCCCGATCCATCACCTAGCCAATATACTGGCAATTCGACCATGGTGGCTTTCTTGCTCCAGTCGCGCGCCACAGTGAGAGAAAGTGCATATCCCGGCGAGAGCATTTTTCTGATCTCGATACTAGCGGTCGTTCCCTGTTTTTCCTTCGGTTTCCCGATCGAGCCATTGACGCAGTTAAAGGGCGCCGTTCCCGCACCCGCAGGACATCGCACAGACGCGTCAGCATCTTTATAGCTCGCCTTACGCTCGGCCTTGGCCAGGATGAACATGTCGCTGTCATTCGTCTCAGGGTTCCAGCCCACGAATGCACCGAGAGACCACGGATTATTCCGCTCGCTTACTTTGGCTAGACTGGTCGCATCGTAATAGTCCGAGTCCTGAAAACCATATTTCGCCGCCCCGCCCCACATCCAACCGCCGGGGCCGGGCTTTGACATGGCCTTGCCTGCATCGGCAACTCTCGACGGCAAATACTTGGCGAAATTTGCGTGACTGCACTCTAGCTTATTTGCCGCTTCGTCGATGTCTTCTGGCGTCTTTCCGGTCGCCGCCGCACTCTTTGCCATTTCGACTTTTGCCGCCACGCGCATTTCATCGCAATACGCCTTCCTGTTGGCACTGGCTGAAGGATCAGCCGGAATCCAGCGCGTTGAAAACTTGGAGAACGAAATACCAAGGACTGTGGCATTTCCCAATCCATCGAGCGTGACTAAATCATGTCGCTTCTCCGATTTTCCAATCGGCGCTTCCATCGTATAGCTGACCGTTGTGAATGTCGCGTTCCCAGGGCCTGCCGTCAATACAGGTAGCTCACTGGAAGGATCCACCAGTTTGAGCGCGACGGTTGATCCATCGCTGCTTGTCGTGAGTTGAGCCCCTGGTCTAGATACTGCCGATGAAATCTGGCCGGCCTGAAGTACAGGACGATCCAGTTCAGCGGCAACACACGTCGACAAGCAGCACTGCAAAGTTGTGGCACAAATTGCCAAAAATATTCTTCTCATTTTCCGATTCTCCCGGTCAAGGAACAGTGAAGGGCTTTGTACCCCAACCGTCCACTGCACCATTCGGAACGGAATCAGAAACCGTCACCAATAGCACACCCTTAGGAGCCGTTAAGGCAAACTCAAGCTGAGCGCCACCATAACCCGGAAGTCCCATGACAACTCATAGTTCCCGGGTGGTAGGTCAACCGTCGTGTCTGTAAGGTTCACGTTGTCGGGTCCCAATGTGGTCCAATACCAGTATGGGCCACCAGGCTTCTTGTTCGTTTTCCCTTTAACTTTGGTCATTTTCCCCTCCTTGTAAGAAAGCAGCACCAAGCTCAGTCATCACACCATTCGCGCGCATTGAAATGAATTGGTGACATCGATGCCACCTCCCCGAATCAAGCTGTCATTGAATACTCAATCAATGACTTCATCGCCCGCCATCAAAACTTTCTTTGTGAATCAGCTCTGAAAGCCAAGAAGGAATTCCTTGCTACTTGCGTAGGAAGAACGGGAAATGATCGCCCCACAGTCTGAGAACTATGAAGTACTGCTAGAAAGCACAATGATGAAATTGCGAGAGTCCAATCCTATGGCACTGAAAAACCAAGAATTCAGTAGTTACACCGCCCTAGCCTTGGCAGGATTTACCAGAACTGACATAACTCACAATTGCCCAAATGGCTCAGCCATTCGGCCGATCCCTTGATGATCAAGGGTTTCGAAAGGAAGACAAAAGGCAGGCGAAGGGGCTGGAGCTGCAAGGCTGTGCATGGTTCTCTGAGATGAGTTGTGGCGACTCCACCACAGATCATTAAACCGTGACAATTGAAGAGTATTGACCGTTCTCATTAATGTAGATTCGGTTTCCTTGGAAATCCATGAACGGTACTTTAGAAAGGAGCGCATATGCATCGCGCTTTTCTGGTCTTAGTCTTCGTCGGCATTTTTGCCTTCCAATTGCCCGCACATGCAGCAGATTCCCAATGCCAGGCTCCAGCAAACCTGGATGGAACCTGAACAGATGGCGGTGCTCGCCGTTTTCTTGCGCGACATGCACGAACGAGGGGTCGATTACAGGGAAGTGCTAGGACGGAACGGCATCGAAATTCCGAAGCGTGCGTCCCGCGATGAAGGCCAACCCGACGTGAAGGCCTAACAGGTGAACCGCCTTCTTGAGATTGGCTTTCAACCGGTCGGGCATTGGCTGCTTGGCGAACATGGTCCTGTCCCGCACCTCAGGGCGCTGTCCGAGAGCCGGAACATCCTCTATGCCTTCGTAACTGATGGTGAGGTCAAGTACATCGGCAAGACGGTCCAGAATTTGAAGGCGAGGATGCTTGCGTACCAGAGGCCCAGCTCCAGCCAGTCAACGAACATAAGAAACAACAGGAACATCCATGATCTGCTCAGGACGGGGAAAACAGTGGACATTTTTGGGCTGCCGGACAATGGGCTTCTCCACTACGGTGCATTCCATATCAACCTCGCAGCGGGTCTGGAGGACAGCCTGATTTCGGTGATACGGCCGGAATGGAACGGGCAACGGACTGCGACGGCGACTTTCGCAGATCCAGAAGAGGCTCTGTCGGTTCGCGCGACGCAAAGCTGCGAGCCTACTGAGGGCGAGAACGACCTCGGACCGAACGCCGACGGCACGGAACCGCTGGTCAGGATGCCTCTTACCCTCCAGGCCACGTATTTCAACCAGGGGTTCTTCAACGTGCCCGTTGAATTCCAGCGCTACTTTGGCAGCGACCTGGAAAAGATAGACATCTATTGCGGCCTCGAGAAGCTGCAAGTCGCAGGCTACATCAACCGCACCGCGAATTCGAACGGCACGCCGCGAATCATGGGTGGCGCGCAACTGAAACGGTGGATGCAGAAGTCGTCTTCCGTGATGGGCGAGATCGACGTGGCGATCCTGTCGCCCACCTCGATCTCGCTAACTGTCCCCCGGGTGGAGACCGTTCAGAAATTGACGTTGTAAAACGAACGGTTTTCCAAGAAATCCTCGCCAACATCGAACGATACGTCGTCAGGGTTGTCGCTTCCAGTCACGCTGAAATAATCGCACGGAATCCCGTACCGGCCGCGCACCTCCGCCGCGACCTTCTGTGCCATTTCCTGGCGCTGCCAGATGTTGCGAACGCTGTCGAATTCCTTCAGGTGGGCTAGGTAGCGCCCCTCCTTGTTGACCACAATCCTGCCCGCTTGGAGAAGGCATCGCACGAAGGGATGGGTATTGTCGAGCAGCCAGATCCAACAGCCGCCGTCCTGTCCCGCCTCCACCGGATCCGCGCCGCGTTCTACATCCACCACCCATTTTGAGAATTCCGCCTCCGATTTTTCCACCTCGCTCTTGGGATAATCGAAATGCTCGTCTAAATCGACAGTCGCGGCGTAGGTGGCTTCCTGCACCTTTGCCGGATCGTACAGCTTGTCGGTCGGCGGCAAAAGATCCGTAACTAGCACGTGGTGAAAGTGGTACCTTCCCACCTCCTTGCGATCGATGAGGGTCAGGATGTCGTGCGAGATGTACCTAGCTTCCTTTTCGGTCTTCACGATGACGCCGATGCCCGCGAGCTTTTTGGATCCGATGTCGAGTCCGGGGATGTCCTTTGCGTCGGACACTATTCCGAACTCTTCCAACTCGTTTTCGACGGTTTCGAAATCGCCCACAAACGGCCATCGCCACTCGCGCTCGTGCATCCAGTCGATACCAACCTTGAGAGATGGGGCGTACGTCACGTACCGATATTGCTCCTCCAGTGGCAGTTGGTCTTCGCGAAGAATGCGGGGGCCGCCGTCCTCACCCTTTGGGGGGAACGCGTGCCTGTTAGTCAGTCCGTAGATGACCGGGTTCGCGCCCCGCTCGTGCAGCCCTACCTTGTTGAACGTGAGACCGTAGGTGCTCATTTTCTTGTCTTCGCTCTCGCGCTTGCGGCTGGATTCGAGGAACGCAGCCAACGGCATCTCGGAAAAGCAGACTGCGGGGCGCGGACCATAGATTGTCCTAACCCCACCGCGAACGGACCACGTCGCCCACAAGCGGTGCATGCGGATGGCGCTGCGCAGCAGGAAGAACGCGGGAAATTTTTCGCCTTCGACAAAGCTGTTGAAGGCGAAGTGCTCCGGCATCGGCGGCGCGTTGCTGGAGCTCGTATTGATGTCCCTGAAGAAGTGGATCAGCCGATCCGATAGGTCGAACCTGTAATTGTTTGACGACATTGAGCCATCCTTAGCAAAAATGGGCAAGCCGGAAATCCGGATTGCCCATTTGTTCTTTACTTTCAACCCTTCTGGCCGGTGTTCAGCATTGTCACATCGAGTTCGGAACGGTAACCCAGCTCGCCGTCCCGCAGCTTGATGAAGAACGCGTTGAAGCTGCGGGGGCTCAGCATGTTGAACTGGTAGCGGCTAGCTACGCCATCGAGGGCAAGTCTCTTATTCAAACGCTCGAAGTGCGCGCTCGCGTACTCGTGCTTCTTCACGTTTTCAGACGCGGGATCGTTGATTTCCCCGTCGTCCTTTACCTCGACGACGAAGATCTGGTCGCCCTGCTTGATGAAGAAGTCGGGACTGAACTCGCCTCTCTTGGTGTGGTCGCCCTTCCTCCAGGCGTATTCGATGGAATAGAACTTCATCGAGGCGTTCTTCAGCCAGGCGTCGATGCGCGGCGTGTTCTTGACGTTGGTAAGTTCGCGCACGAACTTGCGCTCCGGCGTGGCGTCGGCAATAGCGAAGTTCGCGGGAGTCTTGAAGTTCGCGGGATTAACGACCTCTTCACGACCGCCACGGAACTCCCCATCCGGATCCTCCACTTCCGCGAAGAACTCCCTTTGTTCGTCTGGCAGCGTCTCAACGCATCCTTCGGTGTAGTAGACGGTCTTGGAAGCGCGCCGGATCTCGGCGGCGCTGCAACTGTCAGACTGCCGTTGCGCGGTACTGATCGTGACCAGGTCCTGCGCAGACAGTTTGTAGACGACCCGCTTGGCGGACTTTCGCCTGAGCGTGCCAAGCGCCTGGAGGAACTTCTGCCGGTTGTCGTCGGTGATGCGACCGCTCGTGATGTTGGCCCGGCGCAGCGACTCCTTCACGATCTCCTCGCACTTGTCAAGCGGGAAGCGCTTTGCGTACTGAGTGCGGTCTTCTTCGTCTTCGGCGTCGGCGGACTCCTCGTCGATCACCTTGAAGGCGTTGAAAATCCGGTAGGCCACGTCTTCGATAGAGAAGGTTTTGTGCTGTATGGCGGTCTGGAACTTCGAGTGCTCGCCGGTTATGGCGCGCTCGAAGTCAATCGAAACGTCCTCGGTCTCAACCTGTCCGGCAAGGTTGACGTATCCGTTCTCCAGGAGCTTGTACTCGCCGCTCTTCGCGAACTCACTCACGTCTTCGACGCGCGTGTAGTCGAGGTTGTGCAGGGTGAAGTTGTACTGCGAGTCGGCAATAATGCGAGAGGTAAGACGACGCTCGATCTCGAGGATCTCGTTGACGAGCCGCTTGATGTTCCCCGACCACGCGTCGTGGTTGAACACGGTAACCGTGGGGTCTTCCCCGTTCCAGCCTTCCGGCCGACGCAGCCCGCGCCCAAGCACCTGGGCGATCAGCAGTTTGCTGTTGAACGCGCGCTCCTCGTGGGGAACGATTTGAAACACGTTCTTCACGTCCCAGCCTTCCGACAGCATCGCGACCGACACGATCCACTCCACCTTACTTGTCTCGCTATCGACGTGCTTCAAGGTCGTCAGGTTTTTCGAGTGGTCCTTGTTGGAACTCACCGCCAAGACCTTTTCCCGCGCCTGCTCGTCGGTAATGTTCTCCCAGCCCTTTATCCAGTCCTGCAACTCCTCCGCGACCTGCTTGCAGGCGCGGATGTCCCGAGTGACGACGATGGTTAGCGGACGGATTTTCCGGCTAGTCAGTTTCTTGCGGAGATTCTGGTGGTGGTTCCAGATCAACTGCCATTTCTCTTCCGGATCGTTCGTCTCCGGCATTTCGGCGATGTATTCGACTCGCTTGACCCAACGTTCCTCTATAGCCTGCCGCAAGGAGAACCGGTACACAACGTCCGCAAAGTAGTCGTCACCGACATAGCACGTGCCAGACACACCGACGACATAGCGGAAACCGTATTCCGGGTTGAGCAGGAATTCCTTCCACCGGCCCACGTTCGCCCCGGTCTCGTTTGCGACGTGGTGCGCCTCGTCGTTAAGCACCGCGACCCGTCCGCCCTTTCCCTTTAGGCTATCGCGGATCGACGAGTTCACGTGCTCAAGAATAGCGTGATAATTCTCGACGCAAAGCGCCCCGTCGACAATGGTCTCCGAAGCGTTGATTACCCGCGGCGTCGTATATTTCGCACCGGCCGGCAACGCGTCGCGCAGGTCGGCGTCCGTAGCCAGCTCCTTGAATTTCTCCATCAATCCGGACTCGATGGTGTTCGACGGGCAGAGCACCAGCACGCGGTCGACGGCGCCTTCCGCGAGCAGAATGGCGGCGATCCCGTACAGAACGAAGCTCTTGCCCGTTCCCGTCGCCAGGTCCAGAGAGCATGCCAACTGGTCAGGGAGCTGCAACGCGCGCTCCATGTGTTCCCAGCGCCCGTGCAGGGCCTGCAACTCCTCGTTGGAGTCGAAGTTCTCGCGTGAAAGAGCGCGGAGGCTGGCATACCGGCCGCCCAGCATGAACCTGAGCGTCGTGCGTATGGCGTCCTTCTGGTATTCGCGATGGCTGCAAAGCGCGTCCAGGAATCCCTCGTACCGGGTCTCGTCCCACACTTTGGGATCAACGTTCGGCGAAACCTTCAGGACCAGGTTTTCGTTTCGGAACGTTCGGCGGTCTGCTGTTGTCATTGTTGTTTTTGCCTTAGGAACTTGTTATTCATGCCGCAGCGGTAGTCAGACGACCCCGCCTATGCCGCAACCGCCTTCTTTTTCTTGGCCGGGACTGCCTTCTTGGCTACGACTGCCTTCTTGGTTTCAATTTTCTTGGCTGGCTTCGCAGCTGTGGCCTTTTCGGGTTTCGATTCAGCCTTCTTCGCGACCGCCTTCTTGGGCGTCGCCGCTTTCCCGAAACGCTCCGCCGGGATCAGGTCCCGCGCCTCGTTGCCGTAGATGTCGACGAAAACAACCATTACCTTTTCGCCGAGGCGCTCCACTGGGAAGCGTACTTCCCAGTCGGCGCTGGCGAGCGCGTCGGCGTAGAACGCTTGGTCCAGGTCGAAAATATCGGACTCCGACCCGCTGCTGCCGTAATCGAAATCCAGGAGGACCATCGCCAGCGACTCGCGGTTCTCCCGCTTGCGCATCGGCTCGCGCACCATAGCCTCGCTCCGGAACGTGTCGATCCGAATGAACGCCTCGTCAAGCAGTTGGCCGTCCTTGCGGTTGACGCCGATCTTGTACTCGACTTCCGGAGTCCGGATGAAGTCGAAGCCGACCGCCTCTACCGTGTCGTTCACGGCCAACTCGTCCTCGGGCTGCTTGAGCGCCATGAACTCGCGCTGGTGCAGCTCGTGGATGATCGAGTAAGGGATCCTCAGCGCGTAGTACCGTACGCCCCCGATATCCAAGTAGTCCTGCTGGAAGTCGAACGAGAGTGAAGGGGCGATAATAAACATCCGGCTACCGAGGCGAGAGCCTGCCGCCTCGTGCAGCGAGCGGATGCTGTCCTCGTCGAGCCTCGTGTCCGGATACGCCTTGGGGTTGAACACCATGACGCTGGAGCCCTTCAAATAGCCGTCCATCGCCACGCCGCCGATGACGTGCGGCTCGTCTCGGCACTGGAACAGTTGCAGGGCGAAGAAGCGCCAGGACTCCCACGGCAGTTCCTTGAGCTTGGAGAAGTCGTAAAGCCCCGCGTTGAAGAGCGTGAAAGGCTTGGCCTTCAGTGGAGCGTCCCCGGATTCTGTCCGGAGGTTTAGCAGGCGCTTCTGGATTGTGTAGATGGACAGCTTGCCGCAATCGATGCCTATCCAGCGCCGTCCGAGCTTTTCGGCGGCGGCGCAGGTCGTGCCAGATCCTGAAAACGCATCCAGTACCAAATCGCCTTCGACTGTCGATGCTTTAATAACGCGTTCGACCAGTTCCGAGGGCTTTTGGGTTGGATACCCGGTCCGCTCGGGGTGGTTCCCCCGCAGGAACTGGAGGTCGGACCAGACGTCGTTCAGCGGACGCCCCTTGCCGACGATCTCGTCGACGTAGCGCTTATATGGTTCCTGGCCCGCAGCTTGGCCGCGAGTCTCCCATACCCATTCCTGATCGTTCTCGTCCTTGTGGACCTTACGGCGCAGCCCCTTGAGGCGCTCTTCGCGGTCGTAAGGGATCGCTACCTGATCCATGCGGATTCGCGTGGCCGTCGAGCGGGCGTAGAACAGAATCGAGTCGTGCTTGGCGTTGAATTTGTTCGAGATGTGCATCTCCCGCCCTGGGTAATGCCAAACGATCTCATTTCGGAAATTGTTTTCGCCGAACACCTCGTCCATTACGACCTTGATGTAATGCGCCTTCTTCCAGTCCAGATGGACGTAGATCGCGCCGTCATCGGCAAGCAGCTCGCGTAGGAGGATCAGGCGCTTGCGAATGAACTCGACGAAGCGCGAGCCCAGGATCTTGTCCTGGTACGCTTTCTGGTCCTCGCTGCCGTGGAACTCCTGAGCTGTCGCGAACGGAGGGTCGATATAGACCACGCGGACGCCGGACGTGCCGTCGGCATTGCGCAATTGCCCACTACGTTTCAGTTCCAGCAAGCTTCTCATCGCCTGGAGGTTGTCGCCGAAGATCAGCTTGTTCTGCCAGTCCGTGCCGGTTTTGTTGAAGGTCCGCATCGGTTGCAGCGGCACGGCCAGGGTATTGGCAATGATGTCTTCCTCGCGCTCCTTTCCGTCGTACACCAGCTCGTATTCCCGCTTTTCCGGCGGAAACATGACGCGTGCCCACTCAGCCGGAATGTCAGCACCAGTTTGCAAAAGATGGATGATATGTGCTCGTTGTTCGGGAGTCATCGGGTTCTGTCACTCTGTAAATTGGGGGTAGTTCTGAACAACCTTCTATTGTAGCCGGTCAACCGGACTGAAAGCGGGTGATGGAAAGATTCGACATTCAGAAAATTGTTAGTTATTTCGCGGCCTCGTCTAGACGGTCGCCGGGCTTCCTTCCTCCTTCGCCCCATCCCAGAGCAGGCATCGGATTCCATTGATGCGAGATTGACAACAAATAGAACTATATTCCATATTTCATGTCTGCAACTGTTTTGTTTAGCAATATGGTCGGGTTCTTCATGAACGTACGCTCAAACGCGCCGCAACGCAGGTCTTTCGCTTCCGGCTAAGCCATTCGATTTCGCTCCAAATACCCAGCCAATTCATCGTCCGTTCGCTGACAGTACCCGGCGCTGTAGGCGATGTTCCGATGCCCGAGCTGCTTTTGGACGGTCGTAATCCCGCCGCGCTCGTTCATCAGATAGCCGACGTGGTGTAGGAAACGGTGGGGATGGACACCATCGACTTGGGCGCGGTCGGCGGTCTTCCGGATGACGTGGGAAAGCGTCCGCGTGGCCATGCGCTCCTTCAGCGTTTCGTCGCGTTTCTTTGCCTGGAACGGGACGGACAGGCACAGTGCCCGCGCGCCGTTCCATGCTTCGGTATCGATCTGCCGCTCGCCCTCCACGTACCGCGCTATGGCGTCAGCCGCCGCCTTCGTGATGACCACATCGCGCTCCACTCGAGGGTGAAAGCGGAAGTCCGGGCATTACGGACAGTACGAACGGGTGCGTCCATGGCGGAGGGGGCGAAACTAATTCGACATATCGTACTCAGAACGGGAGGTACGGCAAGAGAATTGGGAGGGGCCGACTTTGGCTGCGCGGGAAGAAACTTCTGGAGAATATTCCCCACGTGGGGAATATTTGGGGAATAAACCAATTAAAACGGCCCCGTGATTTCTCACGGGGCCGCATGAATACTGGCTCCCCGACCTGGACTCGAATCAGGGACCTGCGGATTAACAGTTCGTCGCTTTGCGACAAGTAAAAGCGCACCAGCCCGCTCGAAGGTCCTGTGCGTGTCCCAGAAGAACTTGACTTCTGGTGGAAATGAACTGCTGAGCTCTTGATCTTTCACATTACGGGATTTCGCCCGGATGATAAAGTGTGCATATGCAGCTATCCGCGACACAATCCATTTCCGTTGTGCATCGATCGGGGATTGACCGTAGGGCCTCCCCGCCGATCAGCGAACCCGTATTGATCAGGTTGCCGGAAGTCATTGCTCTGTGTGGCATGTCGCGCAGTAGTATCTATAAGGGCGCCAAAGACAAGACTTTTCCCGCCCCGATCAAACTAGCCGGCAAGCCCAGCGCATGGATCAAGCAGGAAGTTCAAAAATGGGTCAACGCACAAGTGAGCGCAAGCCGCCATGCTGGTTCAATTTGAACGATTGGAGTCTGCAAAGCTTGTAAGCACGACCTTTGCAAGACTTATCCGTTAAGGTAATCCGCCCATGCCGCCATCAGCAACCGGCGCTTGTCGAGCAGGTCACCACGACGATAGGCGGCTTCCACCTTGTCGGGCAGCTGGTGGGCCAGGGCATGCTCGCAGATCTCCCTGGAAAAAGAATTCGCCGGATACTCGGCGCACCAGTCACGAAACGTCGAGCGGAAACCATGGACGGTGATTTCGTCGCGTCCCATACGGCGCAGCACTTCGGTGAGCGACATATCCGACATCGGTTTGCCGCCACGTCCGGGAAAAATCAAATCCCCGATCGTGCTGGCCTTGAGCTGACGCAGCCACGTGACGACAAATTCAGGAAGCGGAACGCGATGTTCACGCCCTGCTTTCATGCGCTCGGCCGGCACCACCCACAAAGAATCGCTCCAAGAAATCTCTGACCAGGTCGCGCCGCGCACTTCGCCTGACCGGGCGGCAGTGAAGATAGCAAATTCGAGCGCCTTGGCTGACACGCCTTCGCGCTTGCGCAGTTCAACCATGAAAGCGGGTGCCTCGGCCCAGGGCAACGCGGGCCGATGCTTATGGGGCGCGACTTTGGATGGATTGGCCAGTAAGTGATCCAGGTGCCCCCGCCATCGTGCCGGGTTTTCCCCTGTACGGAATTTGCTCACCGTCGCCCAATCAAGGATGGACTCGATGCGCCCGCGCAGGCGCACTGCTGTTTCCGTGCGGGTCGTCCAAATGGGACCGAGAACTTTGACCACCATAGCAGTGTCGACTTCCTGGACGGGAAGTGCCCCAAACACGGGGGAGGCATAGTTTGCGAGAGTCGAAACCCATTGGGCCTGGTGTTTGGCGTTTCGCCAGCTGGCCCGATGGGCCTTGATATAGGCGCTGGCGCAGTCGTCAAAACTTACTCGGCGCGCCAGGGCGGCGCGCTGAGCCAAAGCGTCTGTTTGACGGTCAAGTAGCGGATTGCCGCCAGAGCGTAACCGCAAACGGCAATCCGCGGCCATTTTGCGAGCCTCGGCTAGCGAAACGTCGCGCGCGGAACCCAGGCCCATGTGGAAACGTTTGCGTTCCAAAGAATAGCGGAACACCCAGCTCTTGGATCCAGATGGCGACAACTGTAGCCACAATCCGGCTCCGTCGCTATACCAGCCAGGCTCGACCAAATTGGCCACACGAAGAGTGGATAGTTTATTAACCAGCCTTGCCATGCTTGCACTCTGTCGGCACGCAATCCTATCTACCTTCCTATCTACCTTTTAACCGTAGATGTTACTGGAAGTTCCGGGACGCCCTTGGACAAAAATCAAGCGAGCTGTCTATGACACAGACGAAAAAAAGCCCCGTTGCCGGGGCTTCTTTCCTAAGACTGGCGGAGATGGTGAGATTCGAACTCACGATACAGGTTTAAGCCCATATGCTTCCTTAGCAGGGAAGTGCCTTCGGCCACTCGGCCACATCTCCAAACTGATCCAGAAAAGTCCTCGCTAGATCAGCAGACCGCAATGATAGAGATCCAAAGGCATTTGGTCAATGGAATCGCCCTATTTTTTCCCAAAAATTGGCAAAAATTACTCGTTTTCCAGCTCAAATGCCTTGTGCAGGGCGCGAACGGCCAGTTCCATGTACTTTTCGTCGCACAGGACGGAAATCTTGATTTCCGAGGTCGAGATCATCTGGATGTTGACGCCCTCTTCTGCCAGGGTCTGGAACATCTTCGAGGCCACGCCCACATGGCTGCGCATGCCCACGCCGACCACCGAAATCTTCGACACTTTGTTGTCACCGATGACACTGGCCGCGCCGATGTCGTTCTTGACCGAGTCATTGAGCACGGCCATGGCCTTGGTATATTCACCACGCGAGACGGTGAAAGTGAAGTCCGTTTTGCCATCGATCGACTGGTTCTGGATGATCATGTCCACTTCGATATTGGCATCGGCCACGGGGCCAAGGATGTGGTAGGCCACGCCCGGCTTGTCTGGTACGCCCAGTACGGTGATTTTTGCTTCGTCGCGGTTAAATGCGATGCCGGAGATGACTGCTTGTTCCATGTTCTCTTCCTCAAACGAAATCAGGGTGCCCGAGTTGGCTTCTTCTTCCAAAGGCATAAGGGGATCGGTTAACGACGACAGCACGCGCGTTGGAACGCGGTAGTTGCCTGCAAATTCAACGGAGCGGGTCTGCAGCACTTTCGAGCCTTGCGAGGCCAGCTCCAGCATTTCTTCAAACGTAATGGCTTTCAGGCGGCGCGCCTCCGTCACCACGCGCGGATCGGTGGTGTAGATGCCATCGACGTCCGTGTAAATCAGGCATTCGGCTGCCTTCAAGGCTGCCGCAATGGCCACCGCCGAGGTGTCCGAGCCGCCACGGCCCAGGGTGGCGATATTGCCGTCGCCGTCCACGCCCTGGAAACCGGTAATGATGACAATTTTGCCAGCCTCAAGGTCGCCGCGCACACGCTTGTCGTCGATCGACTGGATGCGGGCTTTGGTGAAGGCCGAGTCGGTCTTAATTCCTACTTGCCAGCCCGTATAGGACACGGCTTCCTTGCCGATCGCATGCAGGGCCACGGCCAGTAGGCCGACCGACACTTGCTCACCGGTGGAGGCAATCATGTCCAGTTCGCGCGGGTCAGGGGTGTCGTGGATCTGCTTGGCCAGGGCGATCAGGCGATTGGTCTCGCCGGACATGGCCGATGGCACGACAACGATCTGGTGCCCTGCGTCATGCCACTTGGCAACACGCGCGGCGACGTTCTTGATACGGTCAGTCGAGCCCATCGACGTACCGCCGTATTTGTGGACGATTAATGCCATAACAGTGAAGAATCCGCTCAGAAAGAGTAAAAAGGGGTCTTTACTCTACATGCTGCAATGCAAAAAAACAAGGCAGGTAGAGTAGATTTTCAGACGAAAATCGCATATACAAATTACAAACGGCCGGGCGTGATACAGGCTGTGGCGGGCAGCGAAGAAAGTGGTATCAGGACCAACGCAAACGGA
>JACXTT010008042.1_pt1 | contig 14697 bp, 16 predicted proteins | sample 9270951 | NCBI WGS metagenome assembly JACXTT01 (sample SAMN15532306, study PRJNA645909) | rock metagenome | isolation source: weathered quartz diorite | place: Puerto Rico | collected 2017-06-21
GTCTTCTCATCCGAGCCGATCACTTTTGCTTCGTACTCTTCCTTGTCTGAGAGTCGAACCGTGATCTTGTCCGCATCTCCGACAACATGGTTATTCGTGATGATATAGCCGTCTTCACTAATAAGAAAGCCAGAGCCTAGACTCCGCGCTTGCCCTGGGGGGGGACGATCTGGAAAGAAACGACGGAAGAATTCCTCGAACGGATCCTCCCCGCCGAAGGGATTGGGGCCTGGACTAGGGCCGGGTCCTGGCCCTGGCATGGGGATACGCGGAGAACGGCGCCGTTCCGTTTTCTGAGTAGTGGAAATGTTAACAACGGCAGGCGAGGCGTTCTTTGCTATGTCTGCTAATGACGGGAGCGCCCCCGATCGTTCGGGAGAAGCCGCCTCTTGTTCTCCGCTTTTCTGGGAGCCGAAAATATCGAGAGCGAAAAGCGGCGAGGCGCCCCACAACAAGACGCCCGCGCAGAGCGTTACCGTCAACACTCTACGTTGCTGCAACCAAAATATTTTCATCGTACCATCCTTCCTCAGTACTAAGCGCGAAGTTTGTTTTCTTTATTTATAGATAGAGGCTTTCCAACGCCCGATCAAGGCATGGTGTAGGGGCATAGGGTAAGGCTGAGTTCGTCTAATAAGACAAAGGGTCCCGTCACTGGAGACATTACTCAGGTTGCTCGCCTTTTTCAGCCTTGTCGCGAAGTTCAACCTGTTTAATAAAAGTGGGGACCACAGGAGAGAATTCAGGAGACAGGCGATGACGGATATTTTCCGCCGCTTCCGCCGCCAAGCGCCGCAGCGGTGGGGATTGTTCGGCCCGAGAGAGGTTATCCAAGAATGGCAGAGCGCTGTCGTTTCCAACCTCACGTAGTGCGAAGATTGCGGTGCCTTTCGTTTGTGGGTCCAGGTTGCGTTTGAGAAATTCGATAACGGGGCCAGATCCGCGTGGGTCGCCGATTTTGCCCAGAGCAACAAGCACTTTTTGCTTAATGCCAGGACCAACTTCTCTGAGAAAGAGTTGCTGAACAAGGACTGGAGTCGCATCGGTCGCTTTGAGAGTGCCTAGATAGTCGATCGCCTTTACTTTGACTCGAATATCCGCGTCTGCAGTTGCTTGGACAAGATGTTCGATGGCCTTTGGATCTTTGGAATTACCAAGAGATTTGACTGCTTCCAATCGGGTATCTGGGTTGTCATTTTTGAGGCGGCGCACCCATTCTTGAATATTCGTCCCTTTCTTTTGTTTGTTCAGACGGTCACGCGAGCGATCACCGGAGAGCTGGCTGCCAGAGATGGTCTCACCTTGGAGCTGATTGAACATTTGCGCATGGGTCCGTGTGGGGAGAAGCCAAAGGCAAGCTACAGAAAAGACCACAACGACCGGAACGGGATTTGACCACTTCAGTGTCCAACCACACAACATGTTCTTTCCTCAAAAAAGTGATGCAACGGACCCGAACATGCCCAACTGCAAGACAGATTGCAATGGCGTCAGTTCGAGAAGAGAGTGTCCTGTTCTTCGCGACGAAAGATCTGTACCTCTTCCGGATAGAGCCCGCCTTCAGGGATATCTTTGAGCGGTGTGCCGTCCCGGAGTCGGCCTTCCAAAATTTCCCGGTAATTACAAACAAGATAGCGGTGGCCATCGCGGGGTTTGTTCGGGAGCCTCGCCTTTTCTACGCGGGTTTCTCCTTTGTTGTCGGCGCCGATGAGACGCACAACGTAGCGTTTTTTCATAAGGCCTTTCAAAGCACGGATAACTGAAGCCCTTGAAAGCCCTGTCATTTCTGAAACTTCAGCGTAGCCAGCGGTAATCAGAGGCGTATGTCTGAGCCCGATCGAATGACGCCACAGCGCGCGATACACTTTCCATTCTCGGGGATCCATGAGCTTATTGAGGTCGTCTTCTAGTAAATAATCAGGTAACCGAGGAGAGGGCTGCCAAGGCGAGCGTCGGTTCAAACGGATTTGAATATCTGGATTTTCCCCTGATTGCGTTTGGCTGGGAGTTTGAGAAGAAATTTTTTCCTGCATATATTGCTCTTCTCTACAAATTCTAGCCTGACTATATTCAAAAATAAGGAAAAAGGCAAATGTCAGGATTAAACCTCAGCTCAGTCTGTTACTTTTAATGTCCTACCTGCTTCCGTTTCTGATCAATATACCGCTGGATCAATAGTCGCATTGTTTGAGCGGGTTGTATGCCGATGAGGGGAAACTCGCCGAGCATAAAGGTGGGATAGCCGGCTACTCCGAAAGCAGCAGCTTCCGCTTCGTTTGCTTTGATCTGCGCTGTGAGGGCGCCGGTTGTCAACTCATTTTCTAGTTCGGTTGCTGATAAACCGATGGACTCAGTCAAACTGAGCAAAGTAGGAAGGTTGCCGATATCGTGGCCTTCCTCGAACACAGCGGCAAAGACGCGTTCATGATAGTCGTTAAATTTACCATGCGCTCGCGCAAACTCTCCGCCTTCGAGCGCATACGATGAATCAAGCCAGCGGTCCGGCACACGCAACTCAATTCCTGTCTCGCGGGTAACGCGAAAGATCTTGCCTCTAGCTTCATCCCCAATCATCTCACCATTTTTCCAGCCTTGATGCCGACGGGAAATCTGGACGCCTTTCCACAACAGCTCGATCTCTAATTGTCCTTGTAGTTGCTCCATGACTTTCTTAGCGACGTAGCACAAGGAAGACGCATAGTCATAAAAAATCGGCACGATTACATTGCTCATGGGAAGGTAGGTACTGGATCACCGAAAACGTTGCAAGAGAGTAGGGGGTGGCATATAACAGCCCTCAGCTTGCTTCCGGCAAAGAAGGGACGTTTGCACAGACGCTGCAAGCCTTTCGGCGATACTAAGGATGAGGAGCTATGAGCATGAGATTTGACGGGTTACAGGAAGCCATAAATGCTGATCCTGAATTTCGCATCGCCGCGCGCTTTTGGAATGCGACCGTGCGGCTCGATATGGGTGACACTGCGCTGCTCTTGCATATTGAAAAGGGGCGTCTTGCCGAAATCGCGACTGGCGCGCAAGTGATTGCGTTTTTGACGCCGGTCAACATTGTGGTTTCCGCGCCAGCTGCCGAGTGGCGGAAATTCCTCGAATCTATTCCTAAACCCTTTTACGTGGATTTATGGGGAGCGTCGGCGCATCATGGCTTTCAAGTCAGCGGCGATATGGAAAGCCTCTATGCGTATTACCCCGCGATGCGCCGTCTCTTCGACATCATGCGTGCAGTGGCGCACCAGGCCTGAGGGAGGAATGTTGTCATGGCGCGATTCGATAAAGCAACCGGACGATATATCTACTTGACAATTGATACTATTGAATATCGTGTCTACTTCGAAGAATATGGAGCAGGCATTCCCTTGTTGATGCAGCACACCGCCGGCGCGGACGGACGGCAATGGCGGCATTTTTTGGAGAACGAGCGTCTTGCGCAACATTTTCGCATGATCGCCTATGATCTTCCCTACCACGGCAAGTCTGTGCCGCCGACGGAAAAAGAGTGGTGGAAAGAAGAGTACAAGCTCACCAAAGATTTTTTGATGAAAGTGCCGGTGACCTTGAGCAGTGAGTTAGGGCTGGAGCGGCCCGTGTATATAGGCAGTTCGATTGGCGGGCATCTAGCCGCCGACCTCGCGCTCTACTATCCAGACAAGTTTCGGGCGGTGATCGGCCTGGAAGCGGCGCTGGCGACGCCCGGCGGGTATCGGGATGCGTGGTATCATCCTCGCCTCAGCAATGATTTTAAGGCGAGTTCTATGTTTGGGCTCATGTCGCCGACGAGCCCGGAAAAATTCAGACGTGAGACTATTTGGGTGTACAGTCAGGGTGCGCCGCCGGTATTCAAAGGTGACTTGTATTATTATTCTGTCGATCATGATTTGACGCAGACCGCTGAACAAATCGACGCCTCGAAAGTGGCGGTGTACCTGCTCACTGGCGAATACGACTGGGCGAGCACGCCGGAAATGTCCGAAGCCCTCGCGCGACGCATCAAAGGCGCAAAGTACCAGACCATGACCGGACTGGGCCACTTCCCTATGAGCGAAGATCCCGAGAAGTGTCTGAGTTTCGTCGAACCGATCCTCAATGAGATTCGTGGGATGAAATAAGTTTCGCACCTCTTCATGAGGAAAAGAGCGGAGCAGGCTCTTGACGAGCCTAATTGAAAATGATTCTCAATATCATCCATGACGAATCAGACGAAAGATGCACTTTGCTCGCGTCCGATAGCAAGGGAGAGTCGCTGCCAATGTGGCAGTCTGCTGGCCCGGCTCGGAGAAGAAGGGGTAGAACTGAAATGCCGCCGCTGCAAAAGAACCGTGGTGATTCCCTGGGGAGCAGCAATAAAGTGGCATGACATAGCCGTCTATTGGCAAGAGCCTACTACAACGACGCTAACAGAGAAAAAAAATGAGCCGGCGTCCATCCTGGAAGGGAGACTGCAATGCAACGCGAAGAAGTCCTAACGACCTAAGTATTTGATTTTGTTGATAATGTGAAACTGAAAATCATTCCCGCTATGGAGAAGATCATGTAACATCCGCAGCCCTGCAACAAGCGTTTGTCCTGTAGAGTTTGAACCCTTTAGCGGCCAGAGGTTTGACGCCCAGAGCCCAGTAGGAATCGTTCCTGCTGGGCTTTTTATTTTTCGTCAAAGAAAAATGTTTCTCACGGATCATTATTACGAGAACGGGAAGGAAGAGCAAAACGTGACTACAAAAGCATTGCTAAGCATAATCTGCCTGACCCTGCTGCCCAGCGAGGCGTATGCACAAGGCAATCTTTCTCTATCAAACGAGCCAGTGGAAGAAGCCGATCCTCCCGAAGTCGCCATCGGTGAGCGTCTCTTCTTAGAAACACGCTTTGCTCAATTCTTTGCCGTTCGCGCACAGGGGGATGCAAACGCAACGCTAGAGACAGGGGACCCGGTGATGGACATAAGCGCAACCACGGCGACCCCGCTCTTTGGGCCCTTTGCTGGTCAGTCGATGAACTGCCGCGCCTGTCATCTCGTCGACGAGCACTTCGAAAGTCCCGGGGGAGGAAACCGCACCTATGCCGATTTCGCACGACGCAGCCCCATTCCCGCCCGAGAAGACGGGAAAATCACGGCTCAGCGTAACGCCCCTGCGCTCGTAAACGCCTCGTTATCGAGAAAGAATTTTTTGCTGCATTTTGACGGCGAATTCAAGACTCTGACCGACTTGGTCAAGGGCACTTTCACAGGGAGAAACTTCGGCTGGCTGCCGACTGAAAGACTGCAAGCTATTGCTCATATCGCCCATATCATCCGCGACGATAACGGAAGCGGCGCGCTCGCTCAGGAATTCGGCGGGCCCTATCGAGTGGTGCTCAAAGGAACGGACCCCAGTCTTCCCCCGGAATTGCGACTGCCTAAAAAGTTTCGCCTCGATGTCGCTACTGCTTCCGACGCCAAGATCTTGAAGACAGTGGCCCGACTTGTTGCTGCGTATGTCGCTTCCTTAGAATTCGCACGAGACGAAAACGAAGAATTTGTCGCCTCGCCCTATGACGTGTTTCTGCGCAACAACAACTTGCCGAGAAGACCGGCAAAAAAAGAGTCAGACCTGGAATATAATCGCCGCCTGCGGCTTCTGCTCGAAAACTTAAGCGCGCCACAGTTTGTTACCGAAGTAGACGGTAATTTTACCACGCATCATTTGCCATTCGTTTTTGGGAGCACGGAACTCGCCGGCCTCAAAATTTTCCTGCGCGAGCCTTCGTCATCCTCTCCAGTTTCCCTGCAAGGGCAAATCGGTAATTGTCTAGTTTGTCATCCCGCCCCGAATTTTACCGACTTCGCCTCTCATAACACCGGCGTCGCCCAGGAAGAATACGATGCTATTCACGGAGCGGGAAAGTTTTCTCAACTTTTTATTCCCGACCTTTCGACGCGTAACGCCGACGTCGAGCAATTTTTACCTCCTGCGTCTGCTCATCCCGATGCTGCGGGACCATTCTTCGCTATTCCGTCTGTCGAAAATCCAAATCTTACGGACCTTGGCGTATGGAATGTTTTTGCTAACCCGGCTCATCCGCAGCCGCAGGCGCGCCTACGGGCTAGCCTCTCCCTCATCTTCGGAAAACACCTCTCACGCAGAGTGCTGCTCGCCAAAACAATCGGCGCCTTTAAGACGCCGGGTCTACGGGACCTGTTGCATTCCGCTCCCTACTTCCATAACGGCGGCAAGGACACTTTCTCAGACGTGCTTCAGTTCTATAGCGACATGTCCGTGCTCGCGCGCGAGGGAAAAGTGCGTAATGACGATCCTGAGCTCTCCCGTATTAATCTTGCTCCTGGAGACATTGCTCTGTTAGGAGCATTCTTACGAGCATTAACTGAAGACTACAACTAGAGGGACACTGCCCGATGTTTCGCAACCTTCTTATCGCGCCGATTGTCCGCGTCACTGTATTCAAACTGACAAGGAGTTATATGAAGCCGCACTTGTCATTACTGACCAAACCCTCGGTTCTCCCCGAGGACATGCTGGTGTCAGCTCAGTTGCAAAAGAGGCGCTGGCGTGGCGCTGCCTGGGGCGTCTCGTGTCTTGTGCATGGACTCTTGAGCACAGCGGCGCTTTGGCAAGGGACGCGAGGGATTGAGACTCCACGACCTACGATCCGCTTGGTGTTTGCCGAGCCCCCTCCGCCGCCCCCGGCGCTGTCTGGCGTGATTATGGCGGCAGAGGCGCCGGCGACGGTCCAGCAGACGCCGGCAGCGAACGGAAAGCCTAAAGAAGAACAGTCCAAGCTTGCTGTTGTCAAACCGAAAGAAGCGGCGCGGCTCAAAATCGCCAAAAGGCCGCGCAAGAGCGAAATACCGCAACCTCAACCTCAGGCTCCCATGCAAGCTGTTCCGGAGCCGGAGCCTACTGCTGTTGAAAGCGCTGCCGCTTCCTTGCTTTCCGAGGCGGTCAGCAATGTGACTGCCTCCGTCACAAACGGCGCCATCGGCGGTGTTTCCGGGGGAGCAGCTGGCGGCGTTATCGGCGCGCATGGCTCGGACCCGCTTCCTGTTAAGCAAGTGGCGAACCCACCATTGTTGCTCTCGCGCGTCATGCCGGAGTATTCGCGGCAAGCACGGTTGCAGGGCGTGGAAGGATTGGTCTTACTCGAAGCCGTTCTCGCTGTTGATGGGCATGTCGAAGACGACATCAAGGTGTTGCAATCGATTCCTTCGTTGGACTTGGCTGCTATGCAGGCCTTACGCCAATGGCGGTTTCGCCCGGCGCGAGATCAAGAGAATCGGCCGGTGCGCGTCATTCTCGAAGTCCCTATGCGGTTCGTGTTGAGATAAGGTTCACAGCGCAATGCAGAGCAAAAAGTAAGGAGTTTGTATGCAGTTTACCCTAGCAGAGTTATGGCAAACGATGGGACCTCTCGCCAAAGGCGTGGTGGTCATCTTGATCGGCATGTCGCTGCTTTCTCTTACCACTGCTGTAGAAAAATGGGTTTTTCTTGGGCGAGTTTTGAAAGAGTCAACACAGTTTCTCCGCGTCTGGCGCGAGCACGTGGCGATGCAGGGCTATAGCAAGGCAAGCGCTCTGACTGAACGGTACCCGCATTGTCTCCTTGCTCAAGTCGTGCGAGTAGGCGCTCAGACTCTCGACTCGACGGTTAATCCTACCCATCGAAGTGAAGTGTACGACCGGGTTGTGCGTCGCGAGATCCTTGCCGCGGGCGCGGCCGCACGGCGCGGATTAAGCGTACTGGCCACGGTGGGTTCGACGGCGCCTTTTGTCGGACTCTTCGGCACTGTGCTTGGTATTGTAAATGCGTTTCAGAAAATGGCGGCGTCTGGACAAGGCGGCCTAAGTGTCGTTTCCGCAGGGATTGCTGAGGCCCTCGTCACTACGGCGCTCGGTATTGGCGTCGCCCTTCCCGCTGTATGGCTTTTTAACTGGTTGACTCAGCGGATCGCTCAACTGCTCACTGAGATGGAGTGTGTCGCCGAAGAACTGGCGGTCATTGGTCTGGGCGGAGTACAGCCTGTGGCGCTCTCTGAAACAAGACAAGGAGAAGCAAACCATGGCAACGCGAATTAGCGACAATGATGAATTGCACGCCGACATCAACATCACCCCTCTCGTCGATGTGGTGCTCGTGCTTTTAGTGATTTTCATGGTAGTGACGCCGCTCTTGAAACAAGAGGTGCCAATCGAATTGCCGATCGCGGATAACAGCCGAGCCGCACAGGATCTTTCACAACTTACATTGACGCTCGCATCGGACGGCGGGGTGTATCTCAACAGTCAACCAGTGCTACGCGAAGCACTAGTGACAGAATTGCAAAGGATTTATGCCGCGAGAGCCGACAAAACCATCTTTCTGGAAGCGGATCGTAATCTCTCTTACGGTCAGGTGGTCAACGTAATGGACGACTGCAAGGCGGCAGGAGTCACAGCGATAGGCGTGCTCACTAAACGTGAAAGATCGGGAGAACCTTAATCAAACTTGGCGCGAATATAAACAAAACGATAGGGGAGGTTCATATGGAAGACCAGCAGCGAACCGTCATTTCTTCAACGCAGATGCATATCCAAACGAAGGTATGTCCTCGTGGACACGTGTATCTCTACATCGGACATGCCTGTCTCTTTTTGCGTCAAGAAGAATTTCTCAATTTGGCGCAAATCGTGCGCTCGACGGAGCAGCATTTACTGGAAAGTATTGGTGCGCCGCCCACTGAGCAGCGGCACTAAAAAGTGGTTGAGAGCGCCCCGTCTCAACCCGGCTGTGAGTGTACCCCTCCTTCACTCACAGCCTCCTCTTCATACCAGGAGCATACGGTAAAAGGCTATCGGCCTCCCGGCCAGGAGTTAACGCCGATAGCCCGAAGATGAACAAAGGCGAGCCTTTCTTCACTGGCGTTACCTATAGCCGAGAAGGGAGGTGAGAACAAGAACAAAGACCGACAGGAGACGCGCGTGAAAGATATTTATAACCATGTCGTTTACTACCTCTTTTCGCTTGTGCTCCTCTGCGCGCCGCCCAGAGCGGTGGCTGCCGAGGACGACCCTGCGGGGAAAAACAAACACGTACAGGAACGAAAAAATCCTGCTTCACCTCCCAAGAAAGAGGCTTCGTCTTCTTCTCCCCCGCCTTCAGCAGAAGGACAGACGAAAACGGAAACGTTCGCAATACCGGAAACAACGGTGACCGGGGCTCAAGAGAATTCTTACAAAGTAGACGCGACCACCACCGCCACCAAAACGGATACGCCGCTTCGCGACATTCCTCAGTCGGTGAGTGTAGTAACCGAACGCGTCGTCAAATCGCAAAACGCCTTTACTTTACGCGACGCCCTGAAAAACGTCAGCGGTCTGACCATTGCCGCCGGTGAAGGCGGTCGCACCGGCGATTCGCTCACCTTGCGCGGGTTCGCCGCGAATTCGGACATTTACCTTGATGGAGTGAAGGAGAATGGACAATATTTCCGGGATACGTTCTTTATCGAACGCATCGAAGCGCTCAAGGGTCCCTCCTCAGTCTTATTTGGACGCGGCACGACCGGCGGTCTCATTAACATCATTACCAAGAAACCGCGCCCAGACTTGAGCGCTCAAGGCGAGTTCACGTATGGATCCTACGATTTTAAACGCGGGACGGTCGATATTGGCGGGGCTGTTTCCAGTTTCCTTAACCTTCGCTTAAATGCGTTGTATCAGGACGCCGACAGCTTTCGTGATTTCAATTTTACCAACCGTTGGGGGCTAGCGCCGTCTATCGGCATAGCGTTGACGCAGGACACCCAGCTGACCCTACAGCTCCTGCATCAAGAGGAAGACAGCGTGTTTGACTACGGGTTGCCCATGTTCCGCGGCAAACCGGCGCACGTCTCGCGGGACACGTTTTATGGCTATCCTGATGATCGTTTGCAAGAATATGACACGACTATCGCCACCGCCACTTTAACGCATCAGCTCTCGTCGAGTCTCTCGGTGCGTAACAGTTTTCGCTATGGCGATTACGAGCGTCGCTACCGCACGCATCTGTTTGGCGCCGTGACCGGCGCGGACGACACGGCAACCGTCGTGCGCAACCAAGCGCTACGACTCAGCACCCAGCAGAACTTGTCCAACCAGACGGATTTTACCTGGCGCTCCTCCCTCTTTGGTCACGAGCATACCCTCCTGTTCGGCGCGGAATTTGGTCGTGAGGATTTTGACTTCTTGAGTAAAAACTCGACGGGGGTGACGCCAATTTCTATTTTTCATCCCGTATTGACGCGCACGGTCGGCGCTGGTCGCGCTAACGATTTCAGCGGCGTGTTGAACACCTACAATGATGCGCCAACGGAAACTCAGGGCTTCTACACACAAAGCCAGCTTACGATTACGCCACAATGGAAAGCGCTCGCCGGTTTTCGCTGGGATCGTTTTCATGTTAACTTCAACAACCGTTTACCAGGCGGCGCAGATTTCAAGCAGACCGATACGATGTTCAGTTATCGTTTCGGTCTCGTCTGGGAGCCGCGTGAATGGCAGTCGTACTACTTCAGTTATGGCACGTCATTTAACTCATCGGCTGAAACTTTTGCGTTAAGCGCCGCCACGGTAAACCTGGACCCAGAGGAAAATCAGAACTTCGAGATTGGCGCAAAGCTTGATTTTTTTAAGGAACGACTTTCGGCGACAGCTGCCCTCTTCCGGCTAGAAAAGACCAACGCCGCACGCCTGACCCGAACGATCCGACACGCAATATCCTTGCGGGTGAGCAGCGTACCGACGGATTTGAGTTGGGGTTGGCCGGTTCTCTTCTCCCTCGCTGGAATATCTCTGCCTCGTACGCCTATCTGGACGGCACGACAGTGAAAGCGAATACCGCCGCTGGCGCCATTCCGAGTGAAGGGAAAAGTCTCCCCAATGTCCCACGCAATAGTGGGGTGGTGTGGACCAGCTACGATTTGACCGACGCCTTGGAGATCGGAGGCGGAGTCTTCTTCGTGGGGCATCATTTTACCACCAACACCCATGCGGCTCGATTACTCGGCTACACGCGCCTGGATGGCATGGTGGCGTACCACCACAAGAATTTTGATCTTCAGCTCAATCTTTTTAATCTCGCGGATGAACGCTATTTCGAGTCTGGGCAGGCCGCCTCGGCGTTACCCGGGACGCCGCTTTCCGCCCAAGTTACGCTCCGCCTGAAATATTAAGAACAACAATCAGGAGACGCCAATGCTATTACAAATCGAGAACGTGCTTACTCCGGATGTTCTTTCCCACATCAACCGCGTAATGGACCAAACCCTTTGGCTCGACGGTCGAGTGACCGCCGGGCCCCAATCCGAGCGCGTGAAACATAATCTTCAGCTTGCTGAGGGTTCACCCGAGGCGCAAGAATTGGGTGAACCGGTCCTCGCGGCGCTCTCGCATAACGCACTGTTTGTCAGCGCCGCCTTACCGCGCCGTATCTTTCCACCTTTGTTTAATTGTTATGAGGCAGGCATGACCTTCGGCCCTCACATCGACAACGCCCTGCGTGGCGGTGGGGACCCGATCCGTACGGACCTCTCCGCCACCCTGTTTTTAAGCAATCCAGAGGACTACGAGGGCGGAGAACTTCTCATTGATGACACGTACGGCTGCCATAGTGTGAAGTTGCCGGCGGGTCACCTGGTGCTCTATCCATCCGCCAGCCTGCATCGTGTGAATCCCATCACTTGGGGTGCGCGCCGTGCAAGTTTCTTTTGGGTGCAAAGCTTTATACGTCATGACAATCAACGCGCCCTTTTGTTTGATCTTGATGTCGCGATTCAAAGATTGACCCAACGTCTGTCGGATGCTCCAGAATTCCTGCGTTTGACCTCTTGTTACCACAACCTCGTCCGTATGTGGGCGGAAGCGTAGGAAGCGCGAGCAAGAAACAGGAGCCTCTCATGAAGCGATATTGTCTTCAGCTCCACCGGCTGTTGGGCGTCACTGCTGGCGCCGTACTCGCAGTAATGGGTGTAACCGGCGCTTTGTTGTCGTTTGAACATGGGCTTTTGCGTTGGCTGAATCCTGGGGTCATGACAGTGACGCCACTCCCGACGGGACCCTTGCCTCCGCGCGAACTTCTGGCTCGTATTCAAGGCGCCGTCCGGGAAAAGCGCGTCATAGGGATGGAGCTGTCCGTGCATCCCGAAGATGCGGTCCGTGTAAGATTTACAGCTCAGCTCCGAGAATCCAATAGTCGTCAACCGCAAGCAGTAAGACAAGGAGACGGTAGTAGAGGTGGAGAGTGGCGCTATGTTGATCCCTATACCGGCGCCATCCTAGGTGAGGCATGGGGGCAATCATTCTTTCGGTCGGTGATGGAGATGCATCGTCGGCTTGTCCTTGGTGACGTTGGTAAAGCCATTACCGGCGCTTCCACCCTCGCTTTAGTGGTGCTCTGCTTGTCGGGCTTATATCTTCGCTGGCCTCGATCGATGTGGAAGTGGCGTGCTTGGCTAAAGATCAATACTACCCTTAAAGGGCGTAGTTTTCTCTGGCATCTCCACGCTGTAACGGGGACCTGGGTCTTATTGCTCTATTTACTGGTGGCTGTGACAGGACTGTTTTGGTCGTACGCATGGTATCGGAACAGCGTGTTTGCACTCACTGGCGCAAGCCCACCGAATCGGGAGGGTGTGTCTCTGGCAACGCCTATTACGGATCCTCCAGACCTTGCCCTTCTCTGGCCTGTATTCCTGCGTGAATCTGGCGGGTTCAGCACCGCTACTGTGACTTTCCCTGAACGTCTGACTCAAGCGGTTGAAATCCGCTACCTTGCTACGAGTTCACCCCACGAGCGCGCCTTTAACTCCATTGTTCTGCATCCCACCAGTGGGGCAGTCCTTCGCCATGATCGCTACCCGGAGCGCTCAGTGGGGGCTAAACTGGTCAACAGCGTCTTCGCCTTCCATTCTGGCGGCTTTTGGGGGACGCCTGGGATAGTAATAATGATGGTCGCGAGCTTGAGTATGCCTCTGTTTGCCGTTACTGGTTGGCTACTTTATCTCACTCGACGAGCCAAGACGAGTGCAAGCGCTCTGTCGGAGCCCGTTACGTCAGAAGGGTAGGCTGCGTCTTGGCGTTTTTCAAAACGTTCTTGCTGTATTTGAGTTTTGTTGAACCGGTGCTCAAGGAGATTCGTGGGATGAAGTAGTAGCATGCTAGGATTTTGCTTCATCCTAGCCTTCAACGCGTAGTGAACCGTCAATTCATGGGTGGAATTGTATCCTTTAGCTCTATTCGTAATATCTCTGTAGTGTCAAATTTTATTCTGGCAAACTTATTGTGAGGTCTTGTCGAATAGTGGGGAAATGAAGTAGGCAGTGATGCTCTTGGATAGCGATTGTCTCTTCAGGTTAACTCTTCCAACAATGCCTTTGCCTCTTGCAAATCTTTTGTGTCAAATCCTTCGGTGAACCAGCCGTAGATCTCAGCCAGCATCTGTTGAGTTTCGGTCTTCTTGTCTTGCTGCTGCCACAGACGGCTCAAGCTCGTCACCGCCCGCAGTTCCCACGATTTCGTTTCCTGCTGACGGGCAATCTCGATAGCCTTGAGAAAACACGCTTCCGCTTCCGCTTGGGTACGGGATAATGGGGATTCCCGAACTCTAAACTGTTTGAGCGTCAGCTCGCCTTGCAGCCGATACAACTCCGCCTCGTAGAAACGCTCTCTGCTCTTGTCCACTTGGGCCAACACTTTCATCAGTATCGTCAGCCCTTCTTTTGCTCGCCCCACCTTTCCATACACCTCGGCTAACAAGGCAAGCCAGAAAGGACGAAACAACTCTGTCCCCGTAGCTTGCCAGTCAGAGAGTCCTTGGCACATCTGTGCTATCCCCTCTTCGACCTGGCCTTGCTCGGTCAGCGCCCAGCCCTGCATCACCGTCCCATATGCTGACCAGTAGGCAAACCCTTGCTCGGTCGAGAGCGCCACCGCTGCCTCTGCCCGCTCCTGGGTTGCGTGCGCCTCTCGGCGCAATTGACGGAGCCATGCTGCGTTGCCCAGGGCATATGCCAGACTATAAGGGTGAGACACCTCTCGGGCGAGAGCAACTGCTTCCTGACTTCTCTTGAACGCCTGTTCTGGGTAGCCCAGACACCACAAGGTGTGGGCGGTGAAACAAAGACTACTCATGCCGGGGTCGTGTCCGTACTGGAGGGCAAGAGCGCGGTGTTCGTCGGGATCGTACAAGGCAATGCTCCGCTCCAGGTTGGTTCGGGCAGCGGTCAGATTGCCAAAACAAAACACTGAGGCCCCCAGCGCCCAGTGGGCTTCGAGCAGAAAGGCTCGCTCTCAGCGGCGTTTGGCCAAGCCCAGCATCTGCTCGGCCAGTTCATGAGCCGTCTGGAGGTCTGCCCGGACCACGGAGAAGGCCCACAATCCATGCAACACGGGAAAGAGTTGTTCCGTCCCTCCTATCTGCTGGCAGAGTTCCCGAGCGCGGGCATAGGCTTCTCCTGTTTCTGCAGCTGCATACCCCTGAACGCCAATCAGGGCTGACCCGAGCGTCGTCTGGAGAGCCAGCTCCTGCTGGCTGCGTTCAGGAGTATCCGGTAAGGTCGTGAGCAACTGCAAACCTTTCCTGAGGTGGGTCATTGCTTCGACATGAGCGGCACGCTGTAACGCATTCTCTCCGGCGAGTTGTCGGTAGCGCACTGCCCGTCGATACTCCGGTCCC
>JACXTT010008043.1_pt1 | contig 14697 bp, 12 predicted proteins | sample 9270951 | NCBI WGS metagenome assembly JACXTT01 (sample SAMN15532306, study PRJNA645909) | rock metagenome | isolation source: weathered quartz diorite | place: Puerto Rico | collected 2017-06-21
GGACCGGACTCGGGGGGCCCCACTCCGCAGCGCGGGCACGGCCGCCCCGCCGCCCGCCCGGCGTCACGGGATGTCGACTAGCGACACCCCACCGGAGTGATCAGCCGAGGAACTCGCGCGCGAGCGACTCCCACATCATCGCGGAGAGCTTGAGGCTCTCGGTATCTACGCGCTCGTTGTGGCCGTGGAACATCAGCGGGTACTCGGTGTAGGGAATGCGGAGCGACTGCAGCCCGAAGCCGTAGGCCGGCACGCCCTGCCAGCGGAAGAACTTGGCGTCTGTGCCGCCGGTGGTCATCTTGGGCACCACGCGGCTACCCGGCATCAGCCGCGACGTCACGCGCTCCATCGCGGCAACCAGCGGCGTGTCGTGGGTGCTCAGCGAGCCCTGCTGGCCGCGCCCCTGGCGGATCGTCACGCGGGCAGCCAGGTCGCCGAGCGCCTCCGCGAGCATGGCGTCCACGTCCTCGGTGGTCACCCCGGGCAGCGCGCGGATGTCCACGTCGATCTCGACGCGATCGGGGATCACGTTGGTCTTCACGCCGCCGTGGATCACGTTGGGCGAGAACGTGGTGTGGGTGCAGGCGTGGCCTTCGCGGGCCAGCGCCAGGTTGTCCATCGAGCGCACGGTCTCGAGCACGCGATCGGGGTCGGTGAGCCCGCGGGTGAGCTCGGGGCTCAGGTCCATCGCCTTCACGTACTCGCGCCAGACGTCCAGGATGCGCGCCTTCGGCTGGTAGGCCGCGATGCGCCGCACCACCTCGGCGGCGGTGACCAGCGCGTTGTCGGTGCGGAACGGCCGCGAGCCGTGGCCGGGCGTGCCCGCGACGGCGAGGTGGCGCCAGTTCGCGCCCTTCTCGCCCACCGTGACGCCGAGCACGTGGCCCTTGCTCGTCGGGATCGGTACGCCGCCGCTCTCGGTGATGACGTAGTCGGCCTTCACCGCCTCCGGCCGACGCTCCACGAGGTGCCCGGCGCCCAGGTTGCCGCCCGCCTCCTCGTCGGCCACCGCCAGGTAGATCAGGGTGCCGCGCGGCCGCCAGCCGTCCTTGGCCAGCCGACGCGTTGCCACCGCCATCGTGCTGGTGAGGTTGAGCATGTCGATGGCCCCACGGCCCCACACCACGCCGTCCACCAGCTCGCCGCCGAAGGGATCGCGCTTCCAGCCGTCGGGGCTCACCGGCACCACGTCGGTATGGCCCATGAGCAGCAGACGCGGCGCCTTCGGATCGGAGCCCTCGATGCGGGCGACCAGGCTCTCGCGGCCCGGCTCCGAGGTGTAGCGCTCGCACGCCACGCCCGATCCCGCGAAGTAGTCCTCCAGCGCCGACACGCTGCGCGTCTCCTGGCCCGAGGCCACGGTGCCGTCGTTGACGCACTTGTTGCGAATCAGGGTGCGCAACAGCTCGGTCGCTTCGGTCTCGATGGTCTGCTCGTCTCGCATGATGGCTCTGCCTCCGACGCTATCCGAAGTTCCTGATGATCCAGCCGGCGATGGAGTGACGGGCGGGGCCGGTCGGCAGCTGGCCCCGCGGGAACCAGCGCGCATCCTCCAGCTCCTGACGGTCGATGGTGATCTCACCACCCGCGTAGCTGGCCACGAAGCCGATCATGATCTGGCTCGGGAACGGCCAGTTCTGGCTGCCCACGTACTGGACGTCCTTGACGTCGACGCCGACCTCTTCCTTCACCTCGCGCGCTACGCAGCCCTCGAGCGACTCGCCGTTGTCCACGAAGCCGGCGACCAGCGCGTAGCGGCCCGGCGCCCAGATGGCCTTGCGCGCGAGCAGCACACGGTCGCCGTCGCGCACGAGCACGATCACCGCGGGGTGCAGGTGCGGGTAGTGCTCGTAGCGGCAGCCGTCGCAGCGCTTGCCCCACTCGCCTTCGAGACGCGCGGTCGGCGCACCGCAGCGCGGGCAGTGGCCGCTGGTCGACTCCCACCACAGGAGCTGCATGGCCATGCCGCCGAGCGTCAGTAGATCGTCGGGCAGCTTCGTGCCCTGCATGGGCACGAGCGTCTCGGCCCGCGCGCCCTCGGGCACCGGCGCGTCCTTGGGGAGCGCGGCGACCCAGCAGGGCGCGCCCGCCAAGGTGCCGAGCCAGTGACGCGGCCCGAGGCCGGTGAAGCCGGGCGGGGGATCCGAGGGCGTCGCGCTGGTGGGCAGCTGGAAGCCCTCGCCCTCGGGCAGCACCATCAGCTTCTGGTCCTGGACGATCAGCCAGTGCCCGGCGATCGAGGGCAGTGACCCCCCGCGCTTGGCCGGGACGAACTCGCCGCGGAGGCAATCGAGATTGAAGGGCAGGTAGACGGACAGGGGCGTCATCGGCGCGCCGAGTCTAACACGGAGAAAACGCGGTTGCGCTGCCGCGGCGCCTGGGCTACGACTACCCATCATGAGCCACGTCTTCCATCGCCAGACCCGGACCGATCCACCCGTCGCGGTGCGCGGCGAGGGGCTGTACCTCGTCGACGGCGACGGCCGCCGCTACCTCGACGCCTCGGGAGGCGCCGCGGTCTCCTGCCTCGGCCACGGCCATCCCGCCGTGATCGCGGCCATCCGCGAGCAGGCGGAAGCGCTCGCCTACGCGCACACCGGGTTCTTCAGTAGCCGCCCCGCCGAGGAGCTGGGTGCGCGCCTGGTGGCGAGCGCGCCGGCCGGGCTCTCCCGCGTCTACTTCACCTCGGGCGGCTCGGAGGCGGTGGAGGCCGCGCTCAAGATGGCGCGGCAGTACTTCGTGGAGATCGGCCAGCCGCAGCGCCGCCGGGTCATCGCGCGGTGGCAGAGCTATCACGGCAACACGCTCGGGGCGCTCAGCGTGGGCGGCAACCGCGCCCGCCGCGAGGTGTTCGCGCCGCTCCTGTTGGACGTGTCGCACATCGCGCCGTGCTTCGCCTATCGCTTCCGTCGCGACGACGAGTCGGAGACCGCGTACGGCCGTCGCGTGGCCGACGAGCTGGAGGCCGAGATCCTCCGCCTCGGCCCGGACACCGTGATGGCGTTCGTGGCCGAGACGGTGGTGGGCGCCACCGCGGGCGCGGTGCCGGCGGTGCCGGGCTACTTCACGCGCGTGCGCGAGATCTGCGATCGGCATGGCGTGCTGCTGATCCTGGACGAGGTCATGTGCGGGATGGGGCGCACCGGCACCCGCCACGCCTGCGAGCAGGAGGGCATCGCGCCGGATCTGCTGGTGGTCGCCAAGGGTCTGGGCGGCGGGTACCAGCCCATCGGGGCGGTGCTGGTCTCGGGAACCGTCTACGACGCGTTCGCGAAGGGCTCGGGCCGCTTCCAGCACGGGCACACGTATCTCGGCCACCCGATCGCCTGCGCGGCCTCGCTCGCGGTGCAGAAGGTGATCGATGGCGAGAACCTGCTCGCGCGGGTGCGCGAGATGGGCCCTCGCCTGGCCGCGATGCTCGGCGCCCGCTTCGCGGATCACCCGCACGTGGGCGACGTGCGCGGGCGTGGGCTGTTCCTCGCGGTGGAGCTGGTGCGCGAGCGCGCGAGCAAGGAGCCGTTCGATCCCAAGCGCGCGCTGCACGCGGCGGTGAAGCGCGAGGCCATGGCCCGCGGACTCCTGGTCTACCCGATGGGCGGGACCATCGATGGGGAGCGGGGCGACCACGTCCTGCTCGCGCCGCCCTTCATCGTGACCGAGCCCGACCTCGCGATCATCGTGGACCGCCTCGCGGCGGCGATCGACGCGGCCATCGCCTCCAGCGCTTGACCGCCGTGCTATCCTCGCCGCCGTGCCCGATCTCCTAGCTTCGCTCGCCGCGTCGGTTGCCGCCCGCCTGGTCGCGCGCCGGGAGACGGTGGCGGTGTCCGAGTCGTCGACCGGAGGCCTGATCTCGGCCGCGCTCCTGTCGATCCCCGGCGCCTCCGCGTACTTCGTGGGCGGCGGTGTGATCTACACCCAAGTCGCGCGGCGCGGCCTGCTCCAGATTCCCGACGAGGCCATGCGCGGGGTGCGCTCGAGCACCGAGGCGGCGGCGCGCATCCAGGCGAAGGAGGTGCGGGAGCGGCTCGGCACCACGTGGGCGCTCGCCGAGACGGGCGCGGCGGGGCCGACCGGCAACCGCTACGGCGACGCGGCCGGGCATTCCTGCTTCGCGGTCGCGGGCGCGATCGAGGCCGCGCGCACGCTCGAGACGGGCCGCGCGGACCGCGAGGCCAACATGTGGGCGTTCACCCGCGCCGCCCTCGAGCTCCTCGACAGCTGCATCCAGCAAGCCGGAGGCTCATCATGAGCGACAAGACGATCCGCGTCGGGTTCATCGGGGCCGGGGCCAACACCCGCAAGCACCACATCCCGAAGCTCAAGGCGCAGCCCGGCGTGGAGCTGGTGGCGGTGGCGAACCGCTCCAAGGAGTCCGGCGAGAAGGTGGCGCGCGAGTTCGGTATCGGGCGGGTGTACGCGGGCTGGCAGGAGATCGTCAACGCGCCCGACATCGACGCGGTCTGCATCGGCACCTGGCCCTACACGCACGCGGAGATGACCACCGCGGCTCTCGCCCAGGGCAAGCACGTGCTCTGCGAGGCGCGCATGGCCATGAACGCGGCGGAGGGCCGGCGCATGCTCGAGGCCTCTCGCAAGGCGTCGGGCCTGGTCGCGCAGCTCGTGCCCGCGCCGCACACCCTCGAGGTGGACGCCACGATCCAGTCGTTGATCGCCGAGGGCTTTCTCGGCGAGGTGCTGGCGGTGGAGCTGCTGGCCTCCCAGGGCCGCTTCGTCGATCGGGACGCGCCGATGCACTGGCGGCAGGACATCACGCTGAGCGGCCACAACATCCTGAACATGGGCATCTGGTACGAGGCCATGATGCGCTGGCTCGGGCCCGCGCAGCGGGTGACCGCGATGACCAAGACCGCGGTGCCGCGCCGCAAGGACGCCGCGGGCGCGATGCACGAGATCGAGGTGCCCGACCACGTGGACATCCTGGTCCAATTCCGGAAGGGCGCGGTCGGCCACCTGCGCTTCAGCGGGATCACCGCACTGGCGCCCGCCTCCGAGGCGTGGCTGTTCGGCAGCGACGGCACGGTGCGGCTCGAGGCCGACGCCCTGCGGCTCACCGGCGCGCACCGGGGTGAGTCGGCGCTGCGCGAGGTGCCGATTCCGCCCAAGACCCGGATCGGCTGGCGGGTGGAGGAGGAGTTCGTCAACGCGATCCGCGGGAGGGAGAAGATCACCCGCACCAGCTTCGAGGACGGCGTGCGCTACATGGAGTTTACCGACGCTGTCACCCGCAGCGCCGCCACCGGCCAGACCGTCGAGGTGAGCGACCTCTAGAAGCGGCTACCCCGCCCGGTGCCAGTAGGCGATGCGGCCGAAGATCGAGTCCCAGGAGTTCGGCTCGATGCCGGCCAGCTGGTTGCTCGCCGCGTGTATCACGTTGCGCCAGGTTACCGGAATCACCACCGCGCTCTGCACCACGAGGTCGTTCATCTTGATGAAGAGCGCGGCTCGCTTGACCGGATCCATCTCGGTCTCCGCCTTCCGCCATAGGCGGTCGAATTCCGGGTTGCGCCAGCGCGGGATGTTCCGGCCCGTCCACCCGTTCTCCTTCGATGGGATCTCCCACGACACGAACTGGGCCATGAAGAGCTGGGGATCGAGCCCGGTGAAGACGGTGTAGGTCTGCAGATCGGCCAGGAAGCGCACGTTGGTGTCGGTGTTGTTCACGTCGGCCGCGAAGAACACCGAGGCGGGAATCGCCTTGACCTCCATCTCGATGCCGGCGCGGGCGGCGGCCTGCTTGACCACCAACTGGATCTTCTGCACCGTCGAGTTCGCGGCGGCCTGGAAGAGCAGCCGCAGCCGGCGGCCGTCCTTGGCTCGGACGCCGTCGGCGCCGCGCAGGAAGCCGGCCTGCTCGAGGGTGTCGTTGGCCTTCTCGACGCTGAACTCCCAGGTGCTGTTGCGCGAGCGGAAGCGCTCCGGGGCGTTGAGGAAGTTGGCGGTGATCTGGCCGGCGCGACCCACCAGGTGCTCCTGGATCGACTCGCGGTCCACGATCAGGCTCAACGCGGTGCGCACCGGCTGCTCGGTGAGGACGGGATGCGGCGCCTTGACGCTCGAGCGCTCCCCGTCGACCTCGCGCCACGGGTCGGTCTGGTTGCACTGGATGAAGCTCACTCCGCTGCTCGGGATCGCGAGCACGCGGCCCTTGCCGCCCTGCTCGATCCGGCGCAGCACCTCCTCCTCCACCAGCACGTAGTAGGCGAAGTCGTACTCGCCGGTCTGCAGCACCGCACGGGCCGCCCCCACCGCGTCGCCGCCACACTTGATGTCGAGCCGGTCGAAGAAGGGGCGGTTCGGCACGTGGTAGTTCTTGTACAGCTCGGCGCGGATGTAGTCGCCCGGGCGGAAGTCCACGAGCCGGTAGGGGCCGGTGCCCACCGCGGGCAGCATGCCGATCGCCTCGCGGGCGCCGCTGCCCTTGACCGACCCGAACACGTGGCGAGGCAGCAGCCCGCCGCCGATGAACGCGGCGGCCCAGAACGGCTGCGGCTTCTTGAACACCACCCGCACCGTGTGCTGGTCCAGCCGCTCGATGCGCGTGATGTCCTCGTAGGCGGCGCGAGAGCCCGCGGCGGTGCTCGGATCGATCGCGAACTCCCAGTTGAAGATCACATCGTCGGCGGTGAAGGGCGCGCCGTCGTGCCAGACCACGTTGCGCTTGAGCCGCCAGGTCACCCAGCGGCCGTCCTTCGCCAGCGTACCGGCCCTGACGTTGGGTAGCTCCTCGGCCAGCACCGGGACGAAGGTGCCGTCGGGGGCGGCGGAGACCAGCGGCTCGTAGAAGATGCGCTGCACCGTGAAGTCGCGCAGGCCGCGCCCGAAGTGGGGGTGTAGCAGGGTGGGCGCGTCCCACATGAGGATGCGCAGGGTACCGCCACCGCCGCGTCGCGTCGGGGTGAACTCCGGCTCGGGGGGTTGGGCGGCCGCGACCCCGGCCCCGCCCAGGAGGCGCCCGGCCATCGGTGCGGCGAACCCGAACGCTCCGAGGGCCTGGACGAAGTGCCGGCGCGTGAGACGGCCGTCTTTCACCTGCGTGATCAACTCTCGCAGCGCTTGCTCGTCCATGGGGTCCAGGCCGTCCTTGGGGTCGAGGTCCGCCACGGATACCGCGAGGCCGCTCGGAAGTCAAGGCCCGGATGCGCGCGTGGTCCCAGGCGCTAGCGGTCGCTCATCGGCCGGAGGGACGCCGGATCGCAGCCGACTTGGACGCGCGCCCCGATCTCGGCGAGCCCGTGCCGGAGCGGATCGTAGACGACCGCCTGGAGCAGGGCGCCTTCGACCTCGACCGCGTACTCGACCTTTTCGCCGAGGAAGGTCCGTGTCCGAACAACCCCCGCCGCGACGATGAGCCCGGCCGGCGCGCCGGCGCCTTCCGGCACGAGGACGACGGACTCCGGGCGCAGCACCACCGAGAGGGACCGTCCGGCTTCGGCCCCGTCGCCGGCCGCCAGGCTGACCTCGCGGCCCCAGAAGGCCACTTCGGCGCGACCGCCGCCGACCCGGAGCACGCGCGTCGCCAGCAGGTTGACGCGCCCGATGAACTGGGCGACGAACGGCGAGCGCGGCGAGCCGTACAGATCCCGTGCGGCGCCCACCTGGGCCACGCGACCGGCCTGCATGACCACGATGCGGTCGGAGATGGCCATCGCCTCTTCCTGGTCGTGGGTGACGTAGATGGTGGTGATCGCGAGCTGACGCTGCAGCCGGGACAGCTCCTCCCGCATCTGCACCCGCAGCTTCGCGTCGAGATTGCTGAGCGGCTCGTCGAACAGGAGCAGCCGCGGCTCCACCACCACCGCCCGCGCCACCGCCACCCGCTGCTGCTCGCCGCCCGAGAGCTGATTGGGGAAGCGCCGCTCGTAGCCGGGCAGTCCGACCAGTCCGAGCACGCGCTCGACCTTCTCGTGGATGGCGGCCTCCGCAAGCCGCTTCACCCGGAGCCCGTAGGCTACGTTCTCGAAGACCGTGAGGTGGGGGAACAGCGCGTAGTTCTGGAAGACGAAGCCGATGCTCCGCCGGTAGACCGCGAGGCCGGTAACATCCTGCTCGTCGATCAGCACGCGCCCGGAGTCCGGCTGCTCGAAGCCCGCCACCATTCGGAGCGTAGTCGTCTTGCCGCAGCCCGACGGGCCGAGCAGCGTGAGCAGCTCGCCCGGCTCCACGGTCAGGCTGACGTCGTCCACCGCGGCGGCGTCGCGCGGGGCACGCGCGAAGCGCTTGGAGACCGAGACGAGCCGGAGTCGCGCGCCCGCCGCGCTCATCCGCCGAGCAGACTGCCGGCCTGACCGAGGCTGCCCGCGTTCAGCCGTCGCATGACCAGGCTGGCGAGCAGGACGGCGGCGTAGACGAGCAGGATCACCAGCACGGAGAAGGCGGAGGCCTGACCCAGCTCCAGGTTCGTGATGCCCTCGAGGATGCGCACGGTCACCAGCGACCAGTTGAGCGAGACCAAGAAGATGGTGGCGCTGATCGCGGTCATCGCGCGGATGAACAGCACGGTCATGCCCGCGAGCAGCGCGGGGCGGATCAGGGGCAGGACCACTCGACGAAACGTGACGTCCCTCCGGGCCCCGAGGCTGGCGGAGGCTTCCTCGATGGAAGGATCGATCTGGGCGAGCAGCGCGGTGGTGGCGCGGGTGCCGGCGAGGCTGTAGCGGAAGACGTAGCAGACCACCAGGATGAACGCGGTGCCGGTCAGGGCGAGCGGCGGGTCGTTGAAGGCCACCAGGTACGCGATGCCCACGATGGTGCCGGGCAGGGCGTAGTTGATCATGGCCGCGAACTCGAGCGCGCGCCGGCCCGGGAAGCGCGTGCGCGCCACCACGAAGCCGAGCACCACCGCGAAGAGCCCGCCCACCGGCATGCACACCGCCGCGATCACCAGCGTGTCACGGATGGCCTTGAGGCCGCCGCTGAACACGTGGGCGTAGTGCGCGGCCGACAGTCGGTTGTCGGCGCCGAGGGCCCGCACCACCGAGGCCGCCGCGATCAGAAGGTAGAAGCTCAGGACGAGGAGCACGGTGACCGCACACACCGCCGCGAGCAGCGCGACCGCCCCGCGCGAGAGGCTCTTCACCGCGGTGGCCGCCCCCGCCTTGCCGCTCACCGTGACTACCGAGCGCCGCTCCGTCCACCAGCGCTGGATCACGAACAGGGCGAGCGCGGGCACGAGGAGCAGGAACGACAGGGCCGCGCCGCCCCGCATGTCGTAGAGGCCGGTGATCTGTAAGAAAGCCTGGGTGGGGAGCACGGGGAACTTGGTCCCGCCCAGGATCAGCGGGGTGGCGAAGTCGGCGAGCGAAGCGGCGGAGAGCAGCAGGAACGAGTTGGCGAGGCCCGGCGCGGCAAGAGGCACCGTGACGGTGCGAAAGACGCGCCAGCGGCGGGCGCCCAGGCTGAAGCCCGAGTCCTCCAGATTGGGGTCGATGTTGGCCAGCACGCCCTTGAGCGTGAGATAGGCGATCGGGAAGTACGTCAAGGTCTCGGACAGCCACGTGCCGCCGAGCCCGTAGATGTTCAGGGCCGAGATGCCGAAGACGTGATAGGAGATGAGTCCCTTCGGGCCCAGGGCGAAGATCAGGGCGATGGCCGCGGTGAAGGGCGGCGAGATGAGCGGCAGCAGCACGATCGTGTCGAGCGTGCCGCCCACCCAGCGCGGCAGGTTCGCGCGCACCGCGAGCAGCGCGAACGCGAAGCCGAGCGCGGTGCCGGTGGTGCCCACGAGGCCGGCGAGCAGCAGGCTGTTCCACAGCGCGCGGCGGTGCTGCCAGCTCGAGATCAGCTCGCGCACCGCGTCGAGGCTGGGGCCGCCGTCCCAGAAGGCGATCGCGAGGAGGCGCGTGATCGGGTAGAGGACGAAGAGCGCCACCGCGGCCCAGAGCAGGAGGACCGCCGCGAGCAGGACCGGGTCGCGCGGCGCCGCCCGCGCCCGGCCCGATTCGGCGCCGGGAGCGAGGTTCACCTCACTCCTTGATCACCTCGTTGACCCACCGGTCCACCAGGCGCTTGCGGTTCTTGCCCACCCACTCGAGGTCCACCGGCAGCAGCTTGGCCTCCTTCATCAGGGCCTGCACCGCGGGATTGATGCTGCCGCCGGGCAGGCTCGGCAGCATGTACACCTCGTTCTTGTCGAGCAGGTCCTGCATGTCCTTGGTGAAGGTCCAGTCGATGAACCGGGTGGCGGCGTCGTGGTTCTTGGCGCCCTTCACGAGGGCTACCGCCTCGATCACCGCCGCGACCCCCTCCCGCGGAAACGTGGTGATCATGTCGTAGCCCTTCTTCTTGGCCTCCATCGCGTCCGGCATGTGGGCGATGCACACCATGGCCTGACCCATCGCGGCGGGGATGGTGCAGCCGCCGCCGCTCTTGGTGTAGACCTGCACGTTCGCGTGGAGCTTCTTCTGGTAGTCGAAGGCCTTCTCCTCGTCCTTCCCGAAGGCGTAGTAGATGGAGAGGATCCGGGTCAAGGCGGTGCCCGAGGTGCGGGCATCAGCGGTCTGGATCTGTCCTTTATAGGCGGGATCGAGGAAGTCGTTCCACGAGCTCGGGGCCTTGAGGCCCTTTTCCTTGAGCAGCTTGGCGTTGGACATGAAGATCAGCGTGTTGCGGGCCAGCGCGGTGTAGAAGCCCTCCGCGTCCTTGAGCTCGGCCGGGATCTTCTCGATCGCGGAGGAGCGATACGGCTCGATGATGCCCGCGGCCTTGGCCGCCGCGAAGCCGTCGCCCGGCGCGCCCCAGATCACGTCGGCCCGCGGGTTGTTCTTCTCGGCGGTGGCACGGGCCACCAGCTCCCCAGTGGAGAGCCGGATGAAGTTGATCGCCACCCCGGTCTTCGCGGTATAGGCCTTGAAGATCGGCTGTGAGAGCGACTCCGGCCACGCGGTGTAGACGTTGAGCGTGTCGGCGGCCCACGCGGGCCCGGCCAATAGCAGGCACGCGGTGAATAGCAGAGTCCTCGACATCGTCGTCCTCCTTCGGTGGCTCCCCCTCGATCGATGCGGCCGGCAGGGACTATACACGAACGTTACGCAGTGCGCTGCGCGAGTGTGAAATGTGTGTTTCGAAGCTTGGTGATAAATTCCCGCGATCGTAGACTCGGACTAGACAACGCCCGACCTGCATGATCAATCCCCGCCTGCTGATCGCAATCGGCACCATTCTGATCGCGGCCGCGCTGCCCGTCGGCGTCGCGCGCGCCCAAACGGAGTCGCCGGTGGATCCCGGCGTCGACGAGCGGCCGCCCGATCTGCCGCCCTGGCTCATCGCCTCCCGACTGGGCCGACCGCTCGATGCATCGCGTGATGACGCGCCGAGCGGGCTCAGCGATCTCGGCGCCGTGCGGCTGCGTGAGGCGCCGAGCGCGCCCATCGAGTCCGATCCGCTCACGCTGCGGACCTCGGGCGAGGACCCCAACGACCTGCGCAATCTGATGAGGGGAGGCGACCGCTGGCACCTGATGAGCTTCGGCGCCGCCGCCAACTCGCGCCCGCAGGACGCGAAGGCCACCGCCTACGGATCGGTCGCCTATGTCCCGAGTCTCGGTGGTGCCCGCCCGGGGGAGGGGCTCGGCTACGGGCCCGCGTCCCCGCTCGCCATCGACGATCGCGAGGAGCCGATCTCGCTCGGCTTCAAGGCTCAGCTCGGCGGCCTCGAGGGCGGCGCCGAGTACCGCTCGGTGGGCAAGCGACTCGAGCCGGTGGTCCCGGGGCCGGTGGCCCAGAAGGACAAGGAGGGCACCGAGGCGTGGCTGGCTCAGCGGCTCGGCCTGGTGCGGCTCAGGCTCTCGGAGTCCGACCTCTCGGACAACGTGGACCGCAACCTGGCGCTGCCGCGCACCACCAAGGTGCAGACCGCGCTGTCGGCCGAGGTCACGCCGGCGCGGGACTGGCCGGTCTTCGGGCTCACCTACGCCAAAGGCGACTCCGAGCGGACGTGGCTCACCGGCGATACCGGCTCCCGCGCGGTCGAGCGCCAGTCGTTCGACAGCGTGGCCGGCTCGGCCTACTACGCGGGGCCGGGGTTCGACATCTCCGGAACGTCGACGTACGGCAACAGCCGGGATCTGGGCCGGCTCGATCGTGAGATGACGTCGCTGTACCACGACCTGAGCCTCACCCTGCGCCCGTTCAGCACGATCGTCGTGATGCCGTCGGTCAGCAACGGGATCGACCGCTACGAGTGGTCCGACGGTCGCTACCAGACCGGGACCATGTCGCTGCTGCTCTCCTACACTCCGACCGCCAGCCGGTGGAGCCTGTGGACCCTGGGCGCCTACACGACCTCGCAGGCCAACGACCGCACGGTCGACGGGCGCACGATGAGCGTCAGCGGGGGCATCGCGTGTGGGCTCGGCCAGATCCTGGGCGGCCACGCCTCGCTGGCCCTCGAGGCCGGCTACGACAGCTACGCCGACTCGATCTACCCCGACAACTCCACGCGCGGGGCGTTCGGGCTCGTCCTGCTGAAGGTCACCGCGTTCTAGCTCTCCTGGGCTCAGCTGTGGCGCATGCGGGGGTCCAGGTAGTCCTGGAGCGCGTCGCCCAGGATGTTGAGGGCGAGCACGACCACGAAGATCGCCAGGCCCGGCAGCAGCGCCACGTGTGGCCGCAGGATCACGAAGGTGCGCGCGGTCGCGAGCATGCTGCCCCAGTCCGCGGTGGGCGGCTGGGTGCCGAGACCGAGGAAGGAGAGCCCGGCGGTGGCGAGGATCTTGGCGCCCACGTCGAGGCTGAACGCGACCGCGATCGGGGCGAGCAGGTGGGGCAGCAGGTGGCGCCTCAGGATGAGCCGATCGCTGCTGCCGAGAGCGCGCGCCGCCTCCACGAACTCCCGCTCGCGCAGCGACAGCACGACGCCGCGCACCAGCCGCGCGTAGAGTGGGAAGCCCACGATCGCGACGGCCACCATCGCGTTCGCCAGGCCGGGACCGAGACCGGCCACGATCGCGATGGCCAGCAGGATGTACGGGAACGCCATCAGGATGTCGGTCAGCCGCATCACCACCGTGTCCAGGCGCCCGCCCCAGTAGCCGGCGTGGAGGCCCAGGAGCACGCCGATCAGCATCGAGGCGGTCGCGGTGGCCGCGCCGGCCAGCAGCGAGATGCGCGCGCCCCAGACCAGGCGGGCCAGCATGTCACGGCCGAACTCGTCGGTGCCCAGCAGGTGGCCCGCGGTGCCGGGCGGCTTGAGGCGGTTCGGGGTGTCCACCACGTCGGGGTCGAGTAGCGGCAGCAGCGGCGCGAGCAGCGCCCCGAGCACGGCGGCCGCGATGACGAGCGCGGCGACCCAGGCCAGGTGGTTCCGCGGTGTCGTGCGCGTCATTCGTAGCGGATGCGCGGGTCCAGCACCGCGTAGAGCAGATCCACCGCCAGGTTGAAGAGCACGAACACCAGCGCGATGACCAGCACGCAGCCCTGCACGAGCGGGAAGTCCCGCGCCAGGATGCCCTGAACCATCAGCGTGCCGACCCCCGGCCACGCGAACACGGTCTCGGTGAAGATGGCGCCGCCCAGCAGATAGCCGGCCTGCACGCCGATCACGGTCACGGTGGGAATCAGCGCGTTGCGCAGGGCGTGGCGCAGCACCACGGCGGGCTCGACCAGCCCCTTGGCCCGTGCTGTGCGCACGAAGTCCTGCCGCAGGATGTCGAGCATGGTGGAGCGCGTGAGCCGCGCGATGATGGTCATCGACGCGGCGGCGAGCGTGACCGCGGGCAGGGCCAGGTGGCTCAGCAGGTCGAGGAGGCCGCCGGTGTCGCGGGCGCCGTACATCCCCGACGCGGGCAGCCAGCCCAGCCAGAGCGAGAAGCACACCATCAAGACCAGACCCAGCCAGAAGCTCGGCATGCTGGCTCCGAAGATCGAGCCGACCGTGCTGAGCCGGTCCGCCAGCGAGCGCGGCCGCGCCGCCGAGAGGACGCCGAGGGAGATGCCGCCCACCGTCGAGAGCAGCAGCGCGGTCGCGGTCAGCAGCAGGGTGGCGCGGAAGCGCGTCAGCACCTCGCCCAGCACCGGCTGGCGCATCCGGATGGAGCGGCCCAGGTCTCCCTGGAGCACGTGGGCCATCCAGCGCCCGTACTGCAGCGGCAGCGGCTCGTCGAGCCCGAGCGAGGCCCGGAGCTGCGCCACGTCCTCCTGGGTGGCCTGCGGGCCCAACATGATCTCGGCCGGATCGCCCGGGGAGAGATGCAGGACGAGGAACACCACCACCGACACGCCCAGCAGCACCGGCACCAGCAGCAGCAGCCGGCGGAGGAGGTAGCGGCTCACCGGGCGCCCGGCCCGCCCGCTACTTCAGCGAGATCGTCTCCACGCGCAGATCGAAGCTCGGGTGGAGCTTGAACCCCTGCACGCGCTTGACGTAGGCCGCGGTCTGCACCTCGTGATCGATGAAGATCCACGGCGGGTCGTCGTGCAGGAGGCGTTGCGCTTCGCGGTAGAGCTCCGCGCGCTTGGCCTGGTCGGTGGTGAGGCGCGCCTGGGAGAGGACTTCGTCGAAGCGGGTGTTCTTGTACATCGCCCGGTTGGGCCCGACCGGCGTCCACTGGCTCGAGTGGAGCAGCGGGTACATCACGAGGTCGGGATCCTCGGAGCCGGCCATCCACGACAGCGCGAACATGTCCTGCTCCTTGGTGCGCAGCTTGGCCAGGAACGTGCCCCACTCCATGGTCTGGAG
>JACXTT010008044.1_pt1 | contig 14697 bp, 16 predicted proteins | sample 9270951 | NCBI WGS metagenome assembly JACXTT01 (sample SAMN15532306, study PRJNA645909) | rock metagenome | isolation source: weathered quartz diorite | place: Puerto Rico | collected 2017-06-21
CGTCGGGCCCACGAACCGCGAGCGCGGCGATCGGGCGCTCTTCGATGTCGACCTTCACCCGGATCCGGAAGCGCCTGAGTCCCGCGGCGACCGAGGCGCCGACGCTCGTCTCGCACACACACGCCCACGTGTCGTGGTCGACCCGGTTGACGCGCAGGTCGGCCACGAGCTTGCCCCGTGGTTCGAGCAGCAGCGCGTGCACGGACTGACCGACCGCCACCGGGTCGAGGTCCTGCGAGAGGAGGCTTTGGAGGAACGACGTCGCGTCCGGGCCGGAGACGAAGACGAGATCACGGTCGACGCGGGCAACGACGGTCGGCACCATGCGGGTCAGCTCCGGTTCTGGCCGAGCCGCGCGGCCGCGGCGGCCGCCGTGAGCAACGCCTGGGCCTTGTTGCGGCATTCCAACGCTTCGTCGGCCGGGATCGAGTCGGCCACGATCCCGGCGCCCGCCTGGAGCGTTGCCCGCCCGTCGCGCCAGACCATCGTGCGGATCGCGATCGCGGAGTCGAGGTTGCCCGAGAAGTCGACGTAGCCGACCACGCCTGCGTACGGCCCGCGCTTGGTCGGTTCGAGCTCGTCGATGATCTCCATCGCGCGCACTTTCGGCGCGCCGCTCACGGTGCCGGCCGGGAACGTCGCGCGGAGCACGTCGATCGGCCCGCGGCCCGCGGCGATCGTGCCCGCGACCTGGCTGGTGAGGTGCATCACGTGCGAGTAGCGCTCGAGCGTCATCAGCTCCTCGACGCGTTCGGTGCCGAACTGCACGACCCGTCCGACGTCGTTGCGGGCGAGGTCGACGAGCATCACGTGCTCGGCGCGCTCCTTCGGGTGCTCGACCAGCTCGGCCTCCATGCGCCGGTCGTGCTCGGGTGTGCGCCCGCGCCGGCGCGTCCCGGCTATGGGACGGCTGATCACCCGGTCGCCGACGACCTGCACCATCGGCTCGGGCGACGAGCCGACCACCGTCGCCTCGGGGTGACGAAGGAAGTACATGTACGGCGACGGGTTGACCAGGCGCAGCACGCGGTACACGAGCCACGGGTCGACCGGCTCGAGCAGATCGAAGCGCTGCGCGAGCACGACCTGGAAGATGTCGCCGTCGAGGATGTGCTCCTTCGCCGCTTCGACCGCCGTCGCCCACTCGAGCTCGCCCAGGTTCGTTCGGACGGCGGGCAGCTCGGTGAGCTCGTCGGCGGGTGGCACCGCGGGTTGGTACGGCAAGGGCCGGCCGAGCTCGTCGACCGCGCGGTGCAAGCGCTCGACCGCGGCGTCGTAGAGCGCGTGGAGCGCCGCGTCGTCGCCGTCGGGCGGCGGGTACACGTTCTCGATCAGGAAGCAGCGCTGCCGGAAGTGGTCGAACGCGGCGACCTGACCGGCGAGCGAACACACCGCGTCCGGGAAGCCGAGGTCGTCGGGCGGCACGTTCGGCAGCCACTCGATCTCGCGCACGGTGTCATAGCCGATCCAGCCGACGATGCCGCCGTGGAACGGGGGAAGGTCGGCCTGCGCCGGCGCTCGGTATCGGTCGAGCAGCGCTTCGAGCGCCGCCAGCGTCCCCTGATCGGACGGCACCCCGTCGGGCGGTTGCCCGCCGATCCACTCGAGCTGCCTGCCGCGCGCTACGAACGTCAGCGCCGGCGCGCGGCCGAGGAAGGAGAAGCGCCCCCACCGCTCGGCGTGCTCGACCGACTCCAGCAGGAAGCCCTCCCCGTCGCCCACGAGCTTGGCGAACGCCGACAGCGGGGTCTCGAGGTCGGCGAGCACCTCGCGCCACACGGGCACGACGGTGTACTCGCGCGCTTGCGCGACGAACGTCTCGAAGCTCGGCCGGACGTCGCGCGTCAGCTCACCGAGGGTCACACTGGCCCAGGTTCGGAGCCGTCGCCGAACGCCCGGAAGAAGCAGCTGTGGCTGCCGGTGTGGCAGGCGCCGCGGCCTTCCTGCTCGACGACGAACAGCAACACGTCCATGTCGCAGTCGTAGCGGGCGTCGCGGACGTACTGGCGGTCGCCCGAGGTCTCGCCCTTGCACCAGTACTCGCGCCGGCTGCGGCTCCAGAACCACGTGCGACCGCTCTGGAGTGTGCGCTCGAGGGCCTCGCGGTTCATCCACGCGAACATCAGCACCTCGTTGGTACCGGCCTGCTGCACGATCGCGGGCACCAGGCCGTTGGCGTCGAATGCCACCGCGTCGATCTCCTCGGACGTGTACGAGATCGGCGTCGCAGTCGGTGCGGACATGAGCGGCAATCGTACCGGGCGACGCTCGCACGACCCCGCTTGTTTAGGCTCAACGCGATGGTCCGGCCGACGCCGCCGCAGGCACCCCGGCGCCCGCAAGTGCTGAGCATCCACGGCGACGATCGCGTCGACGACTGGTACTGGCTGCGCGAGCGAGACGACCCGGCCGTCATCGAGCACCTCACCGCCGAGAACGCGTACGCCGAGGCGATGCTCGCTCCGGTTGCCGCGCTGCGCGACCGCATTTACGAAGAGATTCGCAGCCGCGTCCAGGAGACCGACGACTCCGCGCCCGTGCCCGACGGTCCCTGGGAGTACTTCACGCGCACGATCGAGGGCCGGCAGTACGCGATCCACTGCCGGCGATCCCGGGGAGGTGGGGGCGCCGAGCAGGTACTGCTCGACGAGAACGAGCTCGCCGAGGGGCACGACTACTTCTCGTTGGGTGGCTTCGAGGTCTCTCCGGACCACCGGCTGCTCGCGTACTCCACTGACACAACCGGCGGCGAGCGCTACACGCTGCGCTTCCGCGCGCTCGACTCGGGAGCCGACCTCGACGACGTCGTCGACGACGTCACCTACGGGCTGGCCTGGGCCGACGACGAGCGCACCTGCTTCTACGTGCGACCCGATGCCGCGATGCGTCCGAACGAGGTGTGGCGCCATCAACTCGCAACGTCGGCGACGGACGACGTGCTCGTGTTCCGCGAGGACGACGAACGCTTCTTCCTCGACGTCGGCCGAACCCGATCAGGCCGGTACGTGTTGATCGAGTCGTCGTCGAAGCTGACGTCCGAGACCTGGTTCGTGCCGACTGCCGCGCCCGATGCAGAACCGCGTGTCGTCGCAGGCCGCGAGCACGAGCACGAGTACATGGTCGAGCACCACAAGAGCGACGCGCTCGGCGACCGGTTCCTCATCGTCACGAACGCCGGCGGCGCGCAGAACTTCGCGTTGGTGGCCGCGCCGGTTGCCGACGCCGGTCGCGAGAACTGGACGGTCGTCGTCCCCCACCGCGCCGACGTTCGGCTCGACGCGGTCGCCGCCTTCGCCGACCATCTCGTGCTGAGCGAACGGGCCGACGGCCTCGATCGGCTGCGCGTGATCCGGCTTCCCGGCGACGAGTCCACGACGCTGCCCGCGGCCGATCCCGTGTACAGCATGTGGATCGGACCCAACGCCGAGTACGACGCGCCGCTCGTGCGCTACGGCTACACGTCACTCGTCGCGCCGGTCACCGACCTCGATTACGACCCGGATGCCGCGACCTCGACGGTGGTGCGGGTCCAGCCGGTGCTGGGCGACTTCGACGCGACGCGCTACACGTCGGCGCGGTTGTGGGCGACGGCGAGCGACGGGACGCGGGTTCCGATCTCGGTCGTGCACCGGCGCGACGTCGCGCTCGACGGCCGGGCGCCCGCCCTGCTCGGTGGGTACGGGGCGTACGAGCATTCGAGCGACCCGGTGTTCCGTGCCTCGCGCCTCTCGCTGCTCGACCGGGGTTTCGTGTGCGCGATCGCGCACGTGCGCGGCGGTGGCGAGCTCGGGCGCGAGTGGTACGAGCAGGGCAGGCTCGAGCACAAGGCCAACACGTTCACCGACTTCGTCGCGTGCGCGGAGACGCTCGTGGCCGAGGGGTACACCGCGCCCGATCGGCTGGTCGCGCGCGGTGGGAGTGCCGGCGGGTTGTTGATGGGCGCAGTCGCCAACTTGCGACCCGACCTGTTCGCCGCGATCGTCGCCGAGGTGCCGTTCGTCGACGTCGTCACGACCATGCTCGACCCCGACCTCCCGCTCACGATCACGGAGTGGGAGGAGTGGGGTGACCCGCAGGAGGAGGACGCGTACACCCGCATGAAGGCGTATTCGCCGTACGACAACGTCGACACGCACGCGTACCCGACCATGCTCGTCACGAGCGGGCTCAACGACCCGCGCGTGCAGTACTGGGAGCCGGCCAAGTGGGTGGTGAAGCTGCGGGCGCACACGACGTCCGACCAGCCGATCCTGTTGCGAACCGAGATGGGCGCGGGCCACAGCGGTCCGTCGGGGCGGTACGACGCGTGGCGCGACGAGGCCACCGTGCTGTCGTTCGTGTGCGCGGCGGTGGGGATCGAAGGGTGAGCGAGCGTGGCGAGCCGGGTATCCCGGCGAGCAGCGTGCGGGGCCCGAGCGGCCCGGCGCATCGCGCCGAGAGCGGGCAAGCATGAAGGTGCGCACGGCCGACGGGCTCGTGTTGGAAGGCGAGCTGGCCGCGGCCGAGGCGCAGCCGGCGACCGGCGCGGCGGTGTTGTGCCATCCGCATCCGCAGTACGGCGGCACGATGCGCAGCCTCGTGATCTCGGTGCTGTTCAACGAGCTGCCCGCGGCGGGCTTCACGTGCCTGCGTTTCAACTTCCGCGGGGTCGAAGGCAGCCAGGGCGTCTACGACGAGGGCCGGGGCGAGGCGCTCGACGTGGCCGGCGCGGTCGACGCGCTGCAGGAAGCGGCGCCGGACCTGCCGATCGCGCTCGTCGGCTGGTCCTTCGGCGGTGACATGGCGCTCTCGGTGGACGACGCGCGGGTCGCCGGCTGGGTCGGGATCGCGCCGCCGCTACGGATTCGCCCGCCGTACGCAGCCGCGAACGACGCGCGACCCAAGCACCTCGTGCTCGCGGAGCACGACGAAGTGCGCACGCCCGCGAGCGTGGAGGAAGAGGTCGCGAGCTGGACCGCGACAACCGTGGCCGTCGTTCTCGGCGCCAGTCACTTCTTCGTTGGTCGTACCGACCGCGTCCTCCGCGAAACGCGGTTCGGCTTGGAGCGTGTTGCTGCCCGCTGAAGCGGTTAGACCGACAACGTGCTCGCCGAGAACCCGTTCGTCTCGAGGAACGACTCCCGGCGACTCACCGCCGACCGCCACGCGACGAGATCGATGTCGAATGCGCTGCGGTCGCCGTCTTCGTATGCGTGCTCGAGCTCGTCGAACGCGCAGTCCTCGGCATCCAGAAGCGCTCGGTAACGGCGGAAGAAGTGGTCGTCGACCGGGCCGTTGCCGTGCGCTTGAGCGTGTGTCTCGGGCATATGACTCCCTCGCTCCGTGCCAGGCGCCGAGCCCGGCACTCGGTTCGGTCACCGTACACCGGTGCCGGGACCCGCGGAACCACCTCTCGTTACGTACGCGTTACTTCGATTCAACCGGGTGAGGCGGGCCGGACCGTCACCCCGCGGGCCGCGAGCAGGGCTTTTGCCTCGCGCACCGTGTGCTCGCGGAAGTGGAAGATCGAAGCCGCGAGCAGGCCCGACGCGCCGCCGTCGGTCGCCCCCGCACAGAGGTGCTCGAGCGTGCCGACGCCGCCGCTCGCGATGATCGGCACGTTCACCGCGTCGCCCACGGCCCGGAGCAGCTCGATGTCGTAGCCCGCCTTGGTGCCGTCGCGGTCCATCGACGTGAGCAGCACTTCGCCTGCGCCGAGGTCGCACGCGCGGGCCGCCCACTCGACGGCGTCGAGATCGGTCGGCGTGCGGCCGCCGTGCGTGACGACCTCCCAACCGGCGCTCATGTCGTGTCCGTCGCGTCTTCGTGCGTCGATCGCTACGACAATGCACTGGTCGCCGAACTCGGCGGCCGCTTCACGGAGGATCTGCGGGTCGTTCACCGCCGCCGTGTTGAGCGACACCTTGTCGGCGCCCGCGCGCAACATGCGGCGCACATCCTCGACCGAACGGATCCCACCGCCGACGGTGAACGGGATGAACACCTGCTCCGCCACGCGCTCGACGACGTGCACCATCGTGTCGCGGTCGTCGGACGACGCGGTGATGTCGAGGAACACCAGCTCGTCGGCCCCTTCGGCGTCGTAGCGCGCCGCGAGCTCGACCGGATCTCCCGCGTCGCGGATGTCGACGAATTGCACGCCCTTGACGACGCGCCCCGCGTCGACGTCGAGGCACGGGATCACGCGGACTGCGAGCACGCGGCAATCCCCTCCTCGACCGTGAAGCGCTTCTCGTAGATCGCGCGCCCGACGATCGCGCCGGCGAACCGCCGACCCTCGATCGACACGGAGGCCAGGGCCTGCAGGTCGGTGAGCGCGCCGACGCCGCCGCTCGCGATCAGCGGCGTCTCCACTGCGGCCAGCACGGCGCCCAGCGGCTCGACGTCGGGCCCGCTCAGGGTGCCGTCGACGTCGATGCCGGTGACGACCAGCGCGCCCACGCCGGGAATGGCGCCGAAGCGCTCGGCCAGCGCGACGAGGTCGAGGCCGGTGGCGTCGGTCCAGCCGTGGATCGCGACGTCGCGTGCCCGCGCGTCCAACCCGACCGCGACCTGGCCGGGGTGGAGGGCGGCCAGCTCGTCGACCACCTCGGGGTGCTCGATCGCCGCACTGCCGACCACGACCCGGTGGACGCCCGCGCTGAACCGGTCGCTCGCGTCCTCCACCGTGCGCACGCCGCCGCCGCTCTGCACGCGCGCCGGAACGTTCGCGCAGATGGACTCGATGCTCTGCAGGTTCGCGCTCCCGCCGTCGCGCGCCGCGTTCAGGTCGACAACGTGGATCCAGCGCGCACCCTGGTCGGCAAAGCTGCGCGCCACGCCGACCGGGTCGTCGCCGTACACGGTCTCGGCGTCGTACTCGCCGCGGAGCAGCCGTACGACGCGGCCGTCGAGCAGGTCGATCGACGGATACAGGTCCATCACGCGGCCGCGGCCGTGACGAAGTTGCCGAGCAGCGCCAGGCCGACGGCGCCGGACTTCTCCGGGTGGAACTGCGTCGCCCACAACGGTCCGCGCTCGACCGCGGCCGCGAAACGGCGTCCGTAGTCGCACCACGCCGCGACCACACCGTCGTCAGCCGGCTCGGGCGCGTAGCTGTGGACGAAGTAGCACCACGCCGGATCGGGCAGGCCCATAAGCAGCTTCGAACCCGGCGTGACGCCGAGCGTGTTCCAGCCCATCTGCGGGAGGCGCTCGGTGGACGGAAGCAGCGTGATCCGCCCCGGCACGACACCGAGGCCGCGCACGCCCGGCGACTCGTCGCTCCCGTCGAACAGCATCTGCATGCCGACGCAGATGCCGAGGAAGGGGCGGTGGTCGTGCGCGGCGTCGAGCGTCACGGCTTCCAACCCGCTCGCGCGCAGGGCGTGCATGCACGCGCCGAAGTTGCCGACGCCGGGGAGCACCACCGCGTCGGCGGCGGCGATCTCGGACGGGCTCGACGTGAGCCGCGCGCTCGCGCCGAGGTGCAGCAGCGCCTTCTCGGCCGACCGCAGGTTCCCGATGCCGTAGTCGACGACCGCGATCATCTCAGCTCGTCAGCGTGCCCTTGGTCGACGGCACGTCGTCGCCCTCGACGCGCACCGCGTCGCGCAGCGAGCGCGCGACGCCCTTGAACGACGCCTCGATCACGTGGTGGCCGTTCTTCCCCGTGACGCTGCGGATGTGCAGCGTGACGCGTGCGCCGTCGACGAATCCCTTCCAGAACTCCTCCGCCAGCTGCGGGTCGAACGTGCCGATCCATTCCGCAACCGGATCGACGTCGTAGACGAGGAACGGCCGGCCCGAGAGATCGAGCGCGACCTGGACGAGCGCCTCGTCGAGCGGCACGAGCGCGTTGGCGAAGCGACGGACGCCGCGCTTCTCGCCCAGTGCCTGCTGCAAAGCCTGACCGAGCGCGATGCCGACGTCTTCCACCGTGTGGTGCAGGTCGACGTCGAGGTCGCCGCGCGCGTCGATCCGCAGGTCGAATCCCGCGTGCTTGCCGAGCTGCTCGAGCATGTGGTCGAAGAACGGGATGCCCGTCGCGATCTGACAGGTGCCCGCGCCGTCGACGGCGAGCGCGAGGTCGACCTGCGTCTCCTTCGTCTCCCGCTTCAGCTCCGCCTGACGCCCACCGCTCACGCCACCACCTCCGGAAGCGCCACGCCCAGCGCGGCCAGGAACGCGTCGTTCTCCGCCGGCGTGCCGACGGTGATGCGCAGGCACCCTTCGACGCGCGGCCACGACGAGAAGTCCCGTACGAGGACACCGCGCGAGAGCAGCCGCTCCCACAGCTCGTGTGCGTCGCCGGCCACCCGCACCAGCACGAAGTTCGCGCCCGACGGCACGACGTCGAGCCCGGGCATCTGGGACAGAGCCGTGAAGAGGCGACCGCGCTCCTCGACCAGCGCGGCGACCCGCTGCTCCATCTCGGTGCGAAACTCGAGCGCGACCGTGCCCGCGATCTGGGTGGGCACCGACAGCGTGTACGGCAGCAGCACCTTCTCGAGCTCGTCGATCACCCACGTCGGCGCGACCGCGAAGCCGAGGCGCACCGCCGCCAGCGACCACACCTTCGAGTAGGTGCGCACCACGACGAGTGGCCTCGGGTCGTCGACCAGCTCAATCGCGCTCCACGGCGCGAATTCGCCGTAGGCCTCGTCGACGATCAGCAAGGACCCCGTCTCGGACGCGACCGCGAGCAGCTGCTCGACTGTTTCGCGCGATTCGACGGTCCCGGTCGGGTTGTTGGGGCTGCACACGAACACGACGGACGGTTCGGTACGGCGCATCAGCTCGGCGGCACCGTCGACGTCGATGGCGTAGTCGGCCGACCGCTCGCCGGTGATGATCTCGGTCGCGGTCGTCCGCGCGATCTGAGCGTGCAGTGCGTATGTCGGCTCGAACATCAGCGCGCGGCGACCCGCACCGCCGTACGTGAGCAGGAGCGTCTGCAGGACCTCGTTGCTGCCGTTCGCGCACAGCAGACGCCCGGGCGGCTGGCCGAGGAACGCGCCGAGCGCGACGCGCAGATCGGACGCGCCCCGGTCGGGATAGCGGTTCCAGCCGACCGCACCGAGCGCGGCGACGTACCGCGCGACGAACTCTTGTGGCGGCGGGTACGGGCTCTCGTTGGTGTTGAGGCGCACCGCCACGTCGACTTGAGGCGAGTGGTAGCCCTCGAGCGCGCGCAGGTCGTCGCGCGGCTGCACACACTTGCGCGTCTGCGCGCTCACGATTGCTCCCGGAGGCGCAGGGCGTCCGCGTGCGCGAGCAACCCCTCGGCCTCGGCCAGCGTCGTGACCGCGGGAGCCAGGTCGGCCAGCGCGCCGGCATCGACGGACACGACGTGCACGTGCTTGCGGAAGTCGTCGACGCGCAGCGCGTCGGCGAAGCGGGCCGTGCCGCCGGTCGGCAGCACGTGGTTGACGCCCGCCACGTAGTCGCCGATCACCGCCGACGCGTCGGCGCCGACGAACACGGCGCCCGCGTTCTGCACGAGCGGCACGAGGTCTTCGGCGCTCGCGCACATCAGTTCGAGGTGCTCCGGCGCGATCGCGTTGGCGGCCGCGATGGCCTGCGCCGGGCCGTCGACCACGACGATGCGTCCGCCGGCCTGCAGCGTCGACTCCGTCTCCGGCGTGGCGACGCGCGCGGCGTGGAGCAGGGCCCGCAGCTCGCGCTCGACGGCATCGCCGACGGATTCGGACCAGGTGATCAGCGCGCACGCGCCACCCGGGCCGTGCTCCGCCTGCGCGAGCAGGTCGGCGGCCACGAGCACCGGCGGCACCGTGTCGTCGGCGACGATCGCGACTTCCGACGGTCCGGCGTAGCCGTCGATGGCGACGTCGGCCGCGACCTGCCGCTTCGCCTCGGCGACGTACGCGCTGCCGGGACCCACGATCACGTCGACCGCCGCGATCGTCTCGGTACCGTACGCGAGCGCGGCGATCGCCTGGGCGCCGCCGACCCGGTAGACGACGTCGACACCTGCGAGCCGCGCGGCGGCGAGGATCGCGTCGTGCACGCGGCCGTCGGTCTGCGGAGGCGTGCAGAGGGCGACGTGCGGCACGCCGGCGACGCGCGCGGGAACCGCGGTCATCAGGACCGACGACGCGAGCGGCGCCCGCCCGCCCGGCACGTAGCAGCCGGCCCGCTCCATCGGAACGAGCAGCTCGCGCACCCGCACGCCCGCCCGCCGGTGCTCGACCGGCTCGCCGGCCTGCACCTCGTGCCAGGCGAGGATCTGGGCGTGAGCGAGCTCCAGCGCCTTGCGCAGCTCGGGGTCGATCCGCTCGAACGCCGCTTCGAGCTCCTCGGGCGGGACCGCGAGCGCATCGGGTCGGAAGCCGTCGAACCGCTCGGTGCAGTCGCGGAGGGCGGCGTCGCCCCGGGCGCGCACATCGGCCACGATCGCGCCAACCGCGCCCGAGAGGTCGTCGCCCGCGGCCGGGGGTCGCGCCAACGCGGTGCGCACATCGGCGGAACCGCGGAGGTCGACTCGAGCCAGCATGGGGAGCCGCTCATCGTACCGGCCACCCCTCGCCCGGACCCTCGAATTGAGGCGGCGTGAGAAGCTGCCCGGCGTGACCACCTCCAGCGACCTGGCCCTGTTGTCGAGCATCGGATCCCAGCTCGACGACATCGGCCGCCGCATCACCGAGATGGCCGAGTCCTACGGCGAGACGCCCGACTCCGCGATCGCGACCGAGCTGTTCGGCGCCGAGCGCGCGCTGTTCGGGTCCCGCCGTTCGCTCGACCGCGCCCGCGCGCTCCTGGAAGACTTCGGCTAGCGAACCGGCGAGGTGGGGTGGGTCAGACCTTGCCGGCCGACGGGCAGATCGCGGCGAGGCCGCAGGCGTCGCACCGCGGCTTGCGCGCGTCGCACACCCGGCGGCCGTGCTCGATGAGGCGCAGTGAGAGCATCCCCCACTCGTCGGGCGGCACGATCCCGCCGAGGTCGTGCTCGATCTTCACCGGGTCGTCCTCGTTGGTGAGCCGAAGGCGGTGCGACAGCCGCGTCACGTGCGTGTCGACCGGGAGACCCGGCAATCCGTACCAGACCGATCGCACGACGTTGCCGGTCTTGCGGCCGACGCCGGGCAGCGTCACGAAGTCGTCGAGCTCGGTCGGGATGTCACCGCCGTAGCGCTCCTCGACAGCCTGCGCCATCCCGATGAGGTTCTTCGTCTTGGAGCGGAAGAACCCGGTCGACCGGATGATCTCCTCGAGCTCGGCCGGGTCGGCGCCGGCGAGGTCGGCGGGCGTCGGGTACTTCGCGAACAATGTCGGCGTCACCATGTTGACGCGTTCGTCGGTGCACTGCGCCGAGAGGATGGTCGCGCAGAGCAGTTCGTACGCGTTGGTGTGGTTGAGCGCGCAGCGTGCGTCGGGATACAGCTCCGCCAGCCCGCTGACGACTGCGGCCGCGCGCGCCTTCGCGCCTCGGGGACGGGCCACGGGCGAAGGGTACCCTCGGCCCGGTGACGACCGAGGCGCTCACGCGCGTCGATCCGGCCGACTTCGCGACGCGTCGCGACGCGATCGCAGCACTGGACGCGCGCGTCCGCGCGGAGTCCGGCCACGAGGCGTTGGGCGACGCGGTCCGGCGTGACCTCGCGCATCCGGCATCCGACTCCGCCGGCTTCCTGCTCGACGAGCGCGCGTACGTTCATGTCGCGCGGGGCGACCGCGCCGACGACACCAGCTGGACCGCCGCGCTGGTGGCGCCGGGGCCCGCCGACGCGGCGCTCGTCCCGATCCTGCTCGACGCCTCGGTCGCGCACGCGGTCCAGCATGGGGCCCGACGCGTCACGAGTTGGGTGTTCGGTGCCGTCGCTGCCGACGACGAGGCGTTCACCGGCGCCGGGTTCCGCCCCGACCGCGAGCTGCACGAGATGCGGGTGGCGCTCCCACTGGCGGCCCGCGCCCACCTCCCCGACGGGATCACGGTCCGCGCCTTCGAGCCCGGGCGCGACGACGAAGACGTAGTCCGGGTCAACAACCTCGCCTTCGGCGACCACGCCGAGCAGGGCGGATGGACGGTCGACACGCTGCACGCGCACATGGCGGATGCCTGGTTCGATCCCGCGACCTTCCTGCTGGGCTTCGACGCCGACGGGCTCGCGGGCTTCAACTGGTTGAAGTGGCACCACCCGGCCGATGACGACCCGTCGCTCGGGGAGATCTACGTCATCGGCGTCGACCCGCGCACGCAGGGCAGCGGGTTGGGCAAGGCGCTCGCGATCGACGGCCTCGACCTCATGCACCACCGGGGCGCGTCCGTCGGCATGCTCTTCGTCGCGGCCGACAACGCGCCCGCGATCGCGTTGTACCGATCGCTCGGCTTCGCCGTGCACCGCACCGACCGCGCCTACGTTCGCGAGCTCGCACCGTGATCACGCGCTACGGCGCCACCCGCGCCGACCTGACCGAGCTGTTCACGTCGTGGGACGAGCCGCGCTACCGCGTCTCGCAACTCGTGGAAGGACTGTGGGCCCGGCGCGCGCCGCTCGACGAGATCACCACGCTGCCGAAGGACCTGCGCGCTCGCTTGGCCGAAGCGCTCCCCGACGCGCTCGTGCCGGTCGCAGTGCAGACCAGCGCCGACGGGCAGACGACCAAGTGGCTGTGGTGCGCGCGCGAAGGCGCGCAGGTCGAGACGGTGCTCATGGTGAGCCCCGATCGTGCGACCGTCTGCGTATCGTCGCAGGCGGGGTGCGCCATGGGCTGCACGTTCTGTGCGACCGGCCAGGCCGGCTTCGAACGCCACCTCGACGTGGGCGAGATCGTCGAGCAGGTCGTGCGCGCCCAGCACGCCACCACGACGCGCGTTTCCAATGTCGTGTTCATGGGCATGGGCGAGCCCCTCGCCAACCTCGACTCAGTGTGTGCGGCGCTCGACCGCCTGCACGGCGATCTCGGCCTCTCGGCCCGCCATCTCACGGTCTCGACCGTCGGCGTCGTGCCCGGCATGCGCCGATTGGCGCACTACCCGCTGCCCGTGACGCTGGCCGTCTCCCTGCACGCGGCCGACGACGTGTTGCGCGAGACGCTCGTACCGCTCAACCACCGCTACCCGATCGCGGCCGTCATCGACGCGGCGCGGGAGTACGCGGCGATCAAGGGCCGCCGGGTCACGTTCGAGTACGCGTGCATCGCGGGCGTCAACGACGATCCGGCGCAGGCCGAGCGGCTCGCCCACCGGCTGACCGGCTTGCGGGGCGGGGCGCACGTGAACCTGATTCCCCTGAATCCCACGGGCGCGTTCGCCGGCAGCCCGCCGGACCGGGAGCGGATCAACCGCTTCGCGGCGCGACTGGCGGCCGCGGGCGTGACCGTCACGGTGCGCCGCAACCGAGGGATCGACATCGACGCAGCCTGCGGGCAGCTGCGATCGCGTGTGGTGGCTCCCTCCGGGAGCGACCCCGGCCCTGATGCACCCGCCGAATCCGCGAGAATGGCTCCGTGAACGAGCATCGCTTCATCAACCGGTCGCAGCCGCAGACGCTCTACATGGCCGTGATCCTCTGCTACCTCGATGTGCTCTTCAACCTGCTGGGCGGGTATCCCGCGCTGGCGATCATCGGCTTCGTGCTCGCCGTCGGCGCGTACGGCATCGCCAACGAGCAGAAGTGGGGGTACTCGGTCGCCGTCGGCGCGTCGATCCTCCAGATCCTGCTGCTGTTCGGCGTCGCCGGTTCGTCGACCTTCACAGAGCTCGGTCCGCTGCTCGACCTGATCTTCTACGGCGCGCTCGTCGCCTTGCTGCTCCACCCGATGAGCCGCGACTACCAGCGCATCTGGTTCAAGTAGCCGCGCGGCACCCGCCGTGTGCGACACACTCTGCCTCCGTACGGGCGGCGGCATGGTGTTCGCGAAGAACTCGGACCGTCCACCGGCCGAAGCCCAGGTCCTGCTCGCTCACCGGGCGCGCGCGGCGGGCGGGATGCTCGAAACCCAGTACCTCCGGTTCGAGGATCCGGGTGCCTACGCGCACGTCGCGTCGCACCCGACGTGGCTCTGGGGCGCCGAGCACGGCCTGAACGAGCACGGCGTCGCGATCGGCAACGAGAAGATCTGGACCGTCGACGATCCGCACGCGCAAGCGGCCGGGCTGGTCGGCATGGATCTCGTGCGCCTCGGACTCGAGCGGGGCCACGACGCCGACAGCGCGTTCGACGCGATCACGACCGCGCTCGAAGCGCACGGGCAGGGCGGAAGCGGCGAGCACGGCACGGACGAGCCGTACTTCTCGTCGTTCCTGATCGTCGACGCCCGCGGCGGCTGGGCGGTCGAGACGAGCGCCCGCACCTGGGCCGCTCGCCCGATCGGCGACGGGACGTCGATCTCGAACCGCATCTCCCTGACGACCGACTGGACCCGCGCGTCGGGCGACCTGACACCCGGCGACGACTTCGACCGTCGGCGCTCGGCCGACACCCCGACCTGGATCGCCGACCACCGGTTGCGCGCCACTCGCGCCTGCGTCGCGCGACGCTCGCTGCGACCGCCCGACGGAACGATTGCCGACGTCGTGGCGACCCTGCGGGACCACGGCCGCGGGCCTTGGGGCGCTCCCGCCGGCGCCGAAGCGGGCTCCGACCATCCCGTTCCCACGCTGGTGGAATCGCCGAACGAAGCCCAGCGGGTCAGCGACGCCCTGCCCGTGCGCGGGTACCAGGCCACCACGCCAACCCTCGCCCTCCACCTCAC
>JACXTT010008045.1_pt1 | contig 14696 bp, 12 predicted proteins | sample 9270951 | NCBI WGS metagenome assembly JACXTT01 (sample SAMN15532306, study PRJNA645909) | rock metagenome | isolation source: weathered quartz diorite | place: Puerto Rico | collected 2017-06-21
GCGCTGAAATACCTGCGGCGCCCGATGTCGCCGGAATGCTTAAAGACTACAAAGGGGATGCGGCCGTCGCTTCGGGAGAAGCTTTCGATCCGTCGCCGGAAAATATCGACAGCCGGACGCAACGCATCGATCTGCCCGGTGGACTGAAGTTGGCAATGATTCCGAAAGGGACCCGCGGCAATGCCGTTGAAGCTGTGTTGCGGTTGGAGTTCGGGAATGAGAATGACCTGAAGGGTTATTCTCCGATCGGCCGTCTCGCCAGCGCCATGCTGATGCGAGGAACTGCCAAGCATACCCGGCAACAGATTCAAGACGAACTCGATAAATTGAAGGCGCGAATGAACGTTGTGGGTGGCCCCACCGGAGTTACCGTGATCATCGAAACCGTTCGAGACAATCTGCCGAAGGTCCTCGATTTGGCGGCAGAGGTGTTGCGGGAGCCTGCATTCCCTTCCGATGAGTTTGAGTCGTTGCGTCAGCAACAGATCGCAGCCGTTGAAAACCAGAAGACTGAACCGCAAGCCATTGCTTTTTTGGAGTTTGCGCGCCACTTCAACACGTATCCGAAGGGCGATGTTCGCTACCTGCCAACATTCGAAGAACAAATTGCGGATCTGCGATCGGTTAATGTGGATCAACTGAAGAAATTCCATTCGGAATTCTATGGTGCATCGAACGGTGAAGTAGCGGTTGTCGGCGATTTTGATTCGGAGGATACGCAGAAGGTCATCGGTGCCCAGCTCGGATCGTGGAAGAGTCCCAAACCGTACGCACAAGTGAAGACCCCCTATCGTAAAGTGGAGCCTCTGAATCAGTCGTTTGAAACTCCCGACAAAGCAAACGCGTTTTTCATGGCCGGCTTGCACGTGAACATTCGTGATGACGATCCGGACTACGCGGCTCTCGTCTTGGCGAACTACATCATCGGACAGGGCTTTAATTCTCGTCTGTTCGCGCGGATTCGCGGGAAGGAAGGCCTGAGTTATGGAGTCGGATCATCATTCTCGCTCACACCCGAGGAAGACAACGGGACTTTCGTGGCAAGTGCGATCTCCGCGCCGGAAAACACACCGAAAGTCGAAGTGGCATTCCGTGACGAAATGTCAAAAATCCTCAGGGATGGTTTCACGGATGCGGAGATCTCCGCTGCAAAGGAGAGCTGGCTTCAATCGCAGGACGTCAGCCGCGCGCAAGATCGTGAACTTGTGGGTCGCGTAGCCGACCGAGCGCACTTCGGTCGAACCATGCAGTGGGACGCAAACCTCGCGAAGAAAGTCCAAGCGCTGACGAATGAGCAAATCCGCGGGGCTCTTCAGCGCCACATTGATCTCGCCGGGATGACGTTCATCAAAGGCGGAGACTTCAAAAAGGCTGGAGTCAAGCCGTAGGCGCCTACAAAATACGCCTCAAATACAGTGCGGGGTCGTATATTTCGTCTCGAGCCGGTGCAAGGTCTCGCCGTGGACTCGTGCGAGCTCATCCACTTCCTGCTCCCATTTGTAGAACTGCTCGAGTGTGGTCGGATCACAATCCAACATGGACAAGCACAGGCGGTCTTCGAAAATGGATGCGGCAAGCAGGCGTATATAGAGGTTACAAAGCGAAGCAAATTCTTCACATGCGGGGTCATTTGCCGCGGTGTGAAGCTGGCCGAAAACCGAACGCGCTCGTTCGTGATTGGTCAGACTGGTGTCCTTCGCAGCGAACCGAAGAATGTCCTCAGTGTTGTCCAGGCAGCGATGGGCAACATCGCGCATGAAAGTGAGAACTGTTTCGATATCCTTCGGATCGACTTCGTTTCGGTCTTCCAACCGCTCGCCCATCAGCCGTAAAACTTCCAATCCGCAAAACACCACCTGGTGCTCTCTCGCACGTGCTATCGCTCGCATCGAAAAACCTCACGATTGGGCTGCTACATAGTATTTGATACGCTAATGCGGAGTAAGAATAGTAGTAGAAGTTCACTACTGGCAAGAGTTTTTTGTGATAAGCTGCAGTGTCGGTTAACGGACAGCATAATATGTAAGGAGGTCGTGTGAGCACAACTCTGAATGGCCGGGCGCCTGTAACTGAACGTGAATCTTCCTCGACGGAGCATAAACCTCCATTTCCAGGTATTCCGACGACTTCGGACGGAGCGGGAATGGTGGTTTGGGTGGAGACCCACATCACGCAAGGCGCGTGCGCATATCCGATCACCTCATCTACCACGATGGGCGGAGGGTATCAGGCGGAAGTTGCTAACGGCAAGAGGAACTTATGGGGTGAAGAGTTGGCTTTCATCGAGCCCGAATCCGAACACAGCGCAGCCAGCACATGTGAAGGCTTTGCCGTTTCGGGCGGACGCGTTACCAACTTCACGTCAGGCCAGGGCCTGATCCTGATGAAAGAAGTTTTGTATACGATCTCGGGTAAGCGGCTTCCCGTCGTTTTTCACATTGGGGCTCGCGCCATCACATCGCAGTCACTCAACGTCCATGCGGGCCACGATGACGTTTACGGCGTCGCCGATTGTGGTTGGGGAGTGCTCTTTGCACGCAATGCGCAAGAGGCCGGCGATCTCGCTCTGATTGCCCGCCGCGCTGCCGAGGAGACGGAAACTCCTTTCTTGAATGTGCAGGATGGATTCCTCACGACGCACACGATCGAAAATGTTCGTTTGGCCGAGCCGGAGCTCATGAGGCAATTCGCCGGACATCCGTCCGAGCGGACGCGGCCGTTGTTCGATCCTCGATTTCCGCTGATGTCCGGAGTCGTTCAAAACCAGGACAGCTACATGAAGGGAAAGATCGCGCAGCGGAGATGGTACGACCGCGTACTGCCGACTTTAAAGGCAGTTATGGACGAATACAGCCGCCTGACCGGGCGCAAGTACGATGTCGTCATGCCGTATCGACTGGAAGACGCCGAATATGCGATCGTCGGCTCGGGTTGCATGATCGAAACAGCAGAAGCTGCCGTCGATTGGATCCGCGAGCATCTGGGTGTAAAGGTTGGGCTGCTGCACGTCACCTGCTGGCGTCCCTTCCCGTCGATTGAAATCGTCGAAGCGTTGCGCCATTGCAAAGCGATCTCGTTTGTCGAGCGTCTCGATGTCCCAATGATGCAATCCAATCCGCTGCTCGCTGAAACGAAGGCTGCATTTGCGGACGCTGCTTCCGGCACTCCCGGCTACCCGGAACTGGACCACATGCCCCGATTCTTCGGAGGCTCCGCGGGATTGGGAAGCCGCGATGTTCGCGCGGGAGACTTCATTGCCGTCACGGAAAACATGCGAAGTGAAAGCCCGCGTACCTACTTCACCCTGGGAATCAAACACGAGACAGCTCTCCCCGTTCCGATCGACCCCGATGTTCGGACGCCCGGTTCCTTCTCGATGCGCGGCCATTCCGTGGGCGGTTACGGTTCAGTGACGACGAACAAAGTGATTGCGACTATCGCCGGCGAGGTGTTCGGCATGGACGTGCAGGCTTATCCGAAATATGGTTCGGAAAAGAAGGGCTTGCCCACAACTTACTACCTCACGATCGCGAAGGATCACATTCGTGTTCACTCTGAGCTCGAAAACGTAGAATTTATTCCTCTCAATGACGTCAACGCGTTCAACCTGGAGAATCCTCTGGCCGGCCTGTCCGACAATGGAATGGTTTTTGTCCAGAGTCCCAAAACGGATACTGCCGAGATTTGGGCCGGCGTACCGGCCTGGGCACGCCGTAACCTTATCCAGAAGAATGCACGCGTTTTCGCGCTCGACACCGTCAAAATCGCCAAAGAAGTTTCATCGCTGGCCGATTTGCAGCAACGCATGCAAGGCATTGTCCTGCTCGGCGTGTTCTTGCGCGTCACACCGTTCACTTCCGATAGCGGTATCAGTGACGAAGATTTGTTCAGGGGTGTCGAAAAGGCGCTCCGGAAGTATTTCGGAAAGCGCGGCGAACGTGTCGTACAAGACAACCTTCAGGCCGTATCGCGCGGCTACCGTGAGCTGATGGAAATTCCACGGGACGTCATGTTGGCGAATCCCGGTAAAGGCCAGGTCGCAGTACAGTAAAGGGTTTGGCCGGAAGGCCCGACGCTAATTAAGGAGTCAAAAGCTAATGCACGAAAGAATCGATGTGCCGGTTGAAGAACTCGCGGAAGATATTCGAATCAATGTTGTCGATATCGAGGATTTCAACTCGCGGGTTGTAGGAGCGTACAACGACGGCACCGCGGAAAAAGGTCTCGAGGCGGATGACCAGGTCGGACGCAGCATCATACCCGCAGCGACCGGTGCGTTCCGCGATTTCAGCTATATCGCTCCCGACATTCCGGAGTTCATAACGGAAAACTGCGTCGGGTGCATGGATTGCGTGACCGAATGCCCGGACACAGCAATCCTCGGCAAGGTTGTCGAACCTGCAGCCTTAGACGACGCACTCTCCCGCATACCCAATGAAGAAACGCGGAAGACCATGGGCGCGCAATGGGGCGTCACGAACAAATATTTCACCGTGATCGAAAAGAAGAATCCCGGCCAGGGCGGCAAATTCGGAATCTTCATCGATCCCACCAAGTGCAAAGGCTGCGCCGAATGCGTCGACGCCTGTGGCGATCACAATGCGCTGAAGATGATCGCGAAAGACGACAAGAACATGGAGTGGTATAAGGCTGCCTTTAATTTCTTCCGCAGCCTGCCTGAGACTCCAAAAAAGTACATCAACGAGAAAGCGCTCGCCGATATGATGCTTGCCGATCGTTCCTTGCTGTACGTCGGCGGGGCTGGTTCATGCATGGGATGCGGCGAAGCCACGGCCCTTCGCATGATGCTGGCCGCCACGGGATTCGTTTACGGCAAGGAAAACATCGGCATCGTTGCCGCTACCGGTTGCAACACGGTGTACACCTCGACCTATCCCTACAATCCTTACCAGGTCGCATGGACGAATTCACTCTTCGAAAACGCTCCTGCGGTAGCCATGGGTGTTCGCGCGAAGTGGGACGTTCAGGGCTGGCAAAGCAAACGGCTCTGGATCATCGGCGGCGACGGAGCGATGAACGACATCGGATTCCAATCGCTGTCGCGAATGCTCGCAGCGGGAATGGACATCAAGGTCATCGTTCTCGATACACAGGTGTATTCGAATACAGGCGGGCAGACATCCACAAGCTCCTTCAAAGGTCAGGACGCGAAGATGAGCTTCCACGGCAAGAGCATCCCGGGCAAGAAGGAAAACCGGAAAGAACTTGCAAACATCTGCATGATGCATAAGGACGTTTATGTCGCTCAGACGACTTGTTCGCATGCCAATCACTTCTATAAGGCAGTGATGGATGCCAATCAGTATTCAGGTCCTGCGATTGTGAACGTCTTCACAACGTGCCAGCCTGAACATGGCGTCGGCGACAACATGGCGGAACATCAGGCCAAGTTGGCGGCGGACTCCCGCTCGTTCCCGATCTTCATTTACGATCCGCGGAAAGGTCCGAAGTTCAAGGAGCGGCTGAGCCTCGCGGGCAATCCCAACGTGAAAGAGGATTGGTACGTCAATCCGAAGACCGGAGAGCCGGTCGATTTCATCACATTCGCGCGTTCCGAAGGCCGGTTTTCGAAACATTTCGATAAGGAAGGAAATCCTTCTCAGACTCTGGTCTCGACAAGACAGGAGCGCCTGGAGAACTGGCATTTGCTTCAGGAACTCGCGGGAATCAAATAGCTGTAGGCGCAGTCCGCGAAGCGCAAGCGCGATAGCGCGCAGCCGATTAAATGACCGCGCGCTTTTCCTAGAATCACCGAGGTGCTCGGTCATAGACCGCGCCTACAGAAATGAAACTCCTCTACCTCAAAGAATCCGACGTGGAGCAACTCGTGTCGATTCCGGAGGTCATCGAAGCGTTGGATGCTGCTTTTCGCGATCAAGCGGTCGGAAAAGCATGGACGAATCCCAGAAACCGCCTTCGCTTGCCTGGAACCACGCTCCACATGATGGCTGGCGCGATCCCCGGTTATTTTGGCTACAAGGCCTATGCGGTAACGGCCAGAAATGCTCAATTCTTCTTTTATCTTTACTCCGCACAGACCGCAGAACTGCTCGCCATGATCGAAGCCGACGCTCTCGGCAAAAAGCGGACCGGCGCGGCGACGGGACTAGCGACTCGCATTCTCGCGAAAACAGATGCGACCGATGCCACGATGTTCGGAGCGGGATGGCAAGCGGAGACGCAGCTTCTCGCGATGGATGCCGTGCGGCCTTTGAAGCGCGTCTGGATCGTCAACAAAAAGCCCGAGCGGCGACAGTCCTTTATCAAAACGATGCAGCCCCAAGTCAAAGCCGAACTACTGGCTGCGAGTACTCCCGAAGAAGCCGTCGGTCAAAGTCAGATCGTCACTACGATTACGAGCAGCCGCGAACCGGTTCTCAAGGGCGAATGGTTAGTCCCGGGCGTGCACGTGAATGCCGCCGGCGGAAACTTGCTGCTTCGCCGAGAGGTTGACGATGAAGTTGTGATGCGATCGAACCGGATCGTCGTCGATTCCATCGAGCAATCGAAGATCGAGTCGGGTGAATTCATGGGAGTGATCGAAACTGGCCGCCGCCACTGGGAAGATTTCGTCGAATTGAGAGATGTTGTGGCGGGGTTCAAGCCTGGCCGAACCAACCCGGCCGACATCACGTTGTTCAAATCGGGTGGCGTCGCACTGGAAGACGTCGCTATTGGGAAGCTCGTTTATGAGCGGGCGGTTGAGCGTGGCGTGGGGCGTACACTGGAGCTATAAATGACAAATGGCAATTGAACATTGAACATCGCAATTTTTGGAGGAAATGTTCATTGTTCAATATTCAATTGTCATTTGTCATTTATCCTTCAGCGCCTCTTGCACCCGCGCGAGGCCTTCAGCCAGCGTCGCCGTCTCGACACCAATACCCAACCTGAAGTGATCCGGCGAGTCGAAGAACCGGCCCGAAACTACGTCCGTGTCATAGCGTTCATGAAGCAGATCGATGAATTTCTCCGCGTCTATACCTTTCAATCGCGGAAACAGACAAGTGCCGAATTCCGGCACAATGCAATCAAGTGCCTCACAACCACTGAGAAACTTCCGAACCAGGGCCCGATTTGTTTCCAGCAGCGTTTTTGCTCGATGGGCCAGGCGATCGAGTTGCCGGACAGCAACGACGCTCAGCAATTCAGCCGGATGCGCGGCGCTTGGGTCGACAAGATCCTTGATTTGCCACATGCGCTGCGCCAATGCCGGCTCGGCCAATATCCATCCACAGCGAAGGCCACCCAAACCGTAAGCCTTAGTGAGACTACCGGTGACAACGAACTGAGAGCCGTAATGAAATGAGGACGAGGTTTTTTCGTAGATGCATTCCAGATAAACCTCGTCGACAAGTACGCGGGCTCGAACGCTTGCGGCAATTTCGCCATAACGACGCAGCGTCGCTTCAGAGCAGAGAACCGAACTCGGATTATGAAGATTCGTGATGACGATCAGCTTGGTCTTGGGGCTGATCACGTCTTCCGGAGCCGGAAGGCGAAAATTTACATCGAATGGCCGTTTTACGCGTCTAACCGACCCGTGGCAGTAGCGCACCGCGGCCACGAGAGGCTCGTACGCCGGTTCCTCAATAAGGACCTCATCACCGGGTTCAATCAAAGCGGCCATCGCCAAAAAATTGGCCATTGACGCACCCGACGCCGCCACGACACAATGCACAGGCACGTCGTAGCGCGCTGCGATCGCCGCCTGCAACGGCGGAAAGCCGTAAAGGCTTATCCCATTTAACTCGACGTCTTCAATGTGGACGCCATCGAGTTCGGCCAGCGTGCACGGAACAACGCCGCTCGTCGCAAGATTATATTGGCCTGGCATTCGATTCTTGACCCAGGCGAGATATGTAGACCCCACTTTATGACTCATTCCCGGTTATTGTAACCATCGGGCGAGTAACGGCGTATCGGTCTAAGGAGGAAGCAATTGCGGTATCGGAAGTTTCAATACATATTTGTTGTCCTATATCTCATTAACGTATTTGCCTTAAACGTCTCCGCTCAATCTTCGTCCGAATCTCTTCCAGCCGAAAAGGAAAATGCCGTTGCTCCACTCCCCGAGCCTTCGGCCACAACGTCGTCAGCGATAATCATCGAACCCTCGAAACCACCGGAGAAGCGGCTCTTCGGCGTCGTTCCGAACTACCGGACCACCGACGCCTCGGCTCCGTATGTTCCGCTGACGCCGCGGCAGAAACTCGGAATCGCCACCCACGATTCCTTTGACTGGCCATCATATCCGCTGGCAGCGGTCATGACGTTCGCAATGCCTGATCCGAAGGAAACAAGGTCTTACGGAACTGGTTGGTCTGGGTTTGGTAATCGCTATATCCGAAGCTCGGCGGATCAAATCATCGGCAACATGCTCACCGAAGGGTTCATGCCGACGTTATTGCATGAAGATCCGCGTTATTTCAGGTCTGGCACCGGCACGTTCTGGTCGCGTTTGGGCACTGCGATTACTCAAATCGTCGTCGCCCGAAAGGATTCCGGCGGCCGAACGTTCAACGCGGCCGAATTTCTGGGAAACGCTATCGCCGTCGGCATTTCCAATAGCTATTCGCCCAATTTGCGTTCCTCGTCCAGCAGCACGGAAAAGTTAGGGCTGATGATCGGAACGGACATGTTCTCGAATGTGGTGAAAGAGTTTGGTCCCGACGTCAAAGAGCACCTGTTCCACCGGCATCACCAGGGAACCTAAACCGCGACAACAGATCACTGCGGCCTGATGCGTTGATTCGTTCCTCGAATGACGCCAAGAAAGACTTCACGCTCATCGGCATCAAGAATTCCATTGTGATTGAGGTCGAAGAATCGAAGAGCTTGAATGAACCGCTGCCTCTGCTGAGATCCCATCTCCGCGGGTAGCGCTTCGATGCTCATGCCCTCGTACAAAAACGCTTCGAGATATTGCATCGTAACCTGGCGCGGAAATTCTTCGGCCTCTTGCGGCGTAGGAACAGACAGGACCAGGAAAGCCAAAGCCATTTCGTCCGTCGTTTGTTCACCCCAACGGACACGAACTGGAGGATGGGACGGATTGCGCGGATTGTTTTCCGAGTTATCGTACGTGTACTCGAGCTCGACTCGAGTATCCTTCGGCAAGTGGATCGGTTTATCGTAGACGTAACTTCCCTGCCAATTGAAATCCCATTCTTTGATCCAGATTAACGGAATGCTTGTGTTGTCGGGCAGGTACGCCGTCACCTTGATTTCTTTGCCAAGGTAATGCGCATGAGGCGAAATCGCGGTCAATTCGACATCCCTGGGCAAAATCAGCTGTCCCTTGACCAGGTAATGCGATTCGCCCGGTGGTATATCGATCCGGCCGCCGATGACCATTGCTGCGGTGCGTCCTTTTTTCGGTGGACCGGAATAGATCAACCCAAGGGACGATTGATCCACTTCCGCCTTGCCCGACGGATGGTAATGGATTTGGACGACAACATCGGAGCCACGTGGGACCGGCCGCGAGTAATCATCTTGTATTTGTTGGGGAACAGTGCCGGGAACCCAGCCTCCAATAAGATTCACGCCGGGAATCCCGGGGCCGCCGAAGCACGGATACGTGCCGTCACTCGAGGCGCGCGTGCGAGCGGCGCCTGTTGAGTCTATAAAAACGAGTGCGTGATGCACGATACGCCGGTTGCCGGGACGAAATTCAACCGAGCTCACATACACATCGTGATCCAGATTCAATGGCAGAAGAAAACAACGGAATTGATCGGGCCCGTCAGCCGACAGACTGTACTTGGACGGCATGGTGAGTATTTGATCGGGCTTCCCCCCTTGCCAGCCATCCACAAAAACCGGAGGCGTCGGCCCAAGATTCGGATCACCTTCCGGCGTTCCGCCGTCTGCCCACTCTCGGATCGCCGCGATCTGAGCATCTGTTAGCCGGCGCTCGTTAGCGAAATGGCCGTAACCAGGCTCCGGTTTCCATGGCGGCATGTAATGGCGCTCCGTGACGGTCGCAATCAATTTCGCGCGCTTCGACGCATCCTGATACGTCAGCAGCGAGAACGGCGCCACCTCGCCAGGACGGTGACACGTCGCGCAATGCTGATACAGGATAGGTGCAATATCCGCATTGAAAGTGGGTGTTGCCGCCATCCCGCCGGCGGCAAAGACCAACATGACTGCGATACCGCTGAACCAGAACTTCATGGTTCCACCGGTTTCAAAAAGTTTATCCAACAACCAACCGCGTCCGTTCTCGGATGCGGTACAGGTTTTCCTGCCAAAACGGCATCAAGAGCTTCCCTCAAATCCGATTGCGTTGCCGTCGGACGGCGCTTATCGAAATCCGCGATCCGATTATCAATTCGGCCGAGGTACTGCAGTGCTCCATCGGAAGATAGAACAGCCACCTGCGGTGTCACAGTAGCACCAACGCGACGAACCAGCGTTTGAGTTGGATCCAATAGCACTGAAAAAGTGAAACCAAAATCGGCAGCATGCTTCCGGACTTCGGCGTCCGGTATTTTCGTGTCGGTTTGCACTGCGTAAAACGCCACTCCGTGATTGACGTATTCCGCACGAATTCGATTCATCTCCGGAACGTAACTGTTACTCAACGGGCAGTCGGTCGTCATAAAAAAGATCACAACCGCACGGCTCTTAGCCCACTCATCCTGGTGATGCACGATTCCCGTGGTATCGGACAGGGCGAAACTCAGAAGGGTTGCAAGGGCAGTGACCATGCGTTCATTCTAACGTACAAACTCCCCTCTTCAGCTGAGGAGGGGAGTTTTGCCCGCCGCCTCTGTTACTCCTTCTTCAGCCTCTCCGCGAAATTTTCTCTTAGCTTTTCGACCTTAGGTTGAGCAACGTAAACAATGTAGGGTTGATTCGGGTTCCGTGCAGCGTAATCCTGGTGATAATCCTCAGCGACGTAAAACGCATCTAAGGGTTCCAACGTAGTCACGATGGGATCACTGAACACACCTGCCTCGTTCAGTTGCCGGATGTATGCTTCTGCAATCCTCTTCTGTTCGTCATCGGCATAAAAAATCGCGGAACGGTATTGACGTCCCGTATCATTTCCCTGCCGATTGAGCTGAGTCGGATCGTGCGCGACGGAGAAGTGAATTTTCAGCAATTGGCCGAACGTCGTTTGGCTGGCGTCATATCGGACCTCGATCGCTTCCGCATGATTTGTCCGGCCGCTACACACCGTCCGATAATTTGCGGTCGCCGCAGTGTCTCCAGCGTACCCATTGCGCACGGAGATCACGCCGCGCAATTCTCTGAAAACGGCTTCGACGCACCAAAAGCATCCACCGGCAAGGACGGCCGTTTTTTCTACGGGAGAACCGGCCAGCGGCGCGTCGACGACCGGGTCTGGAAAGTTTTTGAGCGGAACCCTGCAGGAGTCCATGTTAATTGGCCGCGGGCGCGCCGACTTTCAAGGGACGCATTTCGGCGACAGCGTTACCGATGTGGCGGCGGATCACCGCCAGCGAAACAAACACGATCACCATGGCTATTCCGAAACTGGAAAAATATGCCGGGGGTCCACCGGTATCGAGTGCGAAGTTTCCAGTATAGGACGCCAGCACATTCCCGATACGGCCGACCGCGACGGCCGTGCCTATACCGGTGCTCCGAATTTCTGTTGGGTACACGTTCGCCGCAAGAGCGTACATCGTGGTTTGTACGGCGTTCAGGCTGCCTCCAAGAAGGATGAACATCATAAGCAGCAAACCGTTTTGAGGATTCAGCGGCATTGCCGCGACGGTGAACGCGCTTGCGATCGCGATGCCGGATAAACCAAACATGGTTGCGCGCGAACCGAATCGCTGAATCAATAGCGCACCCAGAATCGCTCCGGCCACGCCGCCGAAATTCCACCAGCCGAGCGCATTGCTGGCCGCGGCCTGCGCAAATCCCGCCCCCGTCAGCGTTGCCACGAGCAGCAAAATGCCGACGTAGTTGGCCAATAGACAGAAAAAGAACGACCCGAAGAGGCCTAGGGTGTCGCGCCGGAATTCGGGGGCGAACAGATCCGGCATGGACGTGCGCGGTTTGGAAGCCGTGCCAGCGTTTGTCTCGACGAAACCGGCATCCGCTGGCACGGCATGACCCAGCCTCCGCAATAAATTGATGAGTTCCGGCCAGCGTTCTTTCCTGCCGGCAAGGTAGCGCGGCGATTCCGGCAAGCACTTCAGCAGAATTAGTCCGAGAAGGATAGGAATAATCCCACCCAGGACAAACAACATCCGCCAACCGTACAGCGGAATAACTCGGGCAGAAAGCATTGCGGCGAGCGTGCCGCCCAGAGGGATACAGACAATCGTCAGTGTCACCGCAAAGGGACGCTGGCGGCGCGGCGCATATTCCGAAGACAAGGCGGCCGCATTCGGCATAGCGCCGCCCAATCCCAAGCCCGCTAGAAACCGCAATATTCCGAGCATCAGCAATCCATTAACCATGGAGATTGCAAGCGTCAGCCCCGCAAACGAAATTACGCTGCCGAGAAGCGCGGTCCGGCGGCCGATACGATCACCCAGCATTCCTCCCAGCGCACCGCCGAACATCATGCCGAGCGGGCTGAGCGCAAGAACTGTCGAAAAAGCGCCGCGGGTGAGCGACCATTCTTTCATCAAGGAGGGCACCGCATTGCCCAACAATTGATTGTCGACACCATCGAGAATGATCGTGAGCGCCGTCGCCAGGATGAGGAGTTTTTGATACGTCGTCCAGCGGCCCTCGTCGAGAACGTAGGCGACGTCAATTGTTTTCATCAAACTTCTCAGTGCCCTCAGTTTTTTGTCGCTGCAAGCTTGTCCTGAGCGGCTTTCTTTGCGGTCGGATACGTGGCATGGATTCCCATCAATGCCGCCAGCGGGTGCACTCCGAATTCGACGAAAGGCGGTACGTAATCACTGACCTTGCCTGTCGTACTGCCTACGTCAACGAGATTCTTTGCGAGGTCGCGCTCTTCCGGTGTGAGACCGTAATCCTTCGCCACCTGATCAAAGTTCGCGACCACCCTTTGAACCAGGGACGGGCTCAGCCGAACGTCGTAGAGGAGTTTGTTGAGCTTGGCGGCTTTCGCAGGTGGATGTTTATAGAACTCAAAACCTTGATTCTTGAAATTAAACCCGCCATAAAGTTCTCTTCGTTCCATCATCGGCTTCACGCGCTCACGCTGTGGAAGGAATTGCATGTAGCCGTGGCCGTGGTGCCATGTCGGAGTGTATTGGAGAAGTTCACCAGGGACGGATCCGATCATGCCGAACATCGTTGCCCAATTCAGCATCTCCGTGTTCCCCGCCTCGTCGAGCTGAGTCGGCGAGAGACTGAGGACGGCATCGATGTTGCCGCGCTCGAGCTCCGCGATCATCCAATAATCAAACTCAAACTCCGGATAATGGTACTTGGCCGTACCCGGATAATGCGACATTCCTCCGCTTGCTATCACCGCGACGCGTTCTTTGCGGCCTTTTATGATTTTGGCGATCTCGCGACCGAGTGCAGCGCACCGCTGCATCGTCGGCAACGGCGGCAGATACACATTTGTGAAGAACGGGATGACAGGAATATTCCGCTTTCCTAGCACGTATTCGAATGGGGTGGCGAACGTATGTCCGAGCAGGGCGTCTTCCGAGTAGGTGAGGTCAAACCCGGCTTGAATCAACTTTTCGAGAAGTTCCTCGGCCATCTCACGATTGTTTGGAAGGTCGTAATGGAAACCGCCATGCTCCGCCAGGACTCTGTTACCCGCAATAATCGCGAATGTCGGGATGCACGTCATGCTGAATGTTTCCAGGTGATCGCTGCCCAAGAACAAGATCACGTCCGGCGAGGTTTCATCCAGCAGCTTTCCCAGTTGCCGCATGGCCGCTATGCTCGCTTCACTCTGTTCAGGAACTTCGTCCGGCGGCCGCGTCAATAGATGCGGGGAGTGGCACACGCCAAACGCAGTAACGATTTCGCCCATAGAACGGAGAGTGTACAGGCGGAGAAGGGGGAGAAGCAATATTCCCCTCCTCGCAGAGGAGGGGAGACGCGAAGCGCCGGGGTGGTCAGACCGGGTACATTCCGCCGAACTGACCACCCCGTCTGCGCCGTCGCTCCGCTCGGCGCATCCACCCCCTCCTCTGCGAGGAGGGGAGTTACAGGCTGTCCCTATACGCCACGACAAATAGCCGGCGGAACGGAAACAGTACGTTTCCGTCCGAGCGGAGGGGGTATTCCTGCCGAATTCGCTTCAGATACTCTGCTAAAAAAGATTCGCGTTCGGAATCCGTTTTCATCGCGTCGAGGAAAGGGCGTAACCCTGTTCCCTTATACCATTCGACCACCGCCTCCGCATTGGGTAGCACGTGCTCATATTCCGTTTCCCACATGTCCACGTGCACAGAAAGCGGCGCCAGCAGGTCGTAATAAAAAGTCGGAGTATTCGCATGCCATTCCTTCACGTCCATGCCTCCGGGTGCGATCTCACGCATCAGCCGATGGGGTGGTGAGCTGATATTCGAAGGAATTTGGACAGCAAGAGCGCCTCCGGGCGCAACACGCGCCAAGAGACGCGGATACAGGGTGACTTGATCCGATACCCATTGAAGATCCGGATTTGAGAAAACGAGGTCGTAGTTGTGGGAATCAACGGATGCCAAATGCACGACGGCTCGCAAAAGTCACAGGTGTGTCGG
>JACXTT010008046.1_pt1 | contig 14696 bp, 9 predicted proteins | sample 9270951 | NCBI WGS metagenome assembly JACXTT01 (sample SAMN15532306, study PRJNA645909) | rock metagenome | isolation source: weathered quartz diorite | place: Puerto Rico | collected 2017-06-21
GGTGTGCTTCCGCGATAACACGAGCATCAGCGCATGGCCGCTTCCGCTCGTCGGCGAGCCGGAGGAGTGTCCGGACCTCCCCGATGGAGAACCCGAGGGCCCGGGCGCGCCGGATGAAGGTCAGGCGCTTGAGGTGATCGCTGCCGTACAGCCGATAGCCTCCCGAACTCCGAGCTGGAGCGGGCAGTAACGCCACTCGCTCGTAGTAGCGGATCGTCTCGATGTTGGTGCCCGTGTGCTTCGACAACGCCCCTATGGCAATACGCCCCATCTCCTGCATGCGCCTGCCCTCCTGAAATACCCCTTGAGTCTGGAGTTACTACAGACTCTACCCTCACTACAGGCAGGAAAGGAGGCCGACCTTGGCGACTCTGGTGATCCTGACGGCCAAGGAGTTGAAGGCGTTGAATCCGCTCGAACGGCAGGCTGCTCGCCGGGCGGCTCGCCAGCAACCCCTTGTCCGGCTAATTCTGCGGACCTTCCTCGAGCGAGGCGGGCCCATTCCGGTCGAGGACATCATCGCGGCCTCGGCGGGTGCTGAACCTGGGACGATTCATGATGCCCTCGTCGCACTCGATGATGAGGACCTGATCCGGGTCCGCAGCGGCCAGATCGACCTCGCCTACCCGTTCTCGGCTGCGCCAACGCCGTTCCGAGTGCGACTCTCAGGTGGACGCACGCGGCACGCCTGTTGCGCGACAGACGCCCTCGGCTTCGCGCCGATGCTCGGCGAGCCCGTCGAGATAGCGTCGTCCTGCCACCACTGCGGTGAACCGCTGAGGTTCGCTGCAACGCCGCAGGGGTTGGGGCCGGACGCCGAAGGCATGATGGTCTGGTTCGGCAAACGCGGTGACGAGACGTGCAAGGCCTTTGACTCACTCTGAACGACGATCAACTTCTTCCGGTCGGAAGAGCATCTGAGAGCGTGGCGAGACGCGAACCCAACAGCTGAAGGAGCGGGAGCGACGGCGGTGGAGGCGTTCAAGGTTGGCGACCGGATTTTCGGCGGCCTGCTCAGGGCAGACGGAACATGACGAATCGACAGATCACGGTCTACTGGTCTTCAACCTGACAGTCCTGCCACGCGGCGAAAGAGTTCCTTTCGTCTCACGGCATCGCCTGCACGGCCAAGAACGTCGCGGAGGATGCGGCGGCGCGCGACGAGCTGATCGCGCGCATGGGGCGGTTGGCTGTGCCGGTCATCATGATAGACGACGAGGTTGTCGTCGGCTTCGACCGGGGGCGGCTGCAGCGGCTCCTGAGGATTGGCCGATGCCCTCAGTAAGCTGCCCTGACTGTGGCGCGTTCATAGAGGTGCCCCAAGGCACGCGTTCTGGCGACCTGCTGGAGTGTCCGCACTGCGCGGGGCACGCGCTGCGGATACGGGAGGGCGCGGGCCAATGGTCCGCGACGCTCGCTCACCGGGTGAGCTGTCCAGCCTGCGAAGAGGTCATCACATTGCCAGATGATGTGAAGCCGGGCGACACCGTTCGATGCTGTGGCCAAACCTACCGGCTGACTTTTGAATACAGTGCCTTCGCCGCTTCTGCTACCGCTCCAGCTCGGAGATCATCCGCGTGGCATTGCGCAGCCGGACGCTCAGCTCACGCGCGAGGTTGGCGAGCAGACGGACGGCTATGAGCGGTTGCTCGGCGATGAGGGCGTTGAAGGCGTCCTCGCTCAGGACGTAGCAAACGACATGGTCGTCCGCGGTGATCGTCGCCGAGCGCGGCTGGCGATCGAGGAGCGCCATCTCGCCGAACACTGTGCCGCGGGAATAGCTCGCCAGGCGCACCGGTCGACCGTTGCCTCCGACGTTGACGCGCGCCGACGTCGTGCCCTTGGCCACGATGAAGAGGCTGCGGTCGGTGTCGCCCTGACGGATAACGACGTCTCCGGCGCCGTACGCGGCGCGGCACAAGCGGCCGGCGATCAGCGCCTTGTCGGCGTTGCTCAGCCCGTCCAGCACAGATATATCGTCTACCGTCAGCTCCGCTGTGGGCGCCACCAGCCCCTGCTCCGTGGCGATCAGTCGGTCCTCGGCCCACTCCAAGGCCGCGTCGGTGTCGACGAAGGCCGTGTCGCGCGTGAGCGATAATCCGGCATCACGCACGGCACCAAGGGCCAAGACGTTGGCCTCGAGGTGGCTCAACAGGAGGTGGCGACCGTCCACGCGCAGCCGCCTGGCGGTCTGCGCCAAGATGCTGGCTCCGGTGCCGTCCAGCTCGTTGACGCGACGCAAGTCGAGAATGACGAACGCGGCGTCAGCGCTGGCCTCGCTCTCGATCTCGCGGGCGAGCTTCTCTGCCGTACCGAAGAAGATGGGGCCTTCCAGCTCAAAGACGACGATCCGGCGCCCGGCGCTGGCCAGAAACTCCATGAGCCGCGGCTCACGCATCCGCTTGGACCGCGCGGTGTCGGCGCGATAGCTCCGGCGCACGACGGAGCGGCTCATCCGGTACAGGAACAGGAGGATGGAGATTGCGACGCCGATGCTCACGGCCCACACGAGATCCAACACGATCGTGACGACGGCGACGATGACCATGACGGCGAGACCCAGCGCTGTCACCCGCCACTGGCGGTCCCGACGCCGGAACAGCCGGAGCATGCGGTCGAGCGTGGCCCGGTCGGCGAGCTGGACGGCTACGACTATCAGTACACCGGCGACTGCGGCGCGCGGGATGATGGCGATGACAGGGCCCAGCCCCAGCACGGCGGCCAGAACGAGCAACGCGCAGGTCAGCGCGGCGAAGCCGGTGCGCCCCCCGGCTCGGTGCACCGCGAAGCTGGCGCTGAGGTTGACGCCGCCGGGGATGGCACCAGCCAGCCCGGCTGCGACGTTGCCGAGGCCGATGCGCACCAGCTGTGGGCTCGCCGGCGCGCGGTGCCCTGTCAGCGCTTCCACGGCTTTTGTGCACAAAAGAGCATCCAGTGATGCCACCACCGCCAGACTCACCGCAGCGGCGAAAAACGACGGCCAGTGAGCCCTCAGGTAGGCGTCCTGCACGAGCGCTGGCAGCGCGGCCACCGAGGCAAACGACGGCACGGCCGCGGGAATCGAGCCGAGCACCGCACCCAGGTGGCCACGCAAACCCACCAGCGCCAGGGCGTGATGCAGCGCCGTGGCGGCGGCCAGCCCAGCGATGGGCGCCGGGACGCGCGGCATGAAGCGCGGGCCGTACCAGATCACGAGCACAGTGAGCAGGCCGACGGCGAGCGTCAATGGCTGGCGCGTGCCCAGCACCCACTTCACTTGCGCGAGCAACAAGAGGATCGCGACCGCGTTCTGGAACCCGGCCATCACGGGTGAGGGAATGTAGCGAATGACGTTGCCGACGTGCAGGACGCCGAACAGGGCCTGGAACCCGCCCGCGACCACGACGATCAGCGCCATCAACGCGAGCGTCCGCTCGATGTTCCCCGGGTCCTCGCGCGCGGCCGGTACGACCGTATCGACGACGATGGCCGCGAACAGCACGGTGATGATACTGCGCGGGGCGAAGGCCGTGGTGGTCCACTGCCCCAAAAGAATGACCACGAGCGAAACCACCACCGCGCTGTAAAGCCCCGCGAGGATCGCGGGCGCGATGAAGGCATCGCCGAGCGAGCCGAGGGCGAGAATGCCATACCCGATGCTGCTCGGGATCGTGACGATTCCCCCGGCGATCCCGCCCGCGAGATCACCACGAAGCGACGACCTGCTGCCTATGGCCACTGGATGCCCTTTGATCCGTGTGATGCTGATTGGGCGTGGTCGCGACCGACCCGCGCCAGCAGTGTAGCGGGTTGTCTCCGGAGTGAGTCTGCAAACAGTACTCGCTTCGCCTCGAGCACCGCCGACTGCGAGCGGTCTCACTCGGCCGGACGTATCATCCAGACCGGCTAGCGATTGACCCCTAACGAAGCGATCACGCATGTGCCGTCTCGCACGCTCAGGTGCCGTATTTCGTCAGGCCTAGCCTCGCTGGTCTTGTTCTTCGATGCGCGGATCGAGCGGTTGTCCCGTAAGTGCGCGTGACGCTGGCGCCATCGCCCTCGACGGCAACCTCGCTCGCGCCCGCGGCCTGGCCCGGTCCCTGCAATCTTGCGAGCCCGGATCATGGCAGGCGCTCAGCCACTCCTCGACCGTGTCGCCCGCGTCGCCCTGGCTCCGGCCGTGCCGCAGCCTGGCGAATCGCTGCCCGGCTCGACGCCGGCGCTGTCAGCCCGGCCACTGACCGCAAGTCAGGCCCCTACCGACAAGCCAGGGGCTCAGCTCCGATCATCGCTCCTGGCCTCGCACTGCGAGGGCGCGAGCGCCGAGGTCTTTGCCGCGTGCGCCGGAGGGGGAATACTGACGGCGTGGGCGCTCCATCTGGGCGCCCGTCCGCTCGTCATTGGACTCCTCGCGGCGCTTCCCGTCGCCTGTAACGTTCTCAACCTGCCGGCCGCCTGGCTCACGCACGTCGTCGGTCGCAAGCGGCTGGCCGTCGCCGCTATCGGAGCGTCCCGGCTCGTGTACTTGCCGCTCGTCGTCTTTCCCTTTCTGGCCCTGGGCGACGCGACTCGTCTCCGTCTCTTCATCACCCTCGTCGCAGTCACCACGATCCTCGCCGTCATCGGTAACAACGCGTGGATCGCGTGGATGAGCGATCTCGTGCCGGCTTCGGTGCGTGGCCGCTTCTTCGGCCGGCGGACGATGTTTCTGACGCTGGCCGGGGCCATTTCCTCGCTCGGCGCGGGACTGATGCTCGATGCGCTGAGCCCGCGCGGGTGGAAAAGCGAAGCCCTCGCGGGTCTGGCGGCGGTTGCCTGTGTCGCGGGGCTCGTGAGTGTCTGGTTGCTTCTGCGTCAGCATGAGCCAGCGCCGGCCATCGCGAGCGCCGAGCATGACGGCTGGTTAGCCCTTGCAGCGTGCCTCGGCGACCGAGCGGCGCGCTCCTATCTTCTGTACCAGCTCGCGTGGAATGCCGCGGTCGCTTGCGTCGGCGGCTTCATCTCGTTCCACATGCTCGTGAACCTCAAGATGGGATTCTCGCTGGTCGCCGCTCACGGTGTGGCGGTGGCAGTGGTGAGGATCGCCGCGGCGCCACTGTGGGGCCGCGCCGTGGACCGATTCGGGGCTCGTCCCGTCCTCGTGCTGTGCTCGTTCGGTGTCACCGTCGTGCCGGTTATCTGGATGCTGCCCACGCCCGACCAGCTGTGGCCGATCGCGCTCGAAGCGCTGATCTCCGGTGTGCTCTGGGGCGGGCACGGCATCGCTTCGGTCGACCTGTCGGTCGCGCTCGCGCCGCGCTGCGGCCGCCCCTTCTACCTGGCTGCCTTCGCCACCGCCGGTGGGCTTGGGTTCGCTGTCGTCTCCGTCCTGGCTGGGCTGCTGGCCTCGCTCCTGCCGGCGCGGTTTCCTCTGCTCGGGTTCAGCTGGACCGCGATCCACGTCCTGCTGATGATCTCCGCGCTCGCCCGCGCGGGCGCCGCGCTGCTGGCCGTGCGCATCCAGGAGCCCAACACTCGAGGGGTGCCGGAGCTGCTCCGCACGCTGGCCGGCGAGCTGCCGAAGGCAATGACGGTAAGGCGGTTGCCGGTCCCGAAGCCCTGGGCTGTCTTCCAGCCGAGTCTGCGCGACGCGACCGTGCGCGGCCGACGCCGGGTATCGGCGTCCTTGCCGAGATCCTAAGCGTCGCGGTTCGTCGGTCGTCGGCGCCAAGCGGCGCTACCGCGCCCGTCGAACCCTGCTGGATACGTTACCTCGTTATCGACGATGAAGTACGCTGACACCCGCGGACCTCCTCATCACGCCGTCGCAAGCTCTCGCATTCGTCCGACGTCCCGCACCGGCGGCTCGCCGAAGTGCCGCTCGTACTCCCGGCTGGAGTGCGAGGCATCGTCGTAGACGACTCGGTAGCCGGCTTCCGCCGCGTCGAGGTCTTGGCTGAGCATCAGCCACCGGGCCTTCTGAAGCCGCGGCTGCTTTTGGAACTGCAACGGACTCATCTCCGTCACGGCCCCGAAGTGCGCATGGAACGCGGACACGCTCATGCCCAGCTCTCGCGCAACCTCCTCGATTCTCAACGGCTTGTTGAAGTTGATGCGAAGTTTCTCAACCGCGCGAACCAGGCGTGTGTCCGCCGAACGTGGTGAGGTGGCGCAGGCCGCTACCTTCTCACGCTGGCGTGTTCATGTGGCGTGGTGTTTGGGCGGTGGGTCACGCCGGAGGATGCCGAACGAGATCTGGTCACGGCCACCTGGCGCATCCCTTCCCAGATGAGCACACATTGACGAGGTGCTGACCGCCACGCTACTGTCGCGCTGTCCATACGCCCGGCCAGTTTCATTGGAGGCTCGCAATGAAGAGTCCCCGATGCCAGCAGGAGAACGTCGCAGGTCAGAACTTCTACGCCTATCGCCCGATGGGTCGAGGTGACCGCGCTCGATGGCAGGAGGCTCCAGTGGCTCAGCGATGGATCGTCACGGGTGTCCTCAGCGGGTTGCTGCTCCTCGTCAGCATCCCGCCCGTCTCTGCTCAGGAGAAACCGCGCTACGGCGGCGAGCTCGTCTTCGTCGTGCCGGGCGAGCCGCCCTCCTACGATGCGCATCGGGAGGAGACGTTTGCATTGATCCACCCGGCGGCGCCGCACTACAACACCTTGCTCAGAACCGACCCCACCGACCAGAGCGGGACCAAGGTCGTCGGCGACCTGGCGGAATCCTGGTCGATCTCCAAGGACGGGCGCACGTACACCTTCAAGCTCCGGCGCAGCGTGAAGTTCCACGACGGCAGCGAGCTGACGTCGAAGGATGTCAAGGTCTCCTACGACAAGATCATCACCCCACCACCAGGCTCGGCCTCGGCCCGGAAAGGCGAGTATGTCGCCGTGGAGGCCGTCCAAGCTCCCGATCCTCAGACGATCGTCTTCCGGCTCAAGTGGCCGTCGGGGTCGTTCCTCTTCTCGCTGGCGTCGCCGTGGAACTGGATCTACAAAGCCGACGTCTTGGCCAAGGACATGCGCTGGTACGAGAACAACATCATGGGGACGGGCCCCTTCCTCTTCGTCGAGCACCTGAGAGGCTCGCACTGGGTAGGCAAGAAAAACCCCAACTACTGGGACAAGGGCAGGCCGTACCTCGACGGCTATCGCGCCGTCTTCATCAGAGACTCCGCGGCTCAGGTGGCGGCGATCCGCGGCGAGCGCGCGCACATCCAGTTCCGTGGCTTCACGCCCGCCGAGCGCGACACGCTGGTGCAGGCGCTCGGTCCCAAGCTCGTCGTCCAGGAGAGCGCGTGGGACTGCGCGCTGTGGGTAGCCATCAACCACGATAGGAAGCCCTTCGACGACGGGCGCGTCCGGCGGGCTCTGACCCTGGCGGTCGACCGCTACCAGGGCTCGCAAGTGTTGTCCAGGATTGCCATCGTCCGTGAGGTCGCGGGCGTAATGGTGCCGGGCACACCGTTCGCCGCCACACCAGCGGAGCTCGAGCAGTTGGCCGGCTACTCGCGCGACATCGCCAAGTCCCGTGCCGAGGCCAAGCGACTGCTCAGGGAGGCCGGCGTGCCCGAGGGCTTTTCGTTCACGCTCACCAACCGTGGCATACCCATGCCCTACGAGGCGGTGAGCGTCTGGCTTATCGACCAGTGGCGGCAGATCGGCCTCAACGTGAAGCAGGACGTGCTGGAGTCAGCCCAATACTTCGCGGCGATCCGGGGCGGGAACTACCAGGTGGGCATTCACTTTCGATGCGGCTACATCGTCGAGCCCGACCTCGCTCTCTACCAGTTCCAGTCCAAGGAGATCAGCCAGGACAACTACGGCCGCTACACCGACAAGGTCCTCGACGATCTTTATGCGAGGCAAAGCCGAGCGGCCGACCCCGCGGAGCGAAGGCGGCTCATCCGCGAGTTCGAGAAGCGGCTACTCGACGACGAGGCGCACTTCGTCCCAACGCTGCAACATCACCGGATCATCCCGCACAGCGCGAAAGTGCGAGGTTGGACGATTACGCCCAGCCACTACATCAATCAGCAACTCGACACCGTGTGGCTGGCCCAATAGGTCACTGTCTCCCACCGTGAGCGGCACGCGTGACCGGCCTTCGGTTAAACCCCGTCAGCCATCTTCCACCGAGATCCCATGCGGCTGATCGGGCTCGTTCAGGCCTCCGCAGTACCCGGGCTAGGGCCCAGTCCTACGCCGGACACGGATCGACGCGCCTCGGACTGGATGCGCTCGCCTGTGGCTCGATGCGTGAGTTACGGTCGTATCTCGCCGACCTCGGTGGATAGCTAGCTGGCGAGCGCATTGGGGTGAAAACCCAACGGGCCACGGCATCGGCCGTAGCCCGTTGTTTTCGTTGGTTGCGGGGGTCGGATTTGAACCGACGACCTTTGGGTTTATGAGGCTAGTGCTTGGCGCGATGTCCCCCAGCGATCCCCAATGACAGCGGTCATTTAGGTCGCCGACCGAGGCGTCGGCTTTGCGCCTCATTGGGGCTCGTTGGGTCCCGTTCACGTCCAAAACACGGCCAAACCGCGCACCGCATTCTATCGCTGGGGCTTGGCGCAGCAGCAGTGCAACCTAGCGAAGGACGTCGGTCTCTCGTGGCAGTCTGGCTCGGCAGATCACAAGACCATCAGATCCTTGCCGATGACGATCTCACCCTTGAAATATGTCGCGGCACCCGCGCGCCAGGTGTTGTCGCTGATGCTGTCGATCGCTGGCACGAGGTGTGAGAGGACAAGAGTCTTGACGCCCGCTTCCTTCGCAATGCGGCCAACCTCTTCGAGAGGGGTGTGGTCAGCCTTCATGTGCGCCATGTAGGGCTCATACTTGACCGGACGACCTTTCGCGATCTGCTCTCTGACGAATTTCTCCACCGCCGGTACGTAAATCGCCTCGTGCACCAACACGTCGGCGCCCTTGGCTATCTTCGCCACGGCGTCCGACGGCGCGGTGTCGCCCGAAAACGCGATCGAGCGATCCTTGAAGTCGAATCGGTAGGCGAGGGCGGGCTTGACTGGCGGATGCTCGACGACGACGGCGGAGACCTTGACGTTGTCGTCTTGCGTCACCGGACCAACGTCCGTCACTTCCTTCACAGTGACAGAGACAAGCGGTGTCATCTGAAAATCCTCTGCCCAGAAATCGATCGTTCGTCGGTAAGCACGCATCAAGTCCTCGGTCATCTGCTTGAGCGGCGGCGGGCCAAAGACCCGCACGTCGGGGTGCATGCCGTGGATCCAGCCCACGATGAGGAGCGGCCCGTATTCGATGTTGTGGTCGGCGTGATGATGCGTGAAGAAGATCGACTTGAGCGCGCTGAACGGGATGCCGGTCCGGGCGTATTGGCCGGTGACGCCCATTCCGCAGTCAAGCACATAGGCCGCGCCATGGCTCAGCATGACGTGCGAGGTCATCCGCCGCGGGCGACCGGGTACCGGGCCGCCGCCGGTGCCGAGCAGGACGAGCTTGGTCCCTTTGGCGTCTTTGAGCGCGGCCTGCACCTCTTCGACGCGTTTGACCGGCGGTCTCTCAGCGGCGCCCCCCGCTGACGCCAGAGCCGGGACCGCCACTATGCCTGCCAGCAGGCTGCGACGCGTAAGCTTGCTCGATGTGCCGATCATGGGTATTCCTCCATACGTGTGCTCACCGGTCCCCGACCGGTTCGGCCTGCGCCGCGAACTCCTTTAGGATCTCGTTTCCCTTCGCGACCGCATCGTCGAGGCCCTGCTTGGGCGCCTTTTTACCGCTGAAGATGTTCTCCATCTGCTCCTCGATGACGTCGCGGATGGCGACGGAGTTCCCGAGCCGGTGCCCCTGGCTGTTGGGCGTCGTCTTGCCGGCGTTCATCTGGTCGACAGCGGTCTTCTGATTCGGATTCTTCGTGTAGTAGCCGGACGCCTCCATCGCCCTGGCAGCGGCATTGGTGAGCGGCAGATATCCCGTCACCCCCGCCCACCAAGCCTGGTTCTCGGTGGAGGCGATGTATTTGAGGAACTGCGCGACCCCCCTGTACTCTTCCGGCTTGGTGCGCTTCATGACCCAGAGTGAGGCGCCGCCGAATATCGAGTTCCCCTGCGGGAAGCCCGCGAGCCGCGGCAGGAACCCGGTTCCCCACGTAAACTTCCCCTCCGAGGCGCGGGTGAGATCCCCGATGTAGCTTGAGGCGGTCAAAAAGATCCCGCACTCGCCCGCGCTCATGAGCGCCTCGGCCTTGTTCAGCCGCCCGTGGTACGTGAACCAGCCCTCCTTGGCGCCGCGCGCGAGCAGCTCTATCAGCTTCACGCCGAACGGGCCGTTGATCTTGAGTGAGGTCGCGAGGCCGTCGAATCCGTTACTGCGATCGGCGAACGGCTGATCGTGATAGGCATGCATGTTCTCGACGAGCACCCACGACGGCCACGCCGATCCGAATGGACACGTGACGCCCGCCACCTGAAGCTTCTTCGCCATCGCTTCGACCTCATCCCAGGTCGTTGGCGCTCTGTCCGGCAGGCCCGCCTTTCTGAAGTGGTCCTTGTTGTAGTAGAGAATCGCGGTCGCCGAGGTGAACGCCATCGCGTACAGGTTGCCGCCGGTCGAGTAGTAGCTCTTCAGTGGTCCAATCAGGTCGTTCCAGTCGATCGCGACCGCGTTGTCCTTCATGAGCTGATAAACCGGGTACACCGTGCCCGACGACAGCATCCTCTGGGTGCCGCGGTCGGCGACCTGGACGATGTGCGGCGGCTGCTTCGCCTGATAGGCCGCGATCGCGGCGTTGAAGGTCTCCGCATACGATCCCTTGTGCACCGCCTTCACGATGTAGTCGTTCTGCGAGCCGTTGAAGTTGGCGACCATGTCGTTGACCCGTTCGCCCGCCACCGCCGTCATCGCATGCCAGAACTGGATCTCGGTCGCAGCGACTGACGGGGACGGAAGACCGGCGAGGAGCACCACCGCGAGAACGCTCAGTGTCAACTGCTTCATGAGAAACCTCCTTCCTCCGTTGCCGCGTTCATACACGAGTGGGTGTGCATGTCTCGTGCGCCGAGCGTGAACGGGGCGTGACCGCGCGGCTTGACCGTAACTGGCATAGAAACACGCTATAGTGGGGCACCCAATACCAGGAGTCAGCGATGCCAGGCCTGAGAGTGACGTTGCTTGGCGGTTTTGAAGCGAGGTTTGCTTCGGGCGCAAGCGTGCGCCTGCGCATGAAGAAGGCGCAGGCGTTGCTGGCTTACCTCGGTACTCGACCCGGCCAAAGCCATTCGCGCGACAAGCTCGCGGCCCTCTTATGGGGCGAGAAAAGCGAGGAACACGCACGGGGCGGCCTTCGGCACGCCCTCGTCGCATTGCGCGTCGCGCTGACGAATGCTCTCCCGCCGCCGCTGCGGATCGAAGGTCAGACCCTGGCTCTGAATCCCCGCGGCGTAGAGATCGACGTCGTGACGTTCGAACAGTGGGTGGCCGAGGGAACTCCCCAGGCTCTGGAGACGGCGGCCGAGTTGTACCGCGGGGACCTACTGTTCGGGTTCACGGTGAATGAGCCGTTGTTCGAGGAGTGGCTCGTCGCCGAGCGCGAGCGGCTGCGGGAGATCGCGGTCGGGGCTTTCACGCGGCTGCTGGCCGAGCAGAGCAAGGCCGCGAGCACCCACCCCGCAATTCAGACGGCGATGCGGCTGCTCGCGCTCGATCCCCTGCAGGAGAACGTGCACCGTACGCTCATGCGGCTCTATGCGCGCCAGGGCCGGCGCGGAGCCGCGCTCCGGCAGTACGAGGTGTGCGTCGGCGCGCTGCAGCGGGAGCTGGGAACAATGCCGGAGGCGGAGACGAGGCAAGTCTACCGCGAGCTGCTCACGTGGCCGGCCGGGCTGCAAGACGCGAGAGCGGACCACTGTTCGCTCTCCGCGCAGAAGGCCGGACCGCCTCCACCAGATCTTCCGGAAGCCGAGACGCCACTCTTCGGGCGTGAGACGGAGCTGGCGCGTTTGCGACAGCTGCTCGACGAGGCCGTCCGGGGACACGGCCACGTCGCCACCGTCGTGGGCGAGGCCGGCGTCGGCAAGACGCGGCTGATCAGTGCTCTGACCGCTGACGCGCTGGTGCGGCGGTTCCGGGTCTTGATCGGCCGCTGTCACGAGAGCGACTCGATTCTCTCCTTCGGGCCCTGGGTCGACGCCTGCCGCAGTGGCACGATCAGCGCTACCGAGGAAATCCTCGGTGCGCTGCATCCCACGCGGCGGGCCGAATTGACGCGTCTCCTGCCCGAAGCAGGCACGGCAGGCCTACCTCTGGCGGGCAATAGTGCACTGCCGCTGTTCGAAAGCGTGGCCGAGCTCGTCGAGAGCGTCGCCGCGCACCAGCCCCTCGTGCTCGTGCTAGAGGACATGCACTGGGCTGACGAGATGAGCCTCCGGCTGCTGACCTTCGTGAGCCGTCGCATTGCCACGTGGAGGACACTCCTCGTGATGACGGCACGCGACGAAGAGCTCGACGCCTCGAGAGCGCGGCGAACCCTGCAAGCACTCGCAGCCGGGTCTCACACGACGTCGATCACGCTGTCGCCGCTTTCACGCGCCAACATCGCGCTGCTCGTGCGCTCGCTTGCCCGGGTGGGGACCGGAGCTGAGTCGATGGCCCGAATGGAGGATCACATCTGGGCTATGAGCGAGGGTAACCCGTTCGTGGCCGTCGAAGCCATGCGGGCCCTCGATCACACGGCGCCGCGCGAGGACGGGCGCGAAACATTGGGCGCACCCCTTCTCCCGTCTAGCGTGCGGGAGCTCGTGGACCAGCGGCTCGATCGGCTCAGCGGGACGAGTCAGGAGCTCCTTGCGGCGGCTGCTGTCATCGGGCGTCGGTTCGACTTCAGCTTGCTGGTATCCGTTGGCCGCGTGGACGAGCGCGACGCTGCAGCGGCGGTCGAGGAAATGGTTCGCCAGCACGTCCTTCAGGCCGTAGGGTACCAGCTGGAATTCACGCATGAGCGAGTCCGCGACGTTGCGTACGGCCGCCTGCTGCCGCCACGCCTTCGGCTCCTTCACCGCGCCGTGGTCGAGGCGCTCGAGACAACACCCCTGAGTAATCGGCCTTACGATGAGATTGAACAACTGGCCCACCACGCGCTCTGCGGAGAACTGCGCGAGAAGGCCGCGCGCTATCTCAGGCAAGCGGGCGAGAGGGCGGCGGCGCGCTCGGCGCTATCCCAGGCCCGGGCGTGGTTCGAGCAGGCGCTTGGCGCGCTCGAGGCGTTGCCGGAGAGCCGGTCCGTGCTGGAGGAGGCCTTCGAGGTTCGTCTGGCTCTGCGACCCGTGCTGATGCAGCTCGTCGAGTTCCAACGCTGCCTGGACGTGCTGGGCGAGGCCGAGGCGATGGCCGAACGGCTGGATGACGACGGCCGGCGGGGTCGCGTGGCCGCCTCCCTCGCGAACATGCACACCCGCCTCGACGATCCAGACGCGGCACTCGTGCACGGGCGCCGTGCGCTGGCGATTGCTGGGCGCAGTGGAGACCTTCGCCTGCGCATCCTCGCGACGAGCTTTGTCGGATACGCGCACTTCTGCCGCGGTGAGTTCGCGCGATCGGTGGAGCTGGCCACGGCCAACCTGGCGGCGCTGCCGCCTGAGTGGGTCCACGATTTCTTTGGGAGCAGTCAGCCGCCCTCGGTCACCGATCGCTGTCGACTGATCGTGAGTCTCGCTCACCTCGGGCGATTCGCCGAGGCGCCCCCCCACGAAGCGGAGTTGATCCGACTCGTCGAGGGAATGCAGCACGCGTACTCGCGTGCCCTGGCCTATCATGCGAGATGCTCGCTGCATCACCACAAGGGCGACTGGGCGAAGGTCCATCCCCTCATCGAGCGTCAGATCGAGGCGCTGCGGACCGCGAACGTCGTCGACGACTTGCCGTACGCGCTCGCCTACTCGGCCCGGGCTCTCGCGCATGACGGCGACGCGAGCGAGGCGCTCCGTCGGCTCCGGGAGGCCGAGCGACTCCTGGCGGACCAGGCGGCCAGGCGGAAGACCGGAACCGGATACATCAACATACTGCTTGGGCGCGCCTGTCTCGAGCTCGGCCTCCTAGACGACGCCGAGCGCCTGGCAATGCGTTCGGCCGCGCCTGCGTTGACTCGCGTCGATTTCGTGCCCTATGGCCAGACGTTGCTGGGGGACATCAGGATCCATCCTGACCGGTTCGACCCCGAGCGTGGCGAGGCGCACTACCGCCAGGCGCTGGCGCTCGCCCAGCCGCGCGGCATGCGCACGCTTGTCGCGCACTGCTACCGCGGGCTCGGCACCCTCTACGGCCGCGTCGGCAAGCCGGAACCCGCGCGCGAGCACCTCCTCGCCGCCGCCACGATGTACCGCGAGATGGACATGCGCTTTTGGCTAGCGCAGGCGGACTCGCAACTGGACAACCTCGCGTAAGCGCACCGTCCGAGCCAATTCCTGGGTGAAGTCCGGGTAAACGAAAGGGGTTAGCGGCCGCGACATCCGCTAACCCCTCGTCGTCCGTGGTTGCGGGGGCCCGCTTTGAATTGTGGAAGCGACCGGTCAGGTTCGAGTTTTTGCTGAGTTACTGAGGGTTCGTCTCGGCTCGCCGTACCCCGAGCTCCGAGTCAGACGCCTTCAGACACCACGAGCGCCGAGGGGACCTCGACGCCCGTGCGTGCCAACCCCGCGTTGGAGTTAGGATCGCAGGAGTTACTTCTTCTCTTTGATGGCCGCCTTCACCTTGGCC
>JACXTT010008047.1_pt1 | contig 14696 bp, 8 predicted proteins | sample 9270951 | NCBI WGS metagenome assembly JACXTT01 (sample SAMN15532306, study PRJNA645909) | rock metagenome | isolation source: weathered quartz diorite | place: Puerto Rico | collected 2017-06-21
TGGGTGCTCAATCCGCCCGGGTGCTTGCTTCGGGCAAGCCTCATCGATCAGATGGAGCGTGCCGGCGTCACCCCCACGATTGCAGCCGAAATCCACCACAACGTACATTTGCATCTAGCGCTCATTCAGTCAGGATATGGAGTCGGGCTGCTGCCGGCTCGCTTTATTGCCAGGAAGGAATTCATAGGCACAGTTGAAGTGTTGCGCCCCCCGTCATTCGAGTTGCACTTGTCCGTCGCAATAGTGCGGGTTGGACAACTCGGCGCTTTGGAGAGGGCTGTCGAACTGTTTGAACACGGCATTCGGCATTTGTTTGAGGCAGCCAACACCACGAAGCCCGTAACGAGGAGCCGAAGGGGCGTGACCGCGAATCGGCGGAAGTCGCAATCGCGCAAGTCGACCTCCATGCGCCGCCTCAGGCCTTGACAACGAGATCGATCTCGACGCAGGCCCCAAGTGGTAGCGCGGCAGCTGCGATCTTCGTGCGGGCGGGAAAGGGCTGAAATATTTTGCGTAGACATCATCAAAACTCTTGCTGGCCGCCTTCAGAACCGCCTTCGAGGATGGTCTCAGGTCGATCGCCCGCGCCAAGCATGCCGAGCACGTGGTCGACGGCAAATCGGTGACCCCGAATAATCGGCTTCCCTCTAAGAATCTTGGGGTCAACGGTTGCGGCTCACGATTAAGGTCCCCCCGCGTTGGGATCACTCCGAGGCGGCAAGCACCCTGAGCGTCTCCGAGGACAACAAGTTGACCACAAGGCAACGAGTTTCCAACAACTTGTGACGAGAAGGCGCGCGCCATCGACCAGTTAGCAAATCGAGGCGTCACTGGTTCGACTCCCGCCGCCTCCACCACGCGCTTCCACCATACAGTTTGGATACGCCCGACTAGGAGCGTGCAGGTCGCCTCATGACTTGCGCAGGTGGATCTCGGTGCCCCCGCGCGCCAGGCGCACCTCGTCCATGAGCTGGTTGATGAGGTAGATGCCGCGGCCGCCCCAGCCGCCCACCAGTTCACAGATAACCCATGACCGGACCCGGGGCCCAGCTTATACTTTCTATCCGCCCACGGTGCCTTCGGCGGAGGTTCGCGCATGCCGCTCGCAGTCGGCAGTCGCATCGGACCGTACCAGATCACCGCGCTCATCGGCGCGGGCGGGATGGGCGAGGTGTACCGCGCCACCGACACGCGCCTCGGACGCGACGTGGCGATCAAGTCGCTGCCCGCCGACCTGGCCAGCGATGCCGACCGGCTGGCGCGCTTCCGCCGCGAGGCGCAGGTCCTCGCGCAGCTCAATCATCCGAACATCGCGGCGATCCACGGCCTGGAGGAGGCGGCTGGAACGCCGCTGCTCGTCCTCGAGCTGGTCGAAGGCGAGGACCTGGCGGCGCGCCTTCAGCGCGGGCCGCTCCCGATCGACGAGGCGATCGTCATCGCGCGGCACATCACCGAGGGTCTCGAGGAGGCGCACGAGAAGGGGATCGTGCATCGCGATCTCAAACCGGCCAACGTGGAGGTGACGCCCGACGGCAAGGTCAAGATCCTCGACTTCGGCCTCGCCAAGGCCTTCACCTCCGCGGAGGCCGGGAGCGACGGCGGCGGCGCGGACCTCTCCCGCTCGCCGACGCTGAAGCAGACGGCCGGCCTGGCCCACAGCGGCACACGCGCCGGGGTCATCCTCGGCACGGCGGCGTACATGGCGCCGGAGCAGGCGCGCGGCCGCGCCGTCGATCGGCGGGCCGACATCTGGGCGTTCGGCGTGGTCTTCTGGGAGATGCTCACCGGACGCCCGTTGTTCGGGGGCGAGACGCTCTCGGACGTGCTGGCCGCCGTGCTGACGCGCGACCCGGACTGGTCCGCGCTGCCGCAGGACACGCCGCCGCATCTCGTGCGCCTGCTCCGCCGCTGCCTCGAACGCGACCCGCGTCGAAGGCTTCAGGCGATCGGCGAGGCGCGTGTCGCGCTGGAACAGAGCGGTGTAGAAGCGATGGCGATCCTGTCGTCACCGCATGGGGATTCCGACCCGCCGCCCGGCGCGTCCCGCCGGTGGCTCGCGGCGGTGGCGTTCCTGGCCGCGGCGATCGGCGCCGGCGTGATGTATGCGCTGGGCCTCACCGGCGGCGCCGCGGCGCCGGCCCCCGAGGCGATCACATTCCCCCTGGACCCGCCGGCCGGAAGCCATTACCTCTATGGAATCGCCCTGTCCCGTGACGGACGCTCGCTCGCCTTCACGGCCACCGACGCCGCCGGGCACGCGGCCCTGTGGCTCCGCCCGCTCGATTCGCTCGAGCCGCGCCGCCTCGATGGGACCGACGGCGCCCGCTTTCCCTTTTGGTCTCCTGACGGGCGACAGATTGGTTTCTTCGCCAACAGCCAGCTGAAGGTCGTCGACTTGGTCGTCGGAGCGGTCCGCACGCTGGTGCGCACCGGCAGCGCCCCGCGCGGCGGAGCCTGGGGGAACGACGATGCCATCCTGTATTCGCCCGCCGCTACGACGCCGCTCTTCAAGATCTCCGCGCAGGGGGGCACGCCGTCACCCGCGACTGCACTCGACGCCGCCCGCAAGGACGGAACGCACCGTTGGCCTTCGTTCCTGCCGGACGGCAGGCATTTCCTCTTCTACGCGTCGCTCGGGTCGGGAACGGAGCCCGGGATCCTGTGCCTGGGGTCGCTCGACAGCCTTGCGACGCGCACGCTGACGGCGGCCCAGTCGAGCGGCGTTTTTCTTCCGCCGCACACCGTCGTCTTCACTCTGGGCAAGACGCTCGTCGGGCAGGAGTTCGACCTCGATCGCCAGACCCTCTCCGGCTCCGCCGTCCCGCTGGGCGTGGAGCTTCCGGGGAGCCTCGGTGTCAGCGGGTTCCGTTATCTCTCCGCGGCGGCGCCGGGCACTCTGGTCTACCGTCAGGCGCCCGGCCAGACCTCACGTCTCGTCTGGGCCGACCGGAGCGGCCGTGAGCTGGGGTCGGTGGTCGAGGACGACGACTGGCACAACCAGCCCCAGATCGCGCCGGACGGCCGCAGGGTCGTCGTCTCGCACTACGCGCCCCAGGCCGGACAGGGGGACATCGTCGTTCATGACACGGAGCGTCACCTCGACTCGCGCGTCACCTACGACGACAGGGACGATAACAACGCGGTGTGGTCCACCGACGGGAAACTGCTGGCGCTCACGACGATAACTCCGACCTCGTCCGTCATCTCGGTTATCGATCCCTCCCATCCGGAGTCGAGGCGCCATCTCCTCGACACTCCGGCGGGCGGCAGCCTGTTTGGCTGGTTTCCGGACGGCGGACTCCTGATCACTCTCACGGGGCAGGACGAGCGCCCCGACATCTACCGCCTCCCCCCCGGCTCGGACAAGCCGGTTCCCATCGTGAACACACCGTTCTCCGAGGACGAGCCCTCGGTCACCGGGGATGGCCAATGGCTTGCCTACGTCGGGGACTCGACCGGCCGCGACGAGATCTACGTTCGATCGATGGCGACGGGCGAAGAGTGGCGCGTCTCGAAGGAGGGGGGGAAATCTCCAGTCTGGCGACGGAACGGCCGGGAGTTGTTCTATCGCGACGACCGCGGCTTCATCATGGTCGTCCCGGTCGGCGCCTCCAATCACCCATCGTTCGGGGAGCCGCGGGCGCTGTTCCAGGGACAGCTCGATATGTCGGGAGGACAGCAATACGACGTCACGCCGGACGGCCAGCGCTTCGTCCTGAACCGGCGCAGCGAGATCGCGGAGAACCCGATCGTCGTGCGCCTCGGGGCGGGCCAGGCGTTCGCCGGCCGACGCGCCCCGTAGGTGTCCGCCGCCCGGAAACCAGCCATACGGGCTGGCGCACGCCGGGTGGTCGTGAGCGCCTCGCCGAACGGCGCCCCTGGATCCGTTGGCTAATCGTTCCTGAGGGCCACCATCGGATCGACGCGCGTGGCGCGCCACGCGGGGCCGAGCGATGCGCCGAGGGCGACCAGGACGAGCAGGGCCGCGGCGCCGAGGAACGCCCCGGGGTCGGAGGCGCTGACGCCGAACAGGAAGCCCTGCAGCAGGCGCGTCACCGCGAGCCCGCCCGCGATCCCCAGGGCCGCGCCGGCCAGCGCGAATCGCAGCCCCTGGCGCAGAACGCCGCGCAGGATGTGGCCGCGGTCCGCGCCGAGAGCGACGCGAATGCCGATCTCCCGGGTGCGCTGCGTGACGCTGTACGCCATCACGCCGTAGATTCCGACCGCTGCCAGCACCAGGGCCAGTCCCGCGAAGATGCCGATCAGCCAGGTGCGGAACCGCGGCTGCGCCATCGAGGCGGCCACGTTGTCCTCCATGGTGCGCGGCTTCACCAGCGGCTGGTCGGGGTCGATCTCGGCCAGCGCATGACGCAGCGCGGCGGCCTGCGACAGCGGCTCGCCGGCCGTCCGCATCACGACCGACAGCTGGAAGGCGGGCAGCAGCCTGTCCCCCTGACGGTACGGCAGATACATCTCGGCTTTGGCGTCGACATCGAGCCCCTGAATCACGTCGCCGACGACGCCCACGATCTCCATCGTCGGGACGTCGTTGTCCGGCGTCGCGCCGATCTGGAGGCGCTGCCCGAGCGGGTTCCGGTCCGGGAAGTAGGTGCGCGCCATGGTCGCGTTGACGATGACGACCGACGGACCGCGCTCGTTGTCCGTCTCGGCGAACCGGCGGCCCATGACCAGCGGCATACCCAGAGTCTCGAAGTAGCGGGACGTCACGACGCGGTAGCCGGCCGCGGTGTACTCGCTCGGCCCGTGCGGCGGACGTCCGGTGATGTTGAAGTGCAGCGTCGAGCCGCCGCCGCTCACCGGCAGGAACGACGCCGCCCCGACGGAGCGCACTCCCGGCAGCGCGGCGGCGCGCTCGACGACGCGGTCGAAGAACTCGGCCCGCCGTTCGGGTGTGGCATAGGCCCCCTGCGACAACGGCACGTCCGCGACGAACAGGTGATCCACCCGGAATCCCGGGAACACGTTCTGCAGGCGCGCGAAGCTCTCGAGCAGCAGTCCGGCGCCGACGAACAGCAGCGTGGCCAGGGCCATCTCCGCCGTGATGAACAGGCCCAGCAACCGCTGCGTCCGCGGGGCTCCGGTCGAGCCGTGCGACCCCTCGTTCAGGACGTCCCGCAGATCGAGCTTCGTGGCGCGCAGCGCCGGCGCCACGCCGAAGACGAGGCCCGTGCCGGCGGCCACCACGAACGTGAACGCGAGCACCGCGGGGTCCAGCGAAACGGAAAACACGGCGGGCAGCGCGTCCGCCGTGAGCCGAAGCAGCGCGCCCAGCGAAGCCCAGGCCAGGCAGAGCCCGACTGCCCCGCCGAGGAGCGAGAGCAGCAGGCTCTCGGTGACCAGCTGGCGGACCAGGCGCCAGCGATCGGCGCCCATGGCGGTCCGGATCGCGATCTCCCGGCCGCGGGATGCGGCGCGCGCCAGCAGCAGGTTCGCCACGTTGGCGCAGGCGATGAGGAGCACGAAGCTCACGGCTCCGAGGAGGATCCAGAGCGCCGGCCGGACGTTCTGCACCAGCTGATCCTGGAGCCCGACGACGTCCGCGCCGGTGCCGGTGTTGTAGATGGGATACTGCTGCTCGAGACGCTTGGCGATGGCGACCATTTCCGTCGCCGCCTGCTGGCGTGACACGCTGTCCTTGAGCCGGCCGAGCGCGATGATGCCGGGGTGCCAGTTGCGATCGTCCGGCAGCGTCGCCCCCCAGGGGTGCAGCGGCACGTAGACGTCGGCCGGAAACAGGATCTCGAACCCGCGCGGCAGCACGCCGGCGACCGTGAACGGCTGCGCGTCGAGGTCGACCGTTTTGCCGAGCACGTCCTGCGAGCCGCCGAAGCGTCGCTGCCACAGTCCGTAGCCGAGCAGCGCCACCGGCGCCGCGCCGGCGCGATCGTCCGTGTCCGCGAACGCGCGTCCGATCACGGGGGTCACCCCGAGCATCGGCAGGAGTCCCGCCGTCATCCGCCGCAGGTTCAGGCGCTCGGGATCGCCTGCGCCCGTGAGGGTCGCCGTGGCGCCCTGCGTCGCCTGGAGCGGCACGTCGAACGAGCGGCTCTGGTCGCGCCAGTCGATGTAGTTCTGATACGAGACGCTGATGATGTTGAAATTGTTCCTCTCGGGGACCAGCACCAGCCGCGCGGGGTCGCGGAAGGCGAGCGGGCGGAGCAGGACGGCGTGCACGACTGTGAACATGGCCGTGTTGGCGCCGATGCCCAGGGCCAGCGTGAGAACGGCCACCGCCGCGAACGCTGGGCGCTTGCGCAGCAGTCGGAACGCGTAACGCAGGTCCTGGAGCGGTGTTTGCATTTTTTTACCTCAGGCCACCTTGAACGTCACCAAGGCTAGCAGATTGCTGGCGCGCGCGGCAGGAGGTTCACCATGCGGACGCCCGAGCGCTGGATCGCGCGGGCGGTCCAGAACTGGGGAGGACCCCAGAGCACTCCAGAGGACAACAAGCTGACCACAAGGCAACGAGTTTCCAGCGGGTTCGACTCCCGCCGCCTCTACCACCACAACACCCTCCACCTTCCGATGAGAAGGGATCTACCCTTGATATTTGCAATATGAAGTTGCATAATTCAAGGCATGAAGACCCTTGATCGCGCCCAACATTGCGACGAAATCGAACGGCTCCTCAAGGAGAGGCCGGTGGTCGCCATCCTGGGCGCGCGTCAGGTCGGCAAGACGACCCTGGCAGGTCTGGTGAGGCGTCGGCGTAGCGGCCGCACGGCCTTCTTCGACCTGGAAGATCCTCGGACCCTGGCTCGGATGGAAGAACCCACCCTGGCCCTCGAACCGCTCCGCGGGCTGGTGGTTCTGGATGAGGTTCAGAATCGCCCCGATCTCTTCCCGGTGCTGCGGGTCCTCGCGGACCGGCCCGGGAGACCGGCTCGCTTCCTCGTCCTCGGGAGTGCATCGCCGGATCTCTTGAGGCAGGGCTCGGACTCGCTCGCGGGGCGGATCGGCTTTCACGAAGTGGGCGGCTTCGACCTCGAGGAGGTCGGGTCCGGGAACCTTTCACGCCTGTGGTTTCGGGGGGGATTTCCGCGCTCCTATCTGGCGCGCAGCCACAGAGAGAGCGCGGACTGGCGGCGCGATTTCGTCCGCACGTTTCTCGAGCGGGATCTTCCGCGGCTGGGGATTACCATCCCTCCGACCACGCTCTCCCGGTTCTGGACGATGCTTTCCCATTACCACGGACAGGTGTGGAACGCCTCCGAGTTCGCGCGCTCCTTCGGCGTGTCGCACACGACCGTGCAGAAATACCTCGATCTCCTGTGTGGCATGTTCGTGGTGCGGCAGTTGCGTCCCTGGGCGGAGAACGTGGGCAAGCGGGCGATCAAAGCCAGCAAGGTCTATCTGTCGGATAGCGGTCTCTTGCACACACTTCTCGATCTCGACCTTCCTGCATCAGTGGAAACCCACCCAAAGGTCGGTGCGAGCTGGGAAGGATTCGTCCTGGAGCAAGTCGTTCGCCGGCTGCGTGCCAGGCGCGAGGAATGCTACTTCTGGGCAACCCACGCCGGTGCCGAATTGGACCTTCTGATAGTGCGGGGAAGGAGGAGGATCGGCTTCGAGTTCAAGAGGACCGATGCCCCGCGGATGACTCGTTCGATGATGAGCGCCCTGGAATCCCTCCGTCTGGAGCGGCTCTACGTGCTGCATGCGGGACGCGACACGTTCAACCTCGGGAAGAACGTCCGCGCAGTGGCCGCAGTGGATCTCCTGGGGGAACTCCGACCGCTTCGTGCCTGATCCAGAACCGGCATCGCAGCGGTCCATCGATTTCTCGGGCCGACTCCCGCCGCCTCTACCAATCCTCCAACGCCGGCACCGATGCATCTCCTCAAAATGACCCTGGTTTCATGATGCGCAGAACCGGTCGGCCGTCGATGTTCTTCAGCGGCAGGTAGACTTCGTGCGTTTCCGAATCGACGGAGATGGTGTGGCAGTTCGGGGCGACGACCAGGTCCTCCACCTTCTCGAGCGTCCTGCCTTGCAGGTGGAAGACCGAGACCACATTCGATTCGGTTGCCACGTAGAGCCGATCCAGTCCCGTGTCGAAGGCCAGAACGTCGGGCCCCTCTCCTGTCGAGAACACTTGCTTCACCTCGAATGTTTCCAGGTCGACCACGAGGAGCTTGGCATCGCCCTCGCACGCGGCGAACGCGACGCGCCTGTCGGGCACAATCAGCAGTCCGTGCGGTCCCTCACCGCCCTTGAGAGGGTGACGCGCCACGATCGTGTCGGCCTGCGGGTCGATGACGACGAGCTGGTTCCGGGTCTGCACATTGGCGAGAATCCGCTGCGAGCCCGAGTCGTACTGCGTGTTGCCGACCTCACCGCCCATGTCGATGGTGTCGAGGCGGCGGTTGGAGCTCGCGTCGAGGACGGTTTCCTTGCCGCCTCGTTCGTCCGAAACGAATACCTTGCCCGCTTCGGGAGCGTAAGCCAGTCCGTCCGGGAATTCGCCATCGGGAATTCGAGCCACGACTTTCAAGGCTTCTGTGTCCACGACGGCGACCTCGTGGTTGCCAGGCACGCTGGCAAACACCCGATGAAGCGCGGGCACGGCCAGGACTCCCGTCACCGTGGGAAATCCAGGGAGATGGGCGGTCACCCTGCGGGACGCGGCGTCGAACACCACCAGCTCACCGTCGCCCATGTGAGAAAAGTAGAGCGTCCTCGTGGTCGGATCGAAACTCTGATAATCAAACCGGCTCGGCTTCCCTGGCAGCGGGATGTCGGTGACCGTCACAAGCGCAGGCGAGCGGGAGGCGCCGCCCAGCTCCGAGGGCGCCAGGATCGTGACGAGGAGTCCGATCATCACCAGCGGTTTCATGGTGTCCCTCACATGTCTGGCCTGCGTGCAGTCTCGCGACCGACGACGGCGTCGCGTACGTCGCGGGTCCCGCCGGTCTCCGGCGCCTCCCGCGCCAGCGGATGCCAGGCCGGCAGCGATAACTCGAAACACGCCTCCTCGTCGGGCCCCGACACGCAGCGCACCTCGCCGCCGTGCAGCCGCGCGATGTGACGGGCGAGAGGCAGACCCAGCCCATGTCCGGCGAACGCGGCCCGGGCCTCGGCGCCGCGGTAGAAGCGCTCGAACAGCCGCTCCGCGTCCCCGTGGGGGATGCGCGCGCCGGGACTGCTGACGCGCAGGCGGATGGCGTCGCCGCCCTCCAGCACGACCACCCGCGGCGGCCGTCCCGGGGACGAGAACTTGCGCGCGTTGTCGAGCAGGTTCTCAACGGCGATGCCGAGGAGCGCCTCGTCGCCGCGCACCAGGGTCTCGTCCGGCGCCTCGAGCACAGGCGGCGCCGTCTCCGCGAAGACGCGGCGCGCCACCGCCGCCGTCACGTCGGAGACATTCACCACCTCGCCCGCCGGAATTCCCAGGGCGGGGTCGCGCGCCAGGACCAGGAGCGAATCGACCAGCCGCACGACGCGATCCACCTCCCCGATCAGATCCCGCAGCTCCCGCGAGGACCCCTCCCCGGCGGCGGCGCCCGCCTGCTCGGCGCGCAGCCGGATCCGGGTCAGGGGGGTGCGCAGCTCGTGCGCGGCGTTCGCCGCGAACTCGAGCTCGCGTGACATCGCGCCCCGAAGTCGATCCCACAGACGGCGGAACGAGACCTCCAGCGCCTGCACCTCGAGAACGTCCGGCGGCGGGCCATGCGGCAGGGCGTCGAACGGTCTGGCCGCCGCGATGCGATCCTTGAATTCGAGCAGTGGACGCGCGACGCGCCGGCCCACGACCCGCCCCGTGAGCATCGCGAGGACCACGCACACCGGCGCCGAGAGGACCAGCGACCAGCCGAAGACGCGCAGCACCTCGGCGACCCGTTCCCGGGGCGCCGCGACGAGAAGCGTCAGACCGGCGGGGAGCGGGCGGGTCTCGACGAGCCACGCGTCCCGCGGCGCATTCCGCGCCGGCCCGTCCGCCGGTCCCTCCGTCCCCGTCGCCGGCTCAGCCGCCCCGGCCGGCGGACCGAGCGTCGAGCCGGGAGGGCTCGAGGCGACCAGGACGTCGCCGCGCCAGACCTCGGCGTGCTGGCCGGCGGTCACGCTCTCCCGCAGGGCCTCCGCGGCCGCCACCTCCAGCGCGACCCGCTCCTCGGCCGCCTCGCGACGCACGGCTTCGGCCAGGCCGGTGGCCAGGTCCCGCAGGGCGATGCGCTCGTGCGCCTCCCAGAGACTCCGGGCGATCAGCGTCGCGGTGGCCGCCCCGGCCAGGGCGGTGGCCAGCGCCACGAACACCGTTCCCCGCAGCACGCGCGTGGTGAGCGTGCGGGCGCTCATGTCGTTCCGCCTCCGGGATCGACGGCCAGGGCGTAGCCGAAGCCGCGCACCGTGCGGATGAGGGACTCCCGGTCCCCCCGTTCGAGCTTGCGGCGCACGCGCGCCACGATCACCTCCAGGCTCGCCGCCGCCTCGGGCGTCGACTCGCCCCAGATCTCCTCCAGGAGATCGGCGCGCGACACGGCGCGGCCGCGAGCCCAGGCGAGACGCTCCAGCACGTCGAACTCGCGACGCGTCAGGGGGACCTCGGTCCTGCCGACAAACGCCTGGCGGCGTCCGAAATCGAGACTCACGCCACCGAGTCGCAGCACCCGCCCGCGCTCCGGATCGGCGCCGCGTCTCAGAAGCGCCCGCAGTCGCGCGCGCAGCTCCGACAGGGCGAACGGCTTGCCGAGGTAATCGTCCGCTCCGGCGTCGAGCCCCTTGACGCGCGACGAGACGTCGGTCCGCGCGGTCAGCATCAGGACCGGCACGCGCACACCCGAGGCGCGCCAGTCGCGGCACAGATCGATGCCGCTCGCGTCCGGCAGGAAGACGTCGAGGATCACGGCGGCGATCTCCCCCGTCGCCAGGGCCCGGGTCCCCGCTCCGCCGCGATCGACGCTGGTCACCTGGTGGCCGTCGTCGGCGAGGGCGCGCGCGACCGCCGCGCGCGTCTCCGCGTCGTCCTCGACCAGCAGGATGCGCCTCCCGCCCCCGGGGCTCATGGCGCTCCGGGACCCGCCGTCCGCGTCCCGACGTGCCGCAGGAAGAATCCGGCGAGGGCCGGCAGCATGTAGAGGGTCGCGACCGTCGAGAAGAGAAGGCCGCCGATCACCGCGACGGCGAGCGGCCGCTGCAGCTCGGAGCCCGCGCCGAGCGACAGCGCCAGAGGCAGGAGACCGAAGATCGTGCACAGCGTCGTCATCAGGATGGGTCTCAGCCTGCGTCGTCCCGCGCCCGACAGCGCGACGGCGAGCGGCAGGCCGTCCCTGAGCCGCTCGAGCGCGACGTCGATGAGCAGGACACCGTTCTTGACCACGAGACCGACCAGGAGCACGAGCCCCATTAAAGAGGATACGTTAAGAGGGACCCGCGCCAGCAACAGGAACAGGAGCCCGCCCGCCAGGGCCGGGGGAACCGCCAGGAGCACCAGGAGCGCCGCCCGGCCGGCGCGGAACTGCGCCACCAGGACCGCAAAGACGACCAGGATCCCGAGTCCGAGCACGATCATGAGCTGCTCGAACGCGCGCGCCTGGCTCTCGGCCCGTCCCCCGACCTCGACCCGGTAGCCCGGAGGAAGGACCAGGTCCCGCAGGCGCCGCCGGACCTCCTTCACGAGTCCGCCGAGATCGCCCCCCTCCACGTCGCCCGTGGCGACCGCCGCCGGGCTGAGGTTCTCGCGCAGCAGGACGCTCGCCCCCCTGTCCTCGACCACGCGGGCGAGCGAGGCGATCGGCGCCGCGGACGGATCGAGGGCGATCGGCCACGACGCCATGGCCTCCTTGCGGAACCGCACCTCGTCCGGGAACCGGACGCGCACCGGGACGAGTCGATCGAGTCGCGGCACCGATCCCACCTCCGCCCCGCGCAGGGCCGTGGCGAGATCCTCGCCGACCTCCGCGGCGCTGAGCCCGGCGCGCTGCGCGGCGTCCGCCTGCAGGGCGTAACGCAGGACAGGCACCTCCCCCTCGACGCCGCGATAGTAGTCCACGAGGTGCGGCGTATCCTGGATGCGCCGCTCGACGTCGTCCGCCAGCCGTGACAGGACCGACTGATCCTGGCCGACGATCCGGACCTCGAGCGGGCGCGGATTCCCCGCGAGATCGTTCAGGACGTCCTCGAGGATCTGCACGAACTCGACGCGCACGCCGGGGAGCTCCCGCTCGACGCTGTCGCGCACCTCGTCCATGACCTCCTCGGCCTCCGGGCGGGCGCCGCGCGGCTTGAGGAGGACGGCGATATCTCCGCGGTTGAGCTGCGTGGCGGTCACCGGTCCCAGCTCGGCCCCCGTCCGCCGGCTCCAGGTCGCGATGGCCGGCGTCCTGCCGAGGATCGCCTCGATGCGCAGCGCCGCCGCGTCGGTCGCCTCGAGGGACGTCCCCGCGGGGAGGAAATAGTCGAGGACGAACGCCCCCTCGTCCATCTCCGGCAGGAAGCCGGAGGGGATTCGCGGCGCGACGAAGGCGCCGCACAGCACCAGGAACCCGACGCCGAGCGCCACGGCGGCGGGGCGGCGCAGGGCGCCACGCAGCGTCCGGACGTAGCGTGCCGCGAGGAGCCGGCCGGTCGCCTTGCGCGACTCCGGCCGCGGGCGGAGGAAGCGGCCGGCGACGAGCGGCAGGACGAACACGGCGAAGAACAGCGAGATCAGCACCGCCGAGACCAGGGTGAGCGCCAGCGCGGTGAAGAAGCTGCCGACGAGGCCGGACAGGAACGCCAGCGGGACGAAGACGACGACGGTCGTCACGGTCGTCCCGACCACGGGCGCCGTCATCTCCCGCAGACCGCCGCGCACGGCGTCGTCCGGCCGCTCCCCCTCGTCGATGCGCCGCGTGATCGCCTCCACCACCACGATGGCGTCGTCGATGACGAGACCGATGGCGACCGCCATCCCACCGAGCGACATGAGGTTGAGCGTCTGCCCGGTCAGCTGGATGGCGAGGAAGGTCACGAGGAGCGTGACGGGGACGGAAAGCGCCGCCAGAAGACCGGCACGGACGTCCCGCAGGAAGAACGCCAGCACCCCGATGGTCAGGAGGATGCCGATCACGATGGCGTCGCGGATGCCGAGGATCGACTCGCGGATCAGCTCCCCCTGGTTGTACACCTGCACCAGGCGGATCCCCTCCGGCAGGCGGAGCGCCGCGATGATCGCCTGCACCTCGCGCACGACCTCCGGCGCCGACGCCCCGACCACCCTCGAGACGCTCACCTGAACCGCGTCCCCCTCCGGCGCGTGAACCGCGAGCGTCCGATCGGGGGCGCCGTCGAACACCCGCGCCACGTCTCCCAGTGCGACGGAGCCGTTGGGACCGGCCGTCACGGGGATGCGGCTCAGGTCGGCGGGGTCCGACACCCGGGTCTCGGCGACCACCGTCACGAGCTGCCGGTCCTGATCGAAGCGCCCGACGGCGCGCCGCACGATGGCGTCCCCCACACGCCGCGCCACGAGGGACGGACGCAGGCGCAGCGTCGCCAGACGGGCCGGATCGACGACCACCTCGACCTCGCGCGGGTCGCCGCCAACCACTTCCACGCGGCCGACGCCCGGGGCGCGCGAGAAGGCGGGGCGCACGATGAAGTCGGCCGCCTCCCGGCGGCTGGTCGCCGTGCCGCCGACGACGTTGAACGACAGAATCGGGAAGTCGGCGGGGGTGATCTTCTGCGACTCGACCTCGGTGTCGGGCGGGAGCTGACTGCGGGCCTCTCCGATGGCGGCGTCCGCGAGCTGGAGGGAGCGCCACATGTCGGTCCCTTCGGCGAACTGCAGGGCGATTTCCGCGGCCCCGCGGATGATGCGCGTGCGGATGCGGCGCACCCCGATCACCGTCGCGAGCGACTGCTCGAGCGGCCGCACCACCGAGGCCTGCATCTGCTCGGGCGGCATGTCACCCGAGCGCGCCACCACCACGATGCGGGGGAATTCGACCTCGGGATAGATCCCCGAGCCGAGCTGCCACAGCGACAGGACGCCCGCGAACATCAGGCCGACCGTGATCGTCAGGGTGAGCGTGCGGTAGCGATCGAGCCCCGTGTAGAGGTCGCGGCCGCTCACGGCCGTTCCTTCAGGTCCATGCCCTCTGCGAGCCCGATCGGATCGTCCACAACCACCGTCTCGCCCGCCGACAGACCGGTGACGATCTCCACCCGGTCGAGGTCGGCGAGACCGGTGCTCACCTTGCGGATGACGGCCTTGCCGCCTGCGACCACCACGATCTCCGTGACGCCGTCGTCGCCGCGCCGCAGCGCGCGGGCCGGAACGACCGTGGCGTGCTCGTGACGGCCGGTCGCGATGCGCACCTCGACTCCGACGCCGAGGGGCAGATCGGGGGGCGCCCCGTCGAAGGCCAGCCGGACCTCCCCGGAGCCGGTGGTCGCCTCCACGGCACGGGCGACGCGCAGCACCCGGGCGCTCAGCGGGCGGTCCGGCGCTCCGGTGACCACGATCTCCGCGGGCTGGTCCTGCCGGATCCTGGACAGCGACTCCCCGGTCGCCTCGGCGGCGACCTGCGTCCCCGTGGCGGCGGCGATCTGGACGACCGGTGTCGCGGGCGTGCCGTCGACCGAGTCGCCGGGTCTGCGGAAGACGCGCACCACGACGCCGTCGAACGGCGCCACGAGATCGGCCCAGCCGCGCCGCCGGCGGGCGGTCGCCAGGGCGGAGGACGCCTCCGCCA
>JACXTT010008048.1_pt1 | contig 14695 bp, 11 predicted proteins | sample 9270951 | NCBI WGS metagenome assembly JACXTT01 (sample SAMN15532306, study PRJNA645909) | rock metagenome | isolation source: weathered quartz diorite | place: Puerto Rico | collected 2017-06-21
TTTCTTCTGGCCTCGCGCCTTCCGGGGCAAAAGAGCCGTTCGTGCGTTCAGCACGGCCGACACCTGCTTTAAGCGAAGCGGTGCTGGTACGGCCACCAACCTTGGGTGTGGTACCAGGTTCCAAAGAGACCAGCGTGCCTTCAGCGGTCTTCTTCAAGATCACGTTCACCACGCCAGCGATAGCGTCGGAACCGTACACGGCGGATGCGCCGTCCTTCAAGATTTCGATGCGCTCAACGATGGAGAAGGGAATGGAGGAGATGTCAACGAAGGGGCGTTGGCCGTCATCCGACAGGGGATACGGAGCCATGCGGTGGCCGTCGATCAGCACCAAGGTGGCGCCAACGGTCAGACCGCGCAGGGAGATGCCGCTGGCACCCGCTGCAAACGCCTGGTTAAACCCTTGGCTCAATGTTCCTTGACCATTGGCAGTGATATCGCGCAGAACTTCCGACACGGTGGTGTAGCCGGATTTTTTCAGTTCGTCACCAGTGATCACTTGCACGGGGCTAGGACCTTCCACTTCAGCGCGTGGAATGTTGGAGCCGGTCACGACGACGCGATCCAGCGCTTTGGTTTCCTGCGCAATGGCGGTTCCCGACACAAAGGCCAGACCACCAAATGCCAGCAGGAGCCCTGAGCATAGTTTGGTATGTTTAAACATTCAATCTCCAAAAAGTTTCGGGAGTCTCATTCCTCCCTGTCAATGGTTTGACGGCCTGCACATTCCAGTCCCAGCAGCTCGGTAAAGCCACCTACCCAAAATGGTGCAGACCCACTTACAGTTTCATCAGTTAGATGTTTTGATGGAACCGATTCGGCAAAAACCGGACCCACAAGTTAAATAACTTCCGTACAAGCATGTTAGAAAGGGCGTGCGGGTTTTGTAAATAAGGGATTTCAGTAAAAGTAACCCATCTGTTACATAAGTACAACGGATATACGCAAATACTGTTTCACCCTCATTACAACCTGGGTAATAGAGAGCCACACCTATTCCTGACACCTCGCAAACCGAGGGCCAATGCGGTGCGTATTCCAACGCTTTTTGCCTACCGGTATCCCCCTAACAGTGCATGGGGCACACCGGCAACGCAACATCGGCATCAATCAAAAATGCAGGCACTCTGCGATTGGTCTGCAACCTGTCGCAACGGTGGTATGGCTTGGCCACATTGCGCAGCCGCTTTCGGGCAACGGGTGCGAAAAACACAGCCACTGGGCTGGTTGATCGGTGACGGTAAATCGCCTTGCAGCAGCTGCAGTTTCTTGCCCCGCTCAATGCGCGGATCGGGCACCGGAATGGCCGACAACAGGGCCTGCGTGTAGGGGTGGTGCGGCGTGTCGTACAGCGCGCGTTTGGAGGCCATTTCCATGGCCCGACCCAGGTACATCACCATGACACGCTTGCTGATGTGCTTGACCACGGCCAAATCGTGCGCGATGAACACCAGCGCCAGACCCATTTCGGCCTGCAGTTCTTTGAGCAGGTTGATGATCTGGGCCTGGATGGACACATCCAGCGCCGACACCGGCTCGTCACAAATCACGACCTTGGGCTGCAAAATCAGCGCCCGTGCAATACCGATGCGCTGGCACTGGCCGCCCGAGAATTCATGCGGGTAGCGGTTGATCTGCTGTGCGGTCAGACCCACACGCAGCATCATGGCCAGCACGCGGGCATTGTGCTCTGCGTTGCTCAGTTCGGGGTAGTGGGTGCGCAGGGGCTCGCCAATGATCTGCGACACCGTCATGCGCGGATCCAGCGAGGCCAGGGGGTCCTGAAAGATCATCTGCACCGTCTTGCGCTTGGCCTGCCAGGCCGCGTCGCTGGCGCCACGCATTTCATCGCCATTCCACACGACGCTGCCGTCGGTGATGGGCACCAGGTTGATCAGTGCCCGCGCCAGCGTGGACTTGCCACAGCCGGACTCGCCGACGATGCCCAGTGTTTCACCCGCATGCAGGTCGAAGGACACGCCATCCACCGCCTTGAGCGCGCGCGTGGGCGCCCAAGGCCAGGGGCTGTCACTGCGAATGGCGAAATGGACCTTGAGGTTTTTGACCGACAGCAGGGGTGCGGTGGACGTGGCGGGTACGGCGCTCATGCTGCCACTCCTTGTTCGGCTTTCAGACGCTGCAGGTTCTGCGTCACAGCTTCGATATTCAAATGGCAGGCGCGCAGCACCTGCGCATCGTGTTCAGCGGGCGACAGCACCGGGCGCACGGTGGCGCACTGGGGCAGTGCCATGACACAGCGCTCAGTAAACGGGCAACCCGCGGGCAACCGTGCCATGTTGGGCGGTGCGCCGGGAATGGCCACCATGGGTTCATCGCCCCCCTCCAGGTGCGGCACAGCGGCCAGCAGGCCTGCGGTGTACGGGTGCGATGGCTTGTAGAACAATGCTTCTGCACTGCCCTGCTCCATCACCTGGCCGCCATACAGCACCATGACCTCATCACACAGGCCGGCCACCACACCCAGGTCGTGGGTGATCATGATGATGGCGGTGCCAAAGTCACGTTGCAGTTCGCGCATCAAAATCAGAATCTGCGCCTGCACCGTCACGTCCAACGCCGTAGTCGGCTCGTCGGCAATCAGCACATCGGGCTCGCATAGCAGCGACATCGCAATCATCACGCGCTGGCGCATGCCGCCCGAGAACTCGTGCGGGTACATGGTGACGCGCCGAGCCGCCTCGGGCATCTTCACCGCATCCAGTGCCTGCACGGCTTTTACGCGGGCATCTTTGCGGCTCATGCCTTTGTGGAATTCCAGCACCTCGGTCATCTGCCGCTCCACCGTCAGGTACGGGTTCAGCGACGTCATCGGGTCCTGGAAGATCATGGCCACGCGGTTGCCGCGAATGCGGTTCAAATCCGCCGTTGGCATGCTGATCAGGTCCTGGCCCTGGTACAACACTTGGCCTGTGGCATTTCCGTTGATGGCCAACAGGCCCATCATGGCCAGCATGGACTGGCTCTTGCCCGAACCGCTCTCGCCGACAATTCCAAGGGTCTGCCCCTTGTTCAGCGTGAAGTTGATGCCATTGACGGCACTCACCACGCCATCGGGGGTTTGAAACTGCACCCCCAGCTGTTTGACTTCCAATAAATGCATGATGGTCACCGTTCCTTAGGGTCCAGCGCGTCACGCAAACCGTCGCCAATGAAGTTAAAGCAGTACAGCGTGGTCGTCAGCAGACCGGCCGGGAACAACAAAATCCAGGGCTGCGCTTCCATGACCTTTTGGCCGTCTTCAATCAACACGCCCCAGCTGGTCATGGGCTCCTGGATGCCCAGGCCCAGAAACGACAGCACGGATTCGGTCAAGATCACCCCCGGCACGGTGACCGTGGTGTAGATCACCACCACGCCCAGCAGATTGGGCACGATGTGCTTGAAGATGATGCGCGGTGTGGACACGCCAATGGCCCGTGCCGCCTCCACATATTCGCGTGAACGCAAAGACAGCGTCTGGCCACGCACCACGCGCGCCATGTCCATCCATGAGAACACCGTAATGGTCAGCACCACCAGGTAGAACTCGCGACCCAAAATGGTGACCAGCAGAATGGCCAGCAGCAGGTAGGGAATGGCGTACATCATGTCGACGATGCGCATCATGAAGGCGTCGACTTTGCCACCCACAAAGCCGGCCGTTGCGCCCCACACAATGCCCAGCGTCACCGACGTCAATGTGGCCAACAAACCCACCGTCAGCGAGATACGCCCGCCAATCAGGCAGCGCACCAACAGATCGCGGCCGGAATCGTCCGTGCCCCAGAAGTGCGCGTTCTTGAAACTGGGGGGAATGCTCATGTTCTCCCAGTCGGCACTGTCAAAGGCATGGGGCAAGACCCATGGCCCGATGATGCAGGCCAAAAAGATGATCGCCAAAATAACCAGGCTGATGATGGCCGCGCGGTTGCGCAGAAAACGCCGGCGGGCATCGGCCCACAAACTTCGGCCAGAGATGGGCGCGGAGGCCTGCGGCTGTTGAAGGGCGGCATGCGCGCCCGCAGCGCCAGCGGCTGCGACGGCTTGGCCAATAATATCTTGAGGAGTCGACATAGCGGGCTCAGTAACGGATCTTGGGGTCCAGCCAGGCGTAGGCCAGGTCCACCAACAGATTCAAAGTAACGGTCAGCACCGTGATCAACACCACCAGGCCCAACACCAGCGTGTAATCGCGGTTGCCAGCGCCATTCACAATCAACTTGCCCAGGCCGGGCAGTGAAAAGACAGTTTCGGTCACCAGCGCTGCGGTAATCGAAGAGATGGCCAATGGCCCCAGCACCGACACCACCGGCAGCAGCGCCGGCTTCAAGGCATGGCGCATGACCACCACACGGGTGGGTAGGCCCTTGGCCCGCGCTGTGCGGATGAAATTGCTGTGCATGACCTCGATCAGGCTGCCGCGCATGATGCGCCCGATGGTCGACACGTTGATAACGGTCAGCAGTGCAATCGGCAGAACCATGTAGCGGAATTCAAAGTCATGCCAACCACCGGCCGGCAACCAGTGAAAGCCAATGGCAAACACCAGGATCATGACGGGGCCCATGACAAAGCTGGGGACCGAACCGCCCACATTGCCCAACAGCATCACAAAGTGGTCGACCATGCTGTTTTGCCGCAGTGCTGCAAAAATGCCCAAAGCAACGCCAATCAACACCGACAAGACCATGGCGCAACCGCCAATGCCCAAGGACACCGGCAGCGCAGCGGCAACCAGGTCATTCACCGACCAATCGGCGTAGCGAAACGATGCGCCCAGGTCACCTTGCAGCAGGCCTTTGAAGTAGTACAGGTACTGCTGCCACAGCGGCATGTCCAGGTGGTACTTGGCCTGCAGATTGGCCAGCACCGCCTCCGAGACTTTGCGGTCACTGTCAAAAGGCCCACCGGGCGTGACATGCAGCAACAAATAGCACACCGTGATGACCACGAACATGGTCGGAATCGCCGCCAGAATGCGGCGCAGGGTATAGGACCACATGGCGCGCGCCTTAGTGCTTGATGATGTAGAAGTCTTTGCTGCGGTAGTGGTCTTGCGGGTTCAATTCAGAATAGCCGCCCACGTAGGACTTGAGCAGGCGTGGCAGCGAGTATTGCACCAGCGGAATGATCGGGTAGTTGTCCATGATCATCTTGGAGGCCTGTGTCAGCAACTCCTTGCGCTTGGCAGCGTCGGGCGATTGGGTACCTTTTTCGATCAGGGCTTCGGCTTCGCGGTTGCAGTAGAAGTTGGTGTTTTGGTCGGAGTCACAGCGCACCAATGCCAGGAAGGTGGTGGCGTCGTTATAGTCTGCCAGCCAGCCGTTGCGTGCAATCTGGAACGTGCCTTCATGGCGCTTTTTGGCCAACACCTTGAACTCCATGGCCTCGGTCTCCATGATGATGCCCAGCTTGGTCTTCCACTCCGACGCTACGAAGATGGCCATCTTCTTGTGGTATTCGCTGGTGTTGTAGGCAAACGTGTACTTGGTTCCCGGTGCCACGCCAGCTTCTTGCAGCAGCTTCTTGGCTTCGGCCACACGCTTGTCCATGGGCCAGGTAGCCCATTCATACGGTGTTGGGTCGGCACCGACAACGCCCGGCACAATCAGGCTGTAAGCCGGTGGCTGGCCATCGGCAGTGACGCGCTTGGACAAAATGTCGCGGTCGATGACCATCGACAAGGCCTTGCGCACGCGCACGTCCTTGAACACCGGGTCCTTGGTGTTGAAGTCATAGTAGCGAATACCGATCATGGTCTGGTTGCGCAAATCCTTGGGGTACTGCGTCTTGTATTTGTCGAAAACGCCGGGGGGCATCTGGTAGACGTAATCGGTCTCACCGGACTCCCACAGCTTAATATCGGCAAACTGGTCTTCAATGGGCAGGTAGGTAACCTTGGTCAGGTGGACGTTGGCAGCGTCCCAGTAGTTAGGATTCTTCTCAACCACGATGCGGTTGTTGACCTGCCACTCCTTGAGAATAAACGCGCCATTGCCAACCGCATGGGCGGGCTTGACCCAGTCCTTGCCCCATTTTTCAATGGTGGCCTTGTGCACAGGGCCCAACTGGGTGTTGGCCACCAGTTCGGCCATGAAGGGCACGGGGTCCTGCGTCTTGATTTCCAGCGTGTACTTGTCCAGCGCCTTCACGCCCAATTCGCTCGTGGGTTTCTTACCTTGCGCGACGGGTAGGCCGTTCAGCAGAAAGTTGCCAAAGGTCGTGGCATAGGGCGAAGCCGTTTTGGGGTCGACAAAGCGGCGGATGCCATAGACAAAGTCTTCGGCCGTAATGGGGTCGCCGTTGGAGAACTTGGCGTTCGTACGCAGTTTGAAAACCCAGCTTGTCGGGCTGGTCTGTTTCCAGCTCTCAGCCACACCGGGCACGGTCTTGCCGGTGGTGTCGGTGGCGGTCAGGCCTTCAAATAGGTCCCGCATGATCTGGTTGGCAGGAACGGTTTCTGCCACCGCAGGGTCCATGCTTTCGGGCTCCGAACCATTGGAACGAACCAAGTTCTGCGTTGCGTGGAATTGGGTGCCGGCTGGAATGTCGGTCGCCTGGCTGGCGGCGCCCGCCAGAGCCAAAGTCAGGGCCGCGACGGCCGTCAAGGTAAAGCGCAATTGCATGGTGTTCCTAGTGATTCAAGGGCAAATTGAGCCCGTTGTGCGGGCAGCAATGCACCCTCCCGGGTTGCAGATAAGCATTTTGAGGAAAGTGCAGCATTGTAATTGCGTCGTACGATCCTCTTCATGGGGCAAAGTTCGGGTAAACCCTTTATTGTTTGGGCAGTTTGCTCAGATCAATGTCCACATACCGCCAAAACGCCCTGGAAGTGGGATGTCGGCGGTATCCAAGCAGCCACGGCTGAATCACATCGGTACGAATACGGTGCGTGTTGAACTTGTACGGCATATAGGCCACCAGGATTTTGACCATTTGTTGAATAATGGCCAGCCGCTCTGGGCCATCTGGCATGACCACCTGTTGTCGATACAACTTGTCGAATTCTTCGTTCCCGAAAAATGCCAAATTGCCCTCGCCCTTTTGCGGGCTGTAGCCAAACTCCATGAAACTGCCACCGTCTGGACTGGAGGCCGAATTTCCCAGCCCCCACATCATGACCTTTCCAGCGCGTGCGGACTTCAGATTTTCAGGCCATTTTGCAGTTTTGAACTCAATGCGGATACCCACCGCATCCATGCTTTTCTTCCACACTTCATTGAGCTCCCGGTCAGCCGCAGAGGGCTGGGTCGAGTACTCTAGAACCAGAGGCGTGCCGTCCGGCATGTCCCGCCACCCGTCACCATCCTTGTCCACGTAGCCAAACATGTCCAACAGCGCCTTGGCCCGCGCCAGGTTGTAATCGCTCATTTCGGACTTGAACTTGGGGTCGTAGCCCCAGGTATTGGGCGGCACCAAGCCCTGAGCGGCAATCGCCTGGTTGCGCCGTGGCAGCCGAATCTCCTCTTCGGTGTTGTAGGCCAGGGCAATGGCGCGTCGCAGCGCGACCTTTTCTGTCGCGTTGCCGCCGACCGTGGGGTCGTTCATGTTGAAATAGGAGAAAGTCAATTCGGGCGCAGCGTAGCGCTCAATACGGATGCCTTTTTTGACCAGATTGGGAGCCAGCTTGTTGTTCGGAATCACCTGATTGGCAAACTGCTGCGGAAGGTACATCAAAAAGTCATGTTCATTGCCCAAAAATGACAGCCAACGGGGTTGAACCTCATCGATGATGGAGATTTCCACGCGATCGACGATGGGAATGCGCTTACCCTTCATCTGTCGGTAGATGCTCTGCGACAGTTCGTCATTCGCCGGTGGCTCCGCCTCGTAGTACTCCTCGCGAAAGTTGGGGTTCTTCACAAAGCTTATCTTGGAAGAGCGCGTCCACTCATCCAACTTGAACGGTCCCGTGCCCACAGGGTGTTCCATGATCTTGTCGCCGTACTTCTCAACAACCTCACGCGCAACAGCACCATACACGCTGGGGTCGGCAAGCTTATAAATGAAGCGAGGCTGCGGATCTTGCAACTTGAACTGGATCGTGAAGCGGTCCAGAGCGCGCATGCCCTCCACCTCGGTGTCGTAGTTGAAGCTTCCACCTTTTTTATCGGCATCGCGGTGCAATGCGTCCATGCCCAATATCTTGAGATCTTCCAGGTCCGAATAAACCGGACTCTTGTTCTTGGGGTCAAAAATTCGCTTGTAGCTGTAGACAATATCTTGCGCCGTCAGCTCGCGCTTCTTACCCCCGAATGCCGGATCGTCAGAAAAATAGGTGCCAGGCTTGACCTTGACAGTAATCGTTCTAAAGTCATCAGAAATGACAGGCATACCATCCGCCAAGTTGGGCACCACCTTGGCGGGCCGCGCCAGGTAGTCGTATCGGTAAAGAGCGTCAAAGACGTTCTCCGTGACGGTGCGCGAGTAGTAATCTGAAATTTGTGCCGGGTCAAACCCAGTCTCCGCAATCTCAAATGCATAGCGCAATACCTTGTTGGTCTGGGATTTGCTTTCTTCCGCCCCATTGGCAAGAAGGCCCCAGCACACCAACCCCAAGGCCACACCAATTTTTCCCAAATCCATGCTTACCCTCATACAAACACCAATGCTCTTATCAAAACATGCAAGCATAATTCGCGCCGAGTCTCTTCGCATCAGCGTTTAACCCTAGTTTTCCACTTTTATGCTCCCTTACATCCTTCGACGCATCTGGCAGATGATCCCTACGCTGTTAGGGGTGATATTGCTGGTCTTTTTCCTGTACAAAATGGTGGGAGGCGACCCTGTCGAGATCATGGCAGGCCAGAAAGCCTCTGCCGAACGCATTGCCTCGATCAGGGCACAAATGGGTTTGGACAAGCCCTTTCTGGAGCAACTCTGGATGTTTGTGCAGCAAGTCTTTACATTCAACTGGGGCAAAAGCTGGATCACAAATGAGTCGATCTCCGACATCTTCCTCACGCGACTACCTGCCACACTCACCATCATGATCCCCATCCTGCTCTTAGAAGTGGTGTTGGCAATCACCGCGGGATTGGCAGTGGCATATGTACGCGGCAGCCTTACGGACCGCATGATCATGGTTTTGACCACGGTTGCTTTGTCCATCAGCTTTCTGGTGTACATCATCGTTGGTCAGTATCTGTTTGGTTTCATCCTGGGGTGGTTTCCTGTGCAGGGCTGGACCAACAGCGTGCTGAAAAATCTGACGACTTACGCGACGCTGCCGGTCTTCCTGGCGGTACTGGTGAGTCTGGCGCCGCAGACGCGGCTATACCGAAGTTTCTTTTTGGACGAAATTGGCCAGGACTATGTGAGGACCGCGCGAGCCAAAGGGGTTTCGGAAAACGCCATCCTGTTCAAGCACGTGTTGCGCAATGCGATGATCCCTATTTTGACCAACGTTGCGACGGGCTTGCCAAATGTGTTCATTGGCTCATTCTTGATAGAGGTCTTCTTCTCCATTCCAGGCCTTGGCCGCGAAATCCTGGTAGCCGTCAACCGCAGCGACTACCCGGTCATACAGGCGGCCACCGTCTATCTTGCAGCATTGACCATGGTCATCAACCTGACCACCGATGTACTTTACAAATTTGTTGATCCACGGGTGACACTGAAATGAATATCGATGCCTTGCAAGATCTGCCTGAGTCACCGGGCGTTTGGAAACAGGCCTGGCTGCGCCTGAAGACCAACCATGTGGGAATGGTGTCGCTCTTTGTAACGCTTGCCTTTATCCTGCTGGTGCTCGCAGCACAACTGGGACTGGTGGCCAAAGACTGGCAAAAAGAAGTTGGCGTACCCTTTGCTGCGCCAACCCTGGTAGGAAAGATTGCCGACGGCACACAAACCGCCGTGGTGGAAACGGTGGCTGGAGCGAATGTGGACATCAGCGATGTCGACCCTCTGGCGTCGCGGTACAAGGAGTGGGACGAGCGCGCCGCCAAATTCAAGACCACGGTAACGGTCAAAGCAGATACCTTGCCTTTTGGTGGCGACCAGCAAGGCCGCGATGTTCTGAACAAGGTTATCAAGGGCGCACAGGTGTCGATCACCGTGGGTCTGACGGCGGCCTTGTTTGCCACGCTGATCGGCACCGTGCTGGGCGCCCTTGGCGGCTATTTTGGTGGACGAACAAGCGACTTTCTGGAGTGGGTGTACAACGTTTTCACCGCGATACCCCCGATCTTGTTGATATTTTCTTTTGCTGCGGTGCTCAAGTCCGGCCCTTTGGCCAAGGCGTTGGGAAGCGGAGTGTGGACGGTGGTGATTATTCTGAGTCTGGTCGGATGGACCGGAATCTACCGCCTGGTGCGCTCGGAGTACATCAAGCACCGTTCGCGTGAGTATGTCCGCGCCGCCGAAGCCATTGGCGCCAGCCACACCTCCCGCATGTTTACCCATATCTTGCCGAATATCAGCCATGTGGTGCTCGTGCAGCTCAGCCTCTATGTAGTGGGGTTCATCAAATATGAAGTGATCTTGTCGTATCTCGGTTTGGGGGTGCCCATTGACATGGTGAGCTGGGGCACCATGTTGGCTGAAGCACAAACGGAGCTGGTGCAAGGCAAGTGGTGGCAAATGGCAACCGCAACACTTTTCATGGCCACCTTCGTCACCGCCTTTGCGCTGTTGACTGACGCCCTGCGCGACGCGCTGGACCCCAAGTTGCGTTAATTTGAATACTTTGCGGGACAGACCGTAGCGGCAGCGCCGCACGCTCTGTCCTCAACACTTTAAGAACACTATGACCAACCTGATCAGCGTTCAAAACCTGCAAGTTTCCTTTCGCATGAGCAAGACCGAGACGGCGCAGGCCGTCAAAGGCGTGAGCTTTGACATTCCAGCCAATGCCACGGTGGCACTGGTGGGCGAGTCCGGCAGTGGCAAGAGTGTCACGGCCATGAGCATCGTGCGCCTGCTGCCGGAAAACGCCATTGTCGGCGCGGACAGCAAAATCATCTACAACGGCACCGACTTGCTCAAAGCCTCGATGGAGGACATTCGCTCCATGCGCGGCAAGGACATTTCGGTGGTGTTTCAGGAGCCCATGAGTTCGCTGAACCCGGTGTTTACCGTGGGCGAGCAAATTGCCGAGGTACTGCGCATCCACATGAACCTGAACCCGCGCCAGGCGCTGGATAGGGCATTGGAACTGATGACCGAGGTTGGCATTCCCAACCCCAAGCAGCGGCTCAAGGCCTATCCGCATGAGCTCTCGGGCGGACAACAGCAGCGGGTGATGATTGCCATTGCCATTGCTTGCGAACCCAAGCTGCTGATCGCCGACGAGCCCACAACGGCCTTGGACGTAACGGTGCAGCGCCAGATCACTGACCTGATTGCCAAGCTGCAAGAGCGCAAGAAAATGAGTGTGCTGTTCATCAGCCACGACTTGGGCCTGGTTGGAGAAATTTCGGACCAGGTCATCGTGATGCGCCACGGCGTGGTGCGCGAGACCGGCGATGTGGACACCATCTTCCATGCCGCCAAAGACAGCTATACCAAGGCCTTGATTGCTTGCCGCCCGGACCTGAACAACCGGCCACGGCGCTTGCCAGTCATCGACGATTTTGTGAACAACCGCCCCATCGTCACCGAGCAGCGTGTCAGCGCCGTGGCCACTGGTGAGCCACTGGTTACGGTGCAAGGCCTGCGCAAGGACTACAAGCTGAAAAAAGGCCTGTTCGGCCACAGCATTTTCCAAGCCGTCAAAGAAGCCAATTTCACCTTGCACAAAGGGCGCACGCTGGGCGTGGTGGGTGAATCCGGCTCCGGCAAGACCACCATCGGCATGATGCTGACGCGCCTGACCGACGCCACCGCCGGCAGCATCATGTTTGAAGGCAAGGACCTGACGCACCTCAGCGCTGACCAGATGCGCCCCTACCGCAGCCGCGTGCAGATCATTTTTCAAAACCCCTACGCCAGCCTGAACCCGCGCTTCACCATTGCGCAAATTTTGATGGAGCCCATGCGCATCCATGCCATCGGTGCCAACGAAGACGAGCGCGCCCGCATGGCCCTGGCCCTGATCGAAAAAGTCGGCCTGCCGCGCGAGGCCTTTGGCAAATACCCGCATGAGTTCTCCGGTGGCCAACGCCAACGCATTGCCATTGCGCGCTGCCTGAGCATGAAGCCCGAGATCATCGTCTGCGATGAAAGCGTCAGTGCGCTGGACGTCAGCGTGCAGGCAACCGTACTCAATCTGCTGCTGGACCTGCAGGAAGAGTTTGGCCTGTCCTACGTCTTCATCAGCCACGATCTGGCCGTGGTGAAGTACATGGCTGACGATATGCTGGTGATGAGCCAGGGTCAGATCGTGGAGCGCGGACTGGCCGAAGACATCTACCGCAACCCGCAGCATGCCTATACGCAACAACTGCTGCAAGCCATTCCCAAGGGGGTGGCTGGGCGGGCGGTTACCCCTGCCTCGGCCTGAGACTCAATCCACCTCTTTGGCCGGCTGCTTGTAGCGCGCATACGACCACAAATACTGTCCCGGGCTGCGGCGTATCAGGCACTCCATGCCCATGTTGACGGCCGTTGCGGCGGCCTCGGGCGTGGCCTGGGCGTCGTGCAGTTCGGGTGCATCCAGCGGCTCAAAGTGCATGACAAAACCTTGGCTGCCGCTCAGCCGCTCACACCAGCACAGCAACACCTGCGCGCCGCTTTGCTGGGCCAGGCGTGGCAGCAGCGTCATGGTATAGGCCGGGCGGCCGAAAAAAGGTGCCCACACACCTTGGCCGGCGGGCGGCACCTGGTCTGGCAGGATGGCGGTGTAGCCGCCGCCGCGCAGCACGCGCAGCAGGCTGCGCACGCCCGATACGCTGGTGGGCACGGCCTTCAACCCGGGGCGGTCGCGCGAACTGGCCACCAAGGGCCGGAGCCACTCCTTGCGGGCCGGCCGGTACAGGGCCACCAGTGGCCCGCGCGTGGGGCCAAAGCGCTCGGCCAGGGACTGGCCAATCATTTCCCAGCAACCCAAGTGCGGCAGCGCCAGAATGACGCCCTTGCCGGCGTCAAGTGCAGACTCAAACAACTCCACGCCGTACCAGCGCACCAGGTGCAAGACACTTTTGCCGCTGGGACGCAGCCACAACCACGGCAGTTCGGCCAACATGGCGCCTATGGCGGCGACAGCCGGGCGGTACTGTGCCGGTGTGAATCCCGCACCGCTGGCATGCGCCTCCAGGCGGCGGCGGTAGGCGCCCGACAACAGCCACACCAGCCAGCCCAGTGCCGCACCCAGGCGCTGCATCCAGCCCAATGGCAGGCGGCCCAGCACACGGAACAGGCGAACCATGAACATCGAACAGCGTCGCCTTACATCGCCTTGAACAAGCCGGTGTAGCTGCGGCTCACTTCCAGCTTTTCATTGCTGCCGCGCACACTGACCAGTTGGCGACCGCGCTCGTCGCGACTGACACCGGCCACCGCCTTGACGTTGACCAGCGTGGAACGGTGTATCTGCCAGAACAGCTGCATGTCCAGTTCCTCCACCAATTCCTTGATGGGTTTGCGGATCAAGGCTTCCACCGTGGCAGTCTGCACCCGCGTGTACTTTTCGTCGGAGACGAAGAACAACACGTCTTCCACCGGGATCATCTGAATGCTCTGGCGCACGGTGGCCTGTATCCACTGCAGCTTGGCTGGTCCCTGCGGATTCAATTGGCCGGCCAGGCGTTGCAGCAGTTGGTGCATGTCGGGCGTATGGGCTGGTAACGGGGCTGGCGACTCGTCGCTGCCGGCCGCCGGTGCCTCGGCCCGGTCCGCCATGCGCTTGCGCACCCGCTGCACGGTCAGCATCAGACGCTCGCGCTCGGCGGGCTTGAGCACGTAGTCGACGACGCCTTGCTCGAATGCCTGCACGGCATATTGGTCGTAGGCGGTGATGAACACAATCTCGCAGCCCGGCCAGCCCTGGGCTTCTTCATGCGTGGGGAGCTGGGCGATTTGCCGAGCGGCATCCACGCCGGTCAAGCCGGGCATGCGGATATCCAGGAATACGATGTCCGGGTGGTGTTGCTCGGTCAGCGTTACGGCCTCCTGGCCATTCTTGGCCTCGGCCACGATCTCCAGTTCGGGCCACACTTCTTGCAGGCGGGCACGAAGCTGCTCGCGCATCAGGCGTTCATCATCGGCAATCACGGCACGGGTCATGTGCATTTCTCCATCTTATTTCGAATGTCGCGCCAGAGTTTATGCGCTGGCGGCACCGTCCCCGGTGCACACAACATAGGGCACCGTGATGGTGACCGTGGTCCCGCCACCCGTCGTTTCTTTGATGTCCAGGCTGGCTTTGCCGCCGTGCAGCAGGGCCAAGCGCTCCCGGATGTTACTCAATCCAATGCCGGTACCGGCAGTTGCCGACTTGCCAAAACCCAGGCCCGTGTCGGCCACGGTCACCGCCAGTTTGCCATGCACGATTTCTGCGGTCACCGTCAACTGTCCGCCCTCGGCCTTGGGCTCCAACCCATGTTTGATGGCATTTTCCACCAGACTTTGCAGCATCATGGGGGGAAACTCGGCAGAGTACAGACCCTCGCTGACGCGCACCTCGGTCTGCAGCCGCTCCTCCATGCGCACCTTCAAAATCTCGAGATAAGGGCGAATCACCGCCAGTTCGCGCCCCAGGTCCCGCGTACCCTGGGCGTTGGCCTCGCGCATGGTGGGCATGCTGGCGCGCAGC
>JACXTT010008049.1_pt1 | contig 14695 bp, 11 predicted proteins | sample 9270951 | NCBI WGS metagenome assembly JACXTT01 (sample SAMN15532306, study PRJNA645909) | rock metagenome | isolation source: weathered quartz diorite | place: Puerto Rico | collected 2017-06-21
TTGATCGACCAGCTCGCCCGCGAGCGCAAACACTGTCCGAAGTGCGACGGCCAGACATTTTATCGGCACGGTTTTGCCAACGGCTTGCAGCGTTATCGTTGCCGCTCCTGCGGCGTCACCTTTAATGGATTGACGGGCACGCCGCTGGCGCGCCTGCGGTTAAAGAATCGCTGGCTGGACTATTGCGATTGCCTGCGCGATCCCGCCTGCACCGTCCACAGCGCCGCAGCCAAGGTGGGCGTGCATCCCAATACCAGTTTTCGCTGGCGTCACCGCTTTTTGCGCTGGACCAGGCTGGATCGGCCGCGCACCCTGGCTGGAGTGGCGGAAGCCGATGAAACCTTTTTGCTGGAATCGCAAAAGGGATCAAAACATTTAAAGAGAAAGCCGAGAAGGCATGGCGGCCTCGCCCGCAAGCGGGGCATTTCCGATGAACTGGTCAATATCGTGGTGGCGCGGGACCGGGGTGGTCAAACCATCGATTTTGTTGCGGGGCGCGGCGCGCTGACTGCCAAGGCGCTGCATCGTCACCTGCTGCCGAAACTGGAACGCGACATCATTTTGATGAGCGATGCCAATAGCGCCTATGCCAGATTCGCGCGGCAGGCGCAGCTTCGCCATGAAACCGTCAACGTCAGCCGATATGGGCGGGTGCGCGGCGCCATTCACCTCCAGAACGTGAACGCCTATCACAGCCGCTTTAAAAACTGGCTGCGGCATTTTAATGGCGTCGCCACCAACTATCTGGAGAATTATCTGGGTTGGCGATGGGCAATCGACTTGCGGCGGATCGACTCCGCCGAGGGCTTTTTGAGAGCGGCGCTGGGGGTCTTCAACAGCAAACGGTGAAAGCGCCAAACAAAAAGCCCACGAACCGGAATTCGTGGGCTTTTTGCTTGCAACATGTTCTTGGTAGGCCGTGCGGGATTCGAACCTGCGACCAACGGATTAAAAGTCCGCTGCTCTACCAGCTGAGCTAACGACCCAAGGGAGGCAGAATTATAGCCGACCGATTTGAAATCCGCTAGGGGGTGGTCGAAAAAAGTGGAATTGTGGAAATGGTAAGCGGCTCAGACCAAGGCGGCCGTCACCTTCAAGACTTCGTCGGCCGTCGTCATGCCCTCGGCGATTTTCATGGCGCCAGCGATGCGCAAGGGCTTCATGCCGTCGCTGACACCCTGGCGGCGCAAGGCGGCCACGTCCGTCTCCTTGCCGATCAGCTTGCTGAACGGTTCGGTGATGGTCAGCAGTTCATAGATGCCGGTGCGGCCACGAAAACCCGTCTGGCGGCATTCGGGGCAGCCGATGGGGCGGTAGATGGTGGCGGGCTTGGGGAGGTTCCAGGCGCCGCCGATGCTGTGCCAGATGTCGTCCTTGAGTTCGCCATCGGGCGACTTGCAATGGGCGCACAGGGTGCGCACCAGCCGCTGCGCGAGGATGCCGATCACGGTCGCTTCCAGCAGGTAGTGGGGCACGCCCAATTCCAGCAGGCGCATGATGGCCGAGGGGGCGTCGTTGGTGTGCAGGGTGGAGAGCACCAGGTGTCCCGTCAGGGCGGCCTGGATGGCCATCTCGGCCGTGCCGAGGTCGCGGATCTCGCCCACCATGATGATGTCGGGATCTTGCCGCATCAGGGCCTTGACGCCGTCGGAGAAAGAAAGGTCAATGCCGGGCTGCACCTGCATCTGGTTGAAGGCCGCTTCCACCATCTCGATCGGGTCTTCCACCGTGCACACATTGACTTCGCTGGTGGCCAGCGCTTTCAGGGTGGTGTAGAGGGTGGTGGTCTTGCCCGAGCCGGTGGGGCCCGTCACCAGGATGATGCCATGCGGACGGGCCGTCAAACTGTCCCAGCGGCGCGCGTCGTCGATGGGAAAGCCCAGCTCCGGTAAAGTCTTGACGACCACTTCCGGATCGAAAATCCGCATCACCAGTTTTTCACCGAAGGCCGTCGGCAGCGTCGACAGGCGCAGCTCCACCTCCTGGCCACCGTTGGTGCGGGTCTTGATGCGGCCGTCCTGGGGGCGGCGTTTTTCAATCACGTCCATCCGGCCCAGCAGCTTGATGCGCGCCGTCATGGCGATCATGACGACGGCGGGCACCTGGTAGACCTGGTGCAGCACGCCGTCGATGCGGAAACGGATGGCGGCCACGTCGCGCTTCGGTTCCAGATGGATGTCGGAGGCGCGCTGTTCGAAAGCGTATTGCCACAGCCAGTCGACGATGTTGACCACGTGCTGGTCGTTGGCGTCCAACTGTTTATTCAGTTTACCCAGTTCGACCAGCTGCTCGAAATTGTTGCGCAGGGCGACGTCCTGCCCGCTGCTTTTATTGGCGCTCTTGATCGATTTGGCCAGCGCGAAAAACTGGGCGATGTACTGGGCAATGTCGAGGGGATTGGCCAGCACCAGCTCGATCTTGCGGCGCGACAGGCGGGCGATCTCCGCCTCCCACTCCAGTTTGAACGGTTCGGCGGTGGCCACCGTCAAGGTGGTGGGCGTCAGTTCCAGCGGCAGGATGTTGAAGCGGGCCGCGTAACTGGCGGACATCACGTCGGCCACCTGGGTGAAATCGATTTTCAAGGGATCGATGCGCTGGAAGGGCAGGCCGACCTTGCCGGCGACCCAGTCGCACAGGGCGTCCAGGGTCATCTGGCGATGGGGCGCCTTGGCAGAAATCAGCTTGCACTGGGCCACCGCCACCAGCGGGTGCATGGTGCCCGCGCCATTTTTGAGGATGCCCTGCGCTTCGGCGTAGTGGGCCTTGCTGCCCGCCTTTTCGACGATGCCGTCGGCAATCAGCCAGGAAAAAATCGTGTGCAGATCGAGCGCGGCGGGACGGCCGGCCTTGGCAGGGCTCGCGGGCGTGGACGCGGTGGCAGCTGGATTCAAGGCGCTCTCCGATATGGTGGCTTAGGGCGCAGCCAATAAACCCTTGACCCAGGATTTGGCGGGCAACTTGGTGGCGGCGACGATCGCGGCCGCCCCTTGTTTCAGCACCGCCGGGTCGAGCTCCGGTGCGCTGGCAAAACACAGGGCGACGACATTGCCGTCGTGGACTTCCGGCAGGCACAGCACGTGCTCGAAGGCGAATTTCATTGCCTTCAGATTCTTGTTGAAGCTGGGGTGGTCGCCGAACAGGTTGACGGTCATGATGCCCCGTTCCGTCAGGCAGGCGCGGCACGACTGGTAGAACTCGGGCGTGTCCAGCACGGGGCCCTTGGCGGTGGCGTCGTACAGGTCGCACTGCAGCACGTCGAAGCGGCCAAGATTGGCCGGGTCGTCGACGAAATCGAGGGCGTCCATTTCCAGCACGGACAGGCGCGCGTCGTTCTCCGGCAGCTTGAACATGGACTCGCAGATGGCGATCACGGAGGCGTTCAGCTCGACCGCGGTGACCTGCGCTTCGGGGAAATTTTTGTAGCAGAACTTGGTGAGGGCGCCCGTGCCCAGGCCCAGCTGGGCAATGGCGGCGGGGTCCTCGATGAACAGCATCCAGGCCATCATCTGCTGGGCGTACTCCAGCTCGGGCCAGTCGGGTTTGCGGATGCGCATGGCGCCCTGCACCCATTCCGTGCCGAAGTGCAAATAGCGCACGCCATCCTGTTCGGACAGGGTAACGGGGGCAAACTTCGGCTTTCTCGCCGGGCGGCGGGAGGATTCGGCCTGTTCGATGGATTTTCTTCTGATAAGCATAGGGCGACCTGGAAAGATCGCCCTATTATCAATGCGGATGTTCCCGCAGCGCAAGCAAAACGCCCGAGAAAACCGCCATGGCTGCGTTGCGTCGTCTCGACGTACCTTCGTACTGTCTCGACGACGCGCCTTGCCCTGACAATTTTTCAGGCGTTTCCGTGAATTGAATCAATAGCTCTCAGGCTCGACGTTCACGCGCAGGCGCACGCGCTGGCCGGGGTCGCGCTGCATTACGCTGGTGTAGTTACGGCCGTGGTAGTCGTAGGTGACGTCGTAGCCGACGGTGCGCGACTCATAGGCGTCGACGTTGCGGCACTGGCGCACAGCCTGTTCCTGCACCACGGTCTGGCCCTGGGGACGGCCGTCGTTGTCGACGCGGTCGCCGACCAGGGCGCCGCCGATGGCGCCGGCAGCGGTGGCCGCGGCACGGCCGGAGCCGCCGCCGACCTGGTTGCCCAGCAGTGCGCCGGCGATACCGCCGATGATGGCGCCGCCAGCGCTACGCTGTTGTGGCTGCTGAACGGGTTGCTGCACATAATCGGTGCGGCATTCCTGGCGCGGCTGGCGCACTTGCTCGATGCGGGGCGACACACGAATGACACGGCCGTAGTCTTCGAACTCGACAGCGTGAGCCAAGGGAAGGGCGGCGACGCCCAAGACGGTCATCATCAATTTTGCGTGCATCTTCATGTCATCCTCGTAGGTGGATATCGTCAAACAATCTAGCCATGGCGGCCATGTTCCTATCTTAGCCCGATATCCTCCCTTATTTCGTCCTTCGTGGCAACAAAATGTAACAAGCCGTCAAGACATCCGGGGCGCCGTTCGTGGGTAAATGATTCTGTATTTTTACAAATATTTCGCTGTCGATCACATTCGGGTTGATTCAGTAACCACAAAACGTTACCCTTACAGGAAATTATAGGGCGCGTTGGCGCCAAGCAACGACTTTGGGAGTGCTGTGTTAATTGGTGACGAGCACGCATTTGCACGTCACACCACCGGGATTCCCGGTCGAACCGAGGGAAAAATGAGTTTGTTGATAACAGTGCCGCCACACCTTGTGCAGTCCATTCGCGCGTTCCGCGTCGTCGAACTGCAGGAGGAGGCCGCGCGCCTGGGTCATCATTTTTTATACGCCCATTGCGCCGATGCGCAAACCAAACAGCAGGTGTGCGCCCGCATCGGGGAAAATTTCTATTTCCCAAAACCGTGCAGCAAGAATTTTGATGCCTTGCGCGAGTGCCTGACCAACACCATCCACAATGCCGGCCCCCAGCCCGGTTTTCTCGTCGTCCTGGAACAATTGCCGAACACGCAAAAATTCGACAAGGAAGCACGCGAGACCTTGCTCGACGTGTTTCGTGACGCGGCGGACTTCTGGGCTGAAAAGAAAGTGCCGTTCAGGGTCTTTTACTCCTTCGAGTAAAAGACCCGAAGGGGACTGGCACTCGCTGCCTGTCCCCGGGGCTTAGCGCCGCGGACGAAAAGCGGGGACAGGCCGGGCCACGAATGGCGGCAAGTGCCAGTCCCCATGCTGCGTCGCAACATTCGCGCTTGGTCGGGCCTGCCCGCCGGGTTACAATGCGCGCTATGAAAAACATTGTGATCCTCATTTCCGGCGGCGGCAGCAATATGGCGGCGATCGTGCGCGCCGCCCGCGCCGAGCAGTGGCCGGCGCGGATCGCAGCAGTCATCAGCAACAAAGCGGACGCCGGTGGCTTGCAAATCGCCGCCAGTGAAGGCATTCCTACGGCGGTAGTGGACCACAAGCAATACGAAAGCCGCGACAGTTTCGACGCCGCCCTGCGCGAGGCCATCGACGCCTACCAGCCCGATCTGGTGGTGCTGGCCGGCTTCATGCGCATCCTGACCGCCACCTTCGTGGCACATTACGCGGGGCGCATGCTCAATATCCACCCCTCGCTGTTGCCGAAGTACCCTGGCCTGCACACCCACCGCCAGGCGCTGGCCGCCGGCGACGCCAGGCACGGCGCCACTGTCCATGTCGTCACGGCCGAGCTCGATCACGGACCCGTGCTGGACCAGGCGGAGATTGCCGTTTTGCCCGGTGACACCGAAGCGAGCCTGGCGGCCCGCCTGCTGGTGGAAGAACACAAGCTGTACCCGCGCGCCATCCGCGCATTTCTCGACCGCGCGAACGACGCGCGCTGAGAGACCCCATACGTCGTTCATCAAGGAATATCATGAGATTGCCTCCAGCGATCCTCGCCAATACCGAAGAAGTATTGCGCGAGATCTTGCGTTTTACGGCCCCCGCCGACACCACTTTGTCGCGCTATTTCAAGGACCACCCGCGGTTGGGCTCGCGTGAGCGGGGCGCCATTGCCGAGGGCATCTACGCGATCCTGCGCAATAAAAGCTTTTTCACGGACTTCGCGGAAGCGGGCCAGAGCCCGACCATGCGCCGCCTCACCATCATGGGCCTGGCCGAAGCCGTGGGCGCCGATGCCCTGGGCGGCCTGACGGAAGAAGAAACCGAATTCCTGGCGCGCATCGCGCAGATCGACCGCACCCTGATGCCGGCCCAGATGCAGGCCAACTTGCCCAAGTGGCTGTTCGACAAATTTGTCGCCCAGTACGGCGAGGCGGAAACCTTGTTGCTGGCCCACGCTTTGAACCAGCCGGCGCCGCTCGATCTGCGTGTTAATTCCATCAAGGCCACCCGCGATGAAGTGGTCGCCAAACTGGCCGAGGCGCCGATTGCCGCCGAGCCGATGCCGTATGCGCCGCTGGGCCTGCGCGTTTTGAAAAAGCCGTCCCTGCAAAACCTGCCGCTGTTCAAGGACGGCGCCATCGAAGTGCAGGACGAGGGCAGCCAGGTGCTGTCGCAAATCGTCGGCGCCAAGCGGGGCGAAATGGTGGTCGACTTCTGTGCCGGCGCGGGCGGCAAGACCCTGGCACTGGGCGCCCTGATGCGCAACACCGGCCGCCTGTACGCTTTCGACGTGTCGGAAAAGCGCCTGGCGAAATTGAAACCGCGCATGGCCCGCAGCGGCCTGTCGAACGTGCATCCGGTGCAAATCGCCCACGAGCGCGATGCCAAGATCAAACGTCTGGCCGGCAAGATCGACCGCGTGCTGGTGGACGCACCTTGTTCCGGCCTGGGCACCCTGCGCCGCAACCCCGACGTCAAATGGCGCCAGAAGGAAACGGCCATCGCCGAGATGCAGGAAAAGCAGGCTTCGATCCTGGACGGCGCCGCGCGCCTGCTCAAGGGCGGCGGCCGCCTGGTCTACGCCACCTGCAGCCTGCTGGATGAAGAGAACGACCGCATCGTCGAACAATTCCTCGCCAATCACGAAGAATTTACCTTGGTGCCGATGCACAAGGTGCTCGCCGAGCAAAAGATCGACCTGGAAATGGGCGATTACTTAAAGCTTTTGCCGCACAAGCATCAGACCGATGGTTTCTTCGCTGCCGTGCTCGAGCGCAAACCCTTGCCGCCGCGCGCGCCCAAGCCGAAGGACGACGCGGCCGAAGCGCAAGCCGAAGACGAATAACGCAGACGCTTAACAACCAGCGAGCTCCCCATGCACTTGCCGCAACTGCTGTCCGACCTGTTGAGCGATCTGCGCGAGCCTGGCGTGCTGTGGCAGATCGGCGCCATCGTGCTGTCCATCCTGCTGGGCTGGGCGCTGGCGAGAATGGTGAGAAAGCTGGTGCGGCGCCGCCATGAAGCCGCGGAGGAGGGCGTGCACCACACCGTCCGCAGCTTTGCACGCGTGCTGGGGCCGCTTCTGATGCTGGGTTTGCTGGCCCTGTCGCGCTATGTGCTGGCGCGCTATCAGCACGTCAACGTCATCAATGTGGCGATGCCGCTGCTGCTGTCTTTTCTGCTGATCCGCACTGCTTTTTACCTCCTGCGCCGTGTGTTCGCGCGCGGCGGCGGGCAACTGGGCGCCGCCTTCCAGACTTTTGAGAAAGTGTTCGCCCTGCTGGTGTGGGTGGCGGTGGCGCTTTACATCCTCGGCGTGTGGCCGGACATCATTTACTACCTCGACCACAACTACCTGCCAATCGGCCGCAAGAAGGTGGCGGTGCTGGACATCCTGCAGGCGGGGGCGTCGGTGGTGGTCTTGCTGGTGCTCGCCTTGTGGGCCGGCGCCGCCCTCGATGAGCGTCTGATGGGCGTGCAGGGCTTGAATATGTCGCTGCGGGTCGTACTCGCCCGCGTCAGCCGGGCCCTGCTGATCGTGGTGGCCGTGCTGGTGAGCCTGTCGATGGTGGGCATCGACCTGACGGTGCTGTCCGTGTTTGGTGGGGCGCTGGGTGTGGGCCTGGGACTGGGCTTGCAAAAGATCGCCAGCAATTATGTGTCCGGCTTTGTCATCTTGCTCGAGCGCAGCCTGTCGATTGGCGACATGATCACGGTCGACAAGTATTCCGGCGTGGTCAGCCGCATCAACACGCGCTACACCGTGTTGCAAGGGCTCGACGGGGTCGACACGGTCTTGCCGAACGAAATGCTGATCTCCAGCGCCGTGCAAAACAATTCCCTGTCAACCCGTAACGTCCGGGGCTCGACCGTGCTGATGGTGGCCTACGGCAGTGATCTCAACGTCATCATTCCCACGTTGGAAAAATTGCCGGTCGGCTTGAACCGGGTGCTCGACACGCCCGCGCCCAGCGTTGCCCTGAACCGCTTTGCACCGGAAGGGATGGAGCTGGAACTGGGCTTCTGGGTACGCGACGCGGAAAACGGCAAGGGCGGCGTGATTTCCGAAGTGAATAAAAAGATTTATCAACTTGTTCAGGAAGGTGCTATCAAGTTGGCATTGCCTCCCCTCGATCCCCGTCTGGTCGATGCGCAAATAGCATCGGCGCTCACAAAATTCTCACAAAGTGTCACCAATTGACCTCGTGAAACCTCATTTACTTTGAGGGAAGGGCGTAAAATGCAGTCCTGACCTGCTCGCAGAAGCAGGCGCGATTTTTCACCCTTATTGGAGAGGTAATGGATTTGTTAAGCAGCATGATGCACGCGGTCTTGAGTTTTCTCGATGGCGGCATCGTCAAACTGTCAGCATGGCAAGTTGTCGCCTACACGCTGGTAGTGACCCACATCACGATCGCCGCAGTGACGATCTATCTGCACCGCCACCAGGCTCACCGGGCCCTGGAATTGCACGCGCTGCCCAGCCATTTCTTCCGCTTCTGGCTGTGGCTGACCACGGGCCAGGTCACCAAGGAATGGGCCGCCATTCACCGCAAGCACCACGCCAAATGCGACACGGAAGAAGATCCGCACAGCCCCGTCACGCGCGGCATCAAGAAAGTGTTTTTCGAAGGCGCCGAGCTGTACCGCGCTGAATCGAAGAACCAGGAAACCCTGGACAAATACGGCCACGGCACCCCGAGCGACTGGATTGAGCGCAATCTCTACACCAAATACAGCTGGCAGGGCGTGGGCATCCTGCTGGTCTTGAACATTGCACTGTTCGGCGTGATCGGCATCTCGATCTGGGCCGTGCAGATGCTGTGGATTCCCATCATGGCTGCCGGCGTCATCAATGGCATCGGCCACTGGTGGGGCTACCGCAACTACGACTGCGCCGACGCCGCCACCAACATCATCCCCTGGGGCATCCTGATCGGCGGCGAAGAGCTGCACAACAACCACCACACCCACGCGACTTCGGCCAAGCTGTCGAGCAAGTGGTACGAGTTCGATATCGGCTGGCTGTATATCCGCATCCTGGAAACCTTTGGCCTGGCCAAGGTCCGCAAGATCGCACCGGAACCGAAATTCGCCAAGGGCAAGCTGATCGCCGACTTCGACACCCTGCAATCGGTCATCGCCAACCGCTACGATGTCATGGCCAAGTACGCCAAGTCGGTCAAGCACGCCTGGCACGAAGAAGTCGAGCACCTGCGCACCAAGGCCGCGCTGGAAAAGCGTTTCCTGAAATCGTCGCGCAAGCTGATGAAGCGCGATCCAGCCAAGCTGGAGGCGTCCCACAAGCAGCAATTGATCGAACTGTTCGAGCACAGCAAGGCGCTGGAAACTATGCACCACATGCGCGTCGAACTGGGCGCCATCTGGGAACGCTCGCACTTTACGCGCGACCAGCTGCTGCATCAGTTGCAGGATTGGTGTGCCCGCGCCGAGGCGTCGGGGATCAAGTCGCTGCAGGAGTTTTCGCTGCGGCTGCGTAGCTACGCTTGATTGGAGGCCGGGGACTGGCCGGCCTGTCCCCATTTTTGTTCTCGCCTGCTCAAGACGCCGCCTCAAAATAAAAGGACTCGCTCCGCAAGGTGCCAGTCCTTTTTTGCTTTCAGGTCTACATGGGGACAGGCCCGCAGGGCCAGTCCCCGACATTCACGCCGCAGCTGCCATTCCCACACTATCCCGCTCGATCCGCATGGCAGGCCACTTCATGTAGGTAATCGCACGCCACAGCCATTCGGCGGGACCGTAGCGGAAGAAGCTGAGCCAGATGTGGCTGAAGATGATCTGGGCCGTCAGCAAGCAGGCGGCGAAGCCCAGCTGGGCGGCGCGGCCCATGCCGTACAGGGCCATGCCGTGGCCCAGGAAGACCAGGGACATCACCAGCGACTGGGTCAGGTAATTGGTCAGCGCCATGCGGCCGAAAGGGGCCAGCACTTTCACTTTCGAAAATACCGAGCGGCTGTGCAGCATCAGCACGATCAGTCCCACGTAGCCCAGGCAGGCGGGCAGGTTGCCCATCATGTGGAGGGCGTCGGCCAGCATGAAGCCGTCGGTGTCGACGCCGGGCACGTGGCTGGTGGCGATGAAACTGCCGGCTACGCCCATGCCGATTCCAAGCGGCAGCAGGATGGTGGCGAACTTACGGAACAGGGGCAGATGGGCCGCCGTGTTTTCCATCACGCCGGAACGGATGAACCAGGTGCCCAGCAGGAACATGCCGATGAGGATGGTGGCGAAGCCCGATTCCGCCGGTGCATGTTCGGCAAAGTGTTTGGCGCGTAAGGCGACCAGCTCGCCGTAGCTGCCGCGGCTCATGACTTTTTCTTCGACGGCGATGCGTTCGGCCCGTTTTTTCAAGCCCTCCGCTTTGTCGCGCGCCGCTTCGGCTTTCTTTTCCGCTGCCGTTTTTGGCTTGGCCTTGGCGTCGGCCGTGGCCTTGGCGGGCGCGGCGCTTGCAGCCACCGGCGCCGCCGGCGCGACCGGCGCTTCCACCGGCTTGAAGTAGAAATACAGGCCGCCTGCCAGCTGCATGCAGGCAAACAGCATGAAGATGCCGACGCCGGCGCGCCACGGGCGGGCAGCGATCGGCTCGCGGAATTTCTGGGTCAGCACGGCCAGGATCGTCAGCAGGATGGCGCCCGCCGTGATGGGACCGCGCGGCTCGGTGGGCATGCCGGGCACGAAGTTGAAGACAAGGGCGGCGACGATGCAGATCACCGCCAGCAAGGCCACGCAGAAGGCGGCGGCCGACAGCTTGAGGATTTTCTTGTCGCTGCGCAGGTAGAGCGCCACCAGGCCGGAGAACGCCAGGGTGGTGGCTGCCATGCCGCCTGCCTGGTTGACGCCGGGAATAAATGCCACGCCGATGGCGACGGCAATCGCCAGCAGCAGCCAGCGGGTTCTCGCGTACAGCACCACCAGCAGATACATGGCGGCCACCGCGTAGCTGAACAGGATGTCGCCCGCGAACAGGAAGATATGGTGGGCGGCACCAAACGCGGCCAGGGCGGCGATGCGACGGATGTACGGTTTCAGGAAGCTGCGCTCGGCCCGCTCGGCGCGGGTCAGCATGACGGCAAAGCCCATGCCGAACAGCAGCGAGAAGATGGTCCAGAACTTGCCCGCCACGAAATAGGCGACAAAGTAGGAGGCCAGCCAGTCCAGGCCCGTCAGGCCCAGCGGCATGCCGGTGCCCAGGGTCGACATGGCGCGGTTGAAGAACTCGATGTTCATCACGCAAATGCCCAGCAGGGCAAAGCCCCGCACGGCGTCGAGCGCCTCGATGCGTTGCCCGGCCCCGATGGGCGCGAGCGTGCTGCTTTCAGGTACGTCCGTGAGGGTGTGCATGTTTCAGGTCCCTTCATTATGGTTAATTCGACCATGGTAGACCCGCCATTTTCGCGACGGTGAAAAATGCGACGAAATGCAGAAAACCGGGGATGAAAGGTTGCAAGAGATGCATCCGTTGCTTTTTAGGCATGCCCGCTCTTATACTCGTTCATCTTTACAGGCGGGATGGCGATGAAGCGATTGCAATTGGCAGTAACTCTTTTCTGCATGGCGCAGGCGGCGATGGCGGCCCCGGCCACCCAGACCATCAAGGTCGCCGGCCTCGACAAGGGCGCCGAAATCCTGGTCGACAAATGGGGCGTGCCCCACATTTATGCGCAAAGCCAGGACGATGCCTTCTTCGCCCAGGGTTTCAATGCGGCCCGCGACCGCCTGTTCCAGATCGACCTGTGGCGGCGCCGGGGTTTGGGCGAACTGTCGAGCGTGTTTGGTCCGGCTTTTGTCGCCCAGGACCGGGCCGCCCGCCTGTTCCTGTACCGTGGCGACATGGACAAGGAGTGGCGAGCCTACGGCAAGGGCGCCCAGCGCATCAGCGAGCGCTTTGTCGCCGGCATCAATGCCTATGTCGATTACGTGGCGCAAAACCCGGCCGCGCTGCCGCTCGAATTCCGCACGGCAGGCTATACCCCGGCGCGCTGGAAAGCGGAGGACGTGGTGCGCATCCGCAGCCATGGCCTGACCCGCAATCTCACCCTGGAAGTGGCGCGCGCCGGGGTGGTCTGTAATGCCAGCCTCGAAGCCGACCTGGTGCGCAGCACGCCCCAGCCGCCGTGGAAAACCACGGTGCCGGAAGGGCTCGATCCCTGCTTGCCGACCGGACTGCTCGACGTCTTCAAGCTGGCCACCGACAACGTATTTTTCGGCAACGACAAATCGATTTCCAGCCTGAATCCCGATCCAGTGCGGCTGGCGAGCGCCGACCTGGCAACCCAGCGCATGGAAGGCAGCAACAATTGGGTGATCGCGCCGAACAAATCGGCCACCGGCCGCGCCGTCATTGCCAACGATCCCCACCGCGCCTATTCCGCGCCCTCGCTACGCTACATCACGCATTTGTCCGCGCCCGGCATGGACGTGATCGGGGCCGGCGAACCGGCGCTGCCCGGCATTTCGATCGGCCACAACGGCACGATTGCCTTCGGTCTCACCATCTTCAGCATCGACCAGGAAGATCTGTATGTCTACCAGCTGAACCCGGCCAATCCGGCTCAATACAAGTACAAGGGCCAGTGGGAAAACATCCGCGTCCTCAAGGACAGTATTGCCGTCAAGGGTGCGCCCAGCGTGCCGGTCGAACTGGCGTTCACCCGTCACGGTCCCATCATTTACACGGAGGGCGCCAGGCAGCGCGCGTTTGCCGTGCGATCGGGCTGGCTGGAGCCCGGCATGGCGCCATACTTTGGCAGCATCGATTACATGCAGGCGAAAAATTTCGCCCAGTTCAAGCAAGCCATGCTGCACTGGGGCGCGCCCACGGAAAATCAGGTGTATGCAGACACGGCCGGCAACATCGGCTGGGTGGCGGGCGGCCTCACGCCCATCCGCCCCAACTGGGACGGCTTGCTGCCGGTGCCGGGCGACGGCCGCTACGAGTGGGCGGGCTTCCTGAGCGGCGACAAGCTGCCCTCGAGCTACAACCCGGCCCAGGGCTGGTTCGCTTCCGCCAATGAAATGAACCTGCCGGCCGGCTATCCCGTCGACAAATACAAGATCGGTTTTGAATGGCCGAACAACGCCCGCCGCATGCGCATCGGCGAAGTGTTGGACAGCAAGCCAAAGCTGAGCATCGAGGATTCCATGCAGTTGCAAAACGACCTGGTCTCGATTCCCGCGCGCCGCATGCTGGCCCTGCTGGCGCCCTTGAAAGCGAGCGAACCAAAAGCGGCGGCGGCGCTGGCGTTGCTCAAGAACTGGAACGCGGTCGAGTCAAGCCAGTCGGCCCCGGCGGCGCTGTTTGAAATTTGGTGGTCGCGCCACTTGCAGCGCGAGTACGCGGCGGCAGTGCTCGATCCGAAGTTCGTCCCCGCCGTTCAGTCCGTCGACAGCACGGCCATGATGGCGGCGCTGGAACGGCCCGCGGCCCGGTTCGGCCGCAATGCGAAACTAAAGCGCGACCAGTTGCTGTTGACCAGCCTGGGGCACGCCTTTGCCGACATGGAGCGCCTGGCCGGGCTTGATCCCGCCCAGTGGCAGTGGGGCAGGCTGCATTACAGCTATTACGCCAATCCCATGAGCACCTACGGCGACGGCAGCCTGCGCAATAAGCTCAATGTGGGACCGTTTCCCGCCCAGGGCGGCGCCAACACGGTCAGCCAGTCCAGTTACCGCCCGGCCGACTTTTTAAAGATCAACGGACCGTCGTTTCGCGTCGTCGTCGACGTGGGCAACTGGGACAACTCGCGGGCCATGAACACGCCCGGGCAATCGGGCGATCCGGACAGCCCCCATTACCGCGATCTGGCGGCGGCCTGGGGCAAGGGCGAATATTTCCCCCTGCTGTACTCGCGCAAGGCAGTGGAGGGCGCCACCGAGGCGGTTTTCAGGCTGCAGCCCAAGTAAGGAGGACGTAAAAAAGCCGCGAACCAGTCGCGGCTTTTTGTAGAACGTGATCGGAATTACTTGATCTTCGTTTCCTTGTACATCACGTGCTTGCGTGCCTTGGGATCGAACTTCATGATCTCCATCTTGGCGGGCATCGTACGCTTGTTCTTGTCGGTGGTGTAGAAGTGACCCGTACCCGCGGTCGATTCCAGCTTGATTTTGTCGCGGCCAGTTTTTGCCATGATAGCTCCCTAATTAAACTTTTTCGCCACGGGCACGCATGTCGGCCAGGACGGCATCGATGCCGACCTTGTCGATGACGCGCAGACCGGCGTTGGACAAGCGCAGGGAGACCCAGCGGTTTTCCGATTCCACGAAAATACGACGGTTCTGCAGGTTAGGCAGAAAACGACGC
>JACXTT010008050.1_pt1 | contig 14694 bp, 15 predicted proteins | sample 9270951 | NCBI WGS metagenome assembly JACXTT01 (sample SAMN15532306, study PRJNA645909) | rock metagenome | isolation source: weathered quartz diorite | place: Puerto Rico | collected 2017-06-21
CCGGCGGGTCTTCGCGCAGGGCCACGCGCTTGAGCGCGCCGAGCACGTCGCCGGCGGCAAGGGCGCGCGCGGAAGCGGCGATCAGCGAATCCATGCCCTGCCCGCCACGCGCAGGCCGCGCCCGGGCCTCACAGCAGATTCGCCCGCTTGGCCTGCTCGGTCAGCTCCGCGCGGAAGTCCGGATGCGCGATGGCGATCAGCTCCTGCGCGCGCTGCTTCGCGGACTTGCCGCGCAGCTGCGCCACGCCGTGCTCGGTGACGACGTAGTTGATGTCGTTCTTGCTGGTGCTCACGTGCGTGCCCGGCGACAGCGAAGGCACGATGCGAGAAATGCTGTCGCCCTTGGCGGTGGAAGGCAGCACGATGAAGGCCTTGCCGCCGCGCGAGCGATTCGCCGCCCGCACGAAGTCTGACTGCCCGCCGGTTCCCGAGTAAGGCGCATGCCCCAGGCTCTCGGAGCCGCACTGGCCCAGCAGGTCGATCTGCATGGTCGCGTTGATGGCCACCAGGTTGTCGTTGAGCCCCGCCAGCGCGGGGTCGTTGGTGAAGTTCACCGGGTGCATTTCCAGCGACGGGTTGCGGTCCATGAAGCGGTAGAGCCTGCTGGAGCCCAGCGCGAAGGTCGCGACCGACTTGCCCGGCAGGTAGTTCTTGCGCCGGTTGGTCACCGCGCCGCTTTCCACCAGCGTGAGGATGCCGTCGCCGATCATCTCGGTGTGGATGCCCAGGTCCTTCTTGCCGGTGAGCTGCATCACCACCGCGTCGGGAATGCCGCCGTAGCCGATCTGCAGCGTCGAGCCGTCGTCGATCAGCCCGGCCACGTGCCTGCCGATGGCTTCCTGCACCGGGCCGATCTTCGGCAGCCCCACTTCCATCACCGGCGCGTCGTTCTCGACCAGCGCCGCGACCTGCGACACATGCACGTGGCAGGCGCCGTAGGCGAAGGGCACGTTCGGGTTCACTTCCAGCACCACCGCGCGCGCTTTCGCGACGGCGGCCATGGTGTAGTCGGCGCCCAGGCTCAGCGAGAAGTAGCCGTGCGCGTCCATCGGCGAAGCCATGGTGAACACCACCTCCGCCGGCACATGCCCGCGCTCGATCAGCGCCGGAATCTCGGAGAAGTAGTTGGGAATGAAGTCGATCCAGCCTGCCTGCCCGCCCGCGCGCGTGGCGCCGCCGAAGAACAGCGCCACGTGCCGCACATGCTCGACGGTTTCCGGATCGATGTAGGCGTACTTGCGCATCGCAAGGATCTGCGCGACCTTCACGTCGCGGAAGTCGCGGCGCTGCTCCGACAGGGCCGTGAGCAGCGTCGGCGGCTCGCCCACGCCGGTCGGCACGATGATCATGTCGCCGTTGCGCACCTGCTGGCGCACGGCATCGGCGGGGGAAACGAGCTTGCGCTGGTAGAGGTCCTGGATCGTCATGAAGCTTGGCGAGTTGTCTCTGTTGGTTGTCTGTTGGTGATGTCTGCCGGCGGGCTCGCCGCCGCTCAGCGGGGCGCGTCACGCTTGGTGTCGTAGCCGCCCCGGCGCGCCGCCTGGTTGCAGCGGGCGCGGAACACCAGCGCCTGCTGCGCCTCGGCAACATTGGCCGCATCGCCCTTCCATGCATCGAGCGCGGGCTGCTGCACGGCGCGCGAGAACGAAAAGGTCAGCGCCCACGGCAGGCGCGATTTGTGCCGGGTGTTCATCGCGTTCAGCCGCGCCGAAGCCAGCTGCGCCGACTGCCCGCCTGAAAGGAACGCAACGCCCGGCACCGCGGCGGGCACTGCGCGCAGCAGGCAGGCCACCGTGGCGTCGGCCACCGCGTCGACCGGGTCCTGCGTGGCCGCCTTCTGGCCGGGCAGCACCATGTTCGGCTTGAGCAGCATGCCTTCGAGCAGCACGCCCTGCGCCAGCAACTGGGCGAAAGTGCGGTGCAGCACTTCTTCGGTCACCTCGGCGCAGCGTGCGAGGGAATGGGCACCGTCCATCAGCACTTCGGGCTCGACGATGGGCACGAGTCCCGCCTCCTGGCACAGCGCGGCATAGCGCGCGAGCGCATGGGCGTTGACATCGATGCAGGCCGGCGTGGGCAGGCTCTTGCCCGGCGCGTCCGCGATGGCGATCACGCCGCGCCACTTCGCGAAGCGTGCGCCCATGCCGGCGTATTCAGCCAGGCGCTCGCGCAGGCCGTCGAGGCCTTCGGTCACGGTCTCGCCAGGGTGCCCGGCCAGTGGCTTGGCGCCGGTGTCGACCTTGATGCCGGGCACGATGCCCGCGTCGGACAGCGCCTGGGCAAACGGCTTGCCCGCGTTGGTCCGCTGGCGGATCGTCTCGTCGAACAGAATGGCGCCGCTGATGCTGTCGCCCAGGCCCGGCGCGGTGACGATCAGCTCGCGCCAGTCGCGCCGCGCCCCCTCGGTCTGGGGAATGCCCAGCGCGGCGAAGCGCTTGTTGCAGGTGGCGTTGCTCTCGTCCATGGCGAGCAGGCCCTTGTCGCCGGCGACGAGCGCGCGGGCGGTATCGATCAATGTCTGTGCAGTCATGAGTCGTGACACCTCTCTGGCGGCCATCCTACGCCCTCCCCGGCCACTCGTTAACACCGCGAACCTGATCGCTGGCCGACTTGGCATGCCAGCCAATGCGGCGCCCCGGGTCTTTGCCATGCCGACGCGAACGAGCAGTAACCTTCGCGCGTCGGGACGGAAAGGAAATCAGGATGAACAGCGGGTCACAAGAATGTCATGCGCGGCGCACCCATGGAGCCACCCTGTTGGGCGGCCTGGCAATCGCAGCCGCCGCGCTCGGAACGCCCTGCGCGTTCGCGGAACTGGGCGGTGCTCCCCATCTGGGCCCGGACCAGCGGGTCGCCACGCCATCGCGCAAGGCTGCCGCTCCTGCAGCCGCCAACACGGCCACGGCGGCAAGCACTGCGGCAAGCAACTGGACCATGCGGGAGATCACGCTGCCCGACGGGCTCATCGAGCGTGAGTACCTGAACGCGGACGGCGTCGTCTTCGCGGTCGCGTGGCGCGGTTCCCACCGGCCGGAACTCTCGGTGCTGCTCGGCACGCAATACGCCACGCAGATGTCCGGCAGGGCGCGCGAACTGCGCCAGCAAGGCCGGGGCTCCCACGGCTCCACCTCGCAGGCGGACGAGACATTCGCGGTGCATGCCTCGGCGCACCAGCGCTCCTGGACGGGCATCGCCTGGCTGCCCCGCCTGCTGCCGGCCGGCGTCGATCCGGACACGCTGACCGTCCCGCAAGACTCCTGACCCTTCAACCCTCCTGCGACCAGCCATCATGTCCATGGAAACACGACAAGCAGGCAACCGGCGCGTTGCCGGTGCCAGCAACCTGATTCGCGCGGCGGCGGCCGTGGCGGTATGCGCCGCGAGCCTGCTGGAGCTCGCCGCCTGCGGCGGTGGCGGTGGCGGCGGAGGCGGCGGTGCATTGCCGATCGCGCTGCTGCCGACCGCCACCACCCCGGCGGCGACACCGACCCCTGCGACAACCTCGCAGAACTCGATGTCCCTCACCGTGTCGCGCGGCACGGACACCAGCGGCGTCAACCTTCCGCAGGTCAGCGTGCAACTCTGCGTGCCGGGCACCGGCACCTGCCAGACCATCGACAACGTGCTGATCGACACCGGCTCCACCGGCGTGCGCATCGCCGCCTCGGCGCTCAATTCGTCGATGCTCGCGGCGCTGCCGCAAGAGTCGGTGAACAGCGCGCCGCTGAACGCCTGCGAGCAGTTCCTCGACGGCTACACATGGGGAACCATGCGCACGGCCGACATCACGCTGGGGCCGAAGTCGGCGGCGGCGCAGCCGCTGCAGATCGTGGGCGACACGGCGGCGGGCGCCGTGCCGAGCGCATGCTCGGACAACGGCACGCTGAAGGCAGAGAACACTCCCGCCGACCTGGGAACGAACGGCATCATCGGCGTGGCGGCCTTCCTGCAGGACTGCGGCAACGCGTGCGCGCAGAAGGCGGTCTCGGCCACCTACTACACCTGCCAGCCTGGGGCGCAGTGCCAGAACACGGCGGTGCCGCTCGCCAAGCAGGCCCAGAACATCGTGGCCAACTTCGCGCAGGACAACAACGGCGTGGTGCTCGGGCTGCCCGCGACTTCCTCGGCCGGCCAGGGCGTTACCGTCGGCACGCTCTACTTCGGCGTTGCCACGCAGGCCAACAACGCCATGACCGGCGCGACGGTGCTGCAGACGAACCCGAACACGCTCCGTGTCTCGGCCACCTACAAGAACAACAGCTTTCCCGACAGCTTCCTGGACAGCGGCTCGAACTTCTTCTTCCTGAACGATTCGACGATCGCCCAGTGCGCCAAGGGCAGCACCTTCCAGGGCTTCTATTGCCCGCCGAGTTCGCTGGACCTGAGCGCCAGCTTCACCGCGGCCACCGGGCCGGCGCTGAGCCAGAGCTTTGCCATCGCGAACGCGCAGTCGCTGTTCACGAGCAATCCGGGCGCGGTGGCGGTCAACAACGTGGCGGCCGCGAGCATCGGCAGCGCGATCGACTTCGGTCTTCCATTCTTCTACGGCAGGCTCGTCGCGGTGCTCAACGAGGGGCAGTCCGCGCTGGGACAGCAAGGGCCGTTCACCGCGCTGGCGTCGCCCTGAATCCGGGCGACTAGATCACGTTCTTCTCGAGCAGCGGCCTGTTCTCGAGAATGCGTGCGAAAGACACCGCCCCCAGATCGAGGCTGCGGTAGACGCCGAAGCGGATCAGCTCCGCCACGCCCCTTCCCGCCGCCGGGCACTGCTGCAGCCCATGGCCTGAAAAGCCGTTCGCGAAGTAGAGGTTGTCGCAGTCCGGGTGCAGGCCGAGGATGGCGTTGTGGTCAAACACGTTCATCTCGTAGTAGCCGGCCCATGCGCCGGTCATGCGGATGGCCTCGAAGGCCGGCACACGCTCGGCCAGTGCGGGCCAGATGAAGTCGTCGAAGGCTTCGTACTCGACATCCAGCGGCTGGTCGTCGAGGTCCTGTGCCTCGGGCGGCGCGAAGCCGCAGATGAACTGGCGGCCCTCCGGCCGCAGCCAGATGCCCGAGGTGTCAATGACCAGCGGGCAGCCGGGCAGCGTCTCGGGGCAAGAGAAGCTGAATACGCTGCGACGGCGCCCGCGCACCGGCAGCGCGATGCCGGCCCAGCCCGCCACAGTCGCGGCCCATGCGCCCGCGGCGTTGACGACCACGTCGGCCTCCAGCGTCTCGCCGTTGCCGAGCTGCACGCCGGTCAGCCGCCTGCCGTCGCGGCGCAGCCCCGTGGCATGCGCCTGCACGTAGTGCGCGCCCTGCGACACCGCCTTTTTGCGAAAAGCCTGCAGCAGGCTGTAGCCGTCGTACCAGCCCTCACCCGAGAGCCCGAGCGACGCGAGCGCAATGCCTTCGGTCGACAGCCACGGAAAGCGCGCCTTCAGTTCGTCGGGTGCCAGCAGCGCCACGTCCACCGCATGCGCCTTCTGCATCGCATGGTTCTGGCGCAGCACCTCCACGCCCGCCGGCGAAGCCAGGTACAGGTAGCCGGGCTCGACGAGGCCGATGTCGGGCACCTCGCTGCCCACCCGCAGGGTCTGGCCCAGCGAGCGCATGAAGTCGATGCCGTAGAGCGACATCTCGATGTTGATGGCGGTAGAGAACTGCTGGCGAATCGAGCTGGCCGACAGCGCAGACGACGCCTGCCGGTAAGAGAAATCGCGCTCGACCACGGTGACCTCGAAGGGTTCTTCGTTCGGGTCACGGGTCAGGAAATACGCGATGGCCGAGCCGATGGCCCCGCCGCCGATGATCACCACACGACGCATGAAATGCCTTTCTTGCTGCTCGCCATCAATGGCGCCGCCTCCAGCGTATCCACAAATGCCGCGCGGCGGCACGCAAAATAGCGCCGCGGACACGCCCCCGGCACGGTGGGTGCTTCCGCCGAAAAGACTGAGACACTGCTGGCAATCGATGAGAAAAGACATTCCCAATCTCGGCGCGCTGCAGGCCTTCGAGGCCTCGGCGCGGCTGGGGAGCTTCACCCGCGCGGCCGCCGAACTCGCGCTGACGCAGAGCGCCGTCGGGCGGCAGGTGGCCATGCTCGAGCAGCGGCTGGGCGTGCCGCTGTTCTCGCGCGTGCGGCGGCGGCTCACCCTGACCGACGTGGGCCGCGAATACGCGGCGCGCATCCGCCGCCACCTCGACCAGATCCGCCGCGACACGCTGGAGATCAGCGCCGGCCACGAGATGGGCTTCGTGCTGGAGCTGGCCGTGGTGCCGACCTTCGCCACGCAGTGGCTCATACCGCGCCTGCCGGAATTCAGCGAGCTGCATCCGAACATCACCGTCAACCTGTCGGCGCGCTCGCAGCCTTTTTCCTTCCAGGAAAACGCCTACGACGCGGCCATCTACTTCGGCGACCAGTTCTGGCCCAACACGCGCGGCGGGCTGATCTTTGCCGAAGGCGAGATGGTGCCCATCTGCAGCCCCGCCTTCCGCGACGCGAACGGGCCATGGGACGAGGCCGGCTTCGAGCGCTGCCGCCATGTGCACCTGAGCACGCGCGCCCACGCCTGGCGCGACTGGTATGCGCAGCAAGGCTGGGAATACACGGTGCATGCGTCGCGCGGGCCGCGCTACGAGCTGTTCACCATGGTGGTGGCGGCCACGGCGGCCGGCATGGGCGTCGGCCTGGCGCCGCGCATCCTGGTCGAGCATGAACTGAAGACCGGCGAACTCGTGATCCCGGTCGACCGGCATCTGGACGTGCGCCAGGGCTACTACTTCGCCTACCCCGAAGGCCGACCGGCCTCCGGGGCGCTGGAGCACTTCAAGGGATGGGTGCTCGGGCTGACGCCCGGATAGCCGGGCTCAGACCGCGTTCGGATTGCGCTCCAGGAAGCCCTGCTGGTGCCAGTAGGGATAGGCCCGCGTCGTCGTGCTCGCGGCGTCGAGCTCGGCGACCTGCGCGGGCGTGAGATTCCAGCCCACCGCGCCCAGGTTCTGGCGCAACTGCGCCTCGTCGCGCGCGCCGACCACCACGCTCGACACCGTCGGGCGCTGCAGCAGCCAGTTCAGCGCGACCTGCGGCACGGTCTTGCCGACTTCGGCGCCGACTTTTTCCAGCGCATCGACCACGCGATAGAGCAGCTCGTCAGGCACCGGCGGCCCCATGTCGGCGGTCACGTGCAGGCGGCTGTTGGCCGGCAATGGCTGGCCGCGGCGGATCTTGCCGGTGAGCCGGCCCCAACCCAGCGGGCTCCACACCACCGCGCCCACGCCCTGGTCTTGCGCGAGCGGCATCAGCTCCCACTCGTAGTCGCGCCCGACCAGCGAGTAGTAAGCCTGGTGCGCCACGTAGCGCGGATAGCCGTAGCGCTCGGCCACCGCCAGCGACTTCATCAGGTGCCAACCCGAGAAGTTCGACGCGCCCACGTAGCGCAGCTTGCCCGCGCGCACCAGGTCGTCGAGCGTGGACAGCGTCTCTTCCACGGGCGTGCTCGCGTCGAAGCCGTGCAGCTGGAACAGGTCGATGTAGTCGGTGCCCAGGCGCTTGAGCGCGGCATCGACCGCCTGCACGAGGTGATGGCGCGACGAGCCCACGTCGTTCGCGCCCTTGCCGCTGCGGAAGGTGGCCTTGGTCGAGATCAGAAGCTGGTCGCGCGGGCGGCCCTTGATGGCCTCGCCCAACACCGACTCCGCCGCGCCGGCCGAATAGATGTCGGCGCTGTCGAACATGTTGACGCCTGCGTCGAGGCAGATGTCGATGAGCTTGCGCGCCTCGGCCACGTCGGTGCTGCCCCACGCGCTGAAAAACTCGCCCTTGCCGCCGAAGGTGCCCGTGCCGAAACTCAACACGGGGACCTTGAGGCCTGATTTGCCCAGATGACGGTATTCCAAAGTGCTACTCCTTCAAACAACAAGCGCTGCGATTCGGCAAGCCGACCGGCCTGCCGTTGTGCGGGCATTGTTGGGCGAAGGCCTGAACCCTTGGGACGGTCGGGCTTTGCCGGAATGGGTTAGGAAAAGACCGGCCGGTCACCGTCGCGTGGTCGAATACGGCATGCAGCTCGGTCAAAGGTGAACAGACACATGGACGCATCGCAACTTCTTCAGCAGAGCCCGGCGCAGGAGCCTCGCGCCGCCGCCAGGCGCTTCGGCCTCGTGGCCAACCGCCTCCACCGGCAGGAAGGCGTCGGCGTATTGGGTCGATGGGCCGAGGCCTGCGAGGCCGGCATCCGCACTCTGAACCTGGGCCTTCTTGCAGTGGGCGGCACGCACGATGCATTGGCGCGCGACGGCCTGCTCGCCGGCCACGCGCCGCTGGTGCGCCTGCCGCACGGTGCCGACGGCGGCCTGATGCGGCTCGTGTCGAGGATCTCCGGCGGCCTGGTGCCCGCCGATGAAATCGACGGCGTGATCTATTTCATCGACCCAGTCGATCCGTCCTCCCTGTACCCCGAGGCACAGGCGTTGAAGCGCCAATGCGTGATTCACGGCAAGCCTTTTCTTGCGACCGCGGCCGGCGCGCGGGAATGGATCGCGATCGAGCTGGCGCTGGCCGGCCATGCCGCCGGCAACACGTTCGCACCTTGCGCGGAGCAGACCGTCGCGCTCATTGCGCACGACGCCCTGAAGCAGCGCATGGTGGCGTTTGCCGCGCTTCATTTCGATCTTCTTTCCAGCTTCCGGAACCGCGTGGCGACAGGCACGACCGGCGGCCTCTTGAACGAGCTGGCCAGGTCGCGCGGCTGGCCGGCGGACGTGCCGTGGGTCACCCGCTACCAGAGCGGTCCGCTGGGCGGCGACGCGCAGATCGCCGAGCTGGTGCTGGACCGCCGCTGCCACAAAGTCATCTTCTTCGAGGACCCGCATGTGGCGCGGCAGCATGAAGCGGACATCCAGTTGCTCGAACGCGCCGTCTGCAGCGCGACCGAGGAAACCACCTGCTTCAACTCACCGGCCATGGCCGAGCGATGGGCGCAGGCGATCAGTACGGCGGTTTCGGCTCAGTAATATCGACCGATGCAGATTTCCCTCGAAAGCCCCGCCCAGCCCGACGTCATCCAGCTCATCGACGACCTCGATGCGTACCAAAAGCCGCTCTACCCACCCGAGAGCCACCACGGCATCGACATCGCCGCGCTGTCCGCGCCGAACGTGCTGTTCGCTGTCGCGCGCGACGCCGGCGGCAAGGCCGTCGGCTGCGGCGCCATCGTCGTCGGCACTGAATTCGGCGAGCTCAAGCGCATGTTCGTGCGGCCCGAAAACCGTGGACAAGGCATCGCGGCCCGGGTGCTGAATTTTCTGGAGAGCGAAGCGGCGGCCAAGGGCTGCACGACCTTCATGCTGGAGACGGGACCGAGCCAGCCCGAAGCGATCTCGCTCTACGCACGCGCGGGCTACCAGCCGCGAGGCCCCTTCGGCGACTACGGCCCCGACCCGTTCAGCGTCTTCATGCAGAAGGCGCGGGCCTAGTTTTTTCGGCCTTGGGCGCTTTCGGCACGCTCTTTTTCTTCTCTTCGCTCTTTCCACCAATCGCGCCCGAACCCGCTGCCCGCAAGATGCGCCTGAACTTCGGGCACTCCATGTGGCTCGGCGCGGAGCACACGGCGGCATGCCGCAGGCCGTCGCGCATCACGCTGAGGTTGCGGATCGTCCTGTCGAGTTCGTCGGCCTTGGCCGTGAGCATCAGCCTGTCGATCCGCGGCTGCCCGTCGGCGCCGAACATGCGCGCGATCTCGTCCAGCGAAAAGCCCGCCGTGCGCCCCAGCGCAATGAGCGCGAGGCGCTCGAGCACGCCCGCGTCGAACAGGCGGCGCAGGCCGCGCCGGCCGATGGGAACAATCAGCCCCTTTTCGTCGTAGTAGCGCAGCGTCGAGGCCGGCACGCCGGAGCGTTGCGCCACTTCGGTGATGTCCATTTCCTTCATGCTCTTGACCTCAAGTCGACTTGAATTTCAATAATGCAGTTTCCGCCTCTCGAAGGCAAACAAGGAAACGATCATGGAAATCACCAAGCAGAACGACGGCGACGAACAGGCCAGGCTCTGGAACGGCCACGCCGGGCACGCCTGGGTCGATATACAGGCCACGCTCGACCAGATGTTCGCACCGCTCGCGGCGCTGCTCGTCGAAGCGGCGACGCACCTGCCCGCAAACCGGGTGCTCGACATCGGCTGCGGCACCGGCGCCACCACCCTCGCCGTCGCTCGGCTGAACGGCGCGGAGCAAGGCCAGTGCGTCGGCATCGACATCTCGGCGCCGATGATCGATGCGGCGCAAAAGCGGGCCGAAAAAGAAGGCTCGCGCGCCCGCTTCATCTGCGCCGATGCGCAGACGCACGCCTTCGAAGCCGCCAGCTTCGACCTGCTGATCTCGCGCATCGGCGTGATGTTCTTCGACGATCCGGTGCGGGCCTTCATCAACCTGCGCCATGCCGCGAAGAACGGTGCCGCGCTGCGTTTCATCGCATGGCGCGCGGCAGCGGAAAACCCGTTCATGACGACCGCCGAGCGCGCGGCGGCGCCGCTGCTGCCGAACCTGCCGCCGCGCAAACCCGGTGCACCGGGGCAGTTCGCCTTTGCGGACTCGGAGCGCATCGAACGCATCCTGCGAGACAGCGGCTGGCAAGGCATCGACATCCGGCCGATCGACGTGGCGTGCACGCTGCCCGAGAAGGATCTGCTGCGCTATCTGAGCCAGCTCGGCCCGGTCGGCCTGCAACTGCGACAGGAAGACGAGCAAACGCGCGCACGAGTCATCGCGGCTGTGCGCTCGGCTTTCGAGCCTTATGTGCATGGGGATGAGGTTCGCTTCACCGCGGCCTGCTGGATGGTCGCGGCGCACGCGCCTGTGGGAAGCGGCAATGCGGGATGAAGCGATGGAACTCGCACTGCGCGCGGTGCTGATCGGTGCGGGCGCGACGGTGGTGATGGACCTCTGGGCCATCGCGCGAAAGCAACTGCTCGGCATGCCCTCGCTGGACTATGCGCTGGTCGGCCGCTGGCTCGCGCACCTGCCGCGCGGGCGCTTCTTTCATCACCCGATTGGCGCATCGCCGGCCGTGCGGGGCGAACGCCTGTTGGGATGGATCGCGCACTACGCAATCGGCATTGCATTCGCCGGCGTGCTGCTGGCCATCTGGGGCCTGGACTGGAGCCGCAAGCCAACGCCAGTCCCCGCATTGATCGTCGGCCTCGGCAGCGTGGCCGCGCCCTTCCTGCTGATGCAGCCGGCGATGGGCGCGGGCATCGCGGCGAGCCGCACCCCGCGTCCCGCGATGGCCCGCTTGAACAGCCTCATGACGCACGGCATCTTCGGACTCGGGCTCTACGCGGCCGGCTGGGTCACGAGCGCGTTCGGGTAGCGGGCTCCGGAGGGCACACCGCGCGACTCGATTGGAATGTCGCGTCGATCAGTTCGATTCGACGATGCATCTCCTCATTGATCAAGCGGACGAGCGCACTCAACTCTGTGCGTGTCGGATAGACCTGCTCCGTATCTGCCAACTCGAGCGGCACTATGAGTTTCTCGAGGCAGACGTAGGCACGCAACACCTCGCGCAGACCATCGATGTCATCGCAGGCCTGCAGTGCAACGGAATCCGTATCCATGGTCCGAGGTGGCGGCGATGAAGTCGAAAGCGCGGGCGTGACATCTCGCGTCGTGCCAGGTGAACAGCCTTGTTCGTCGCTTGAAGAGGAAGGACGCACGGAAGAGCGTGTGGACACAGCCATGAATGGCCTCCAAGAGGTGCGGTTTGCATAAACCGCCGCACCCAACGCCAATTGAGGGCGGCGACTCGAACGGGTTGGCGTACCGGGCACCTCTTGCGAGAACCGGCGAGCCTCGCGGCTCCCCGCCCGAGCCGCCAAAAAAGGAGGCACGAACGACAAAGCCGCAGAGTCTCTGCGGAGAAATCTGCGGCTTGCATCGCAGAGGTGCGTTGGGACGCCAATCCCAGCACGCCTTTTTTTGACGTGCGAAGGGCAGTGTATCTCTTGGCCGAATCAACCGGCTCTGACCAATTGGCCGCAATGTGGAGGCGAGATACAGCGAGTGCTATGAAGCAAGCAACCTGCGCCGAAGCCACGCATTCATCGGCTCCGAATAAAAACGCGCAATGCCCCACGCCACAGCCACGGACGCCGCGATGAAAAACACCATCGCCGGCAGCTTCCACGCCGAAGGCATCGCCCCGCGTGCCACGACGCCGCGCATCAGGCCCAGCACGATGATGTGGAACAGGTACAGCTCGTAGCTGTGCCGCCCCAGCCATCGCAGGCCCGCGAGCGCCCTGCTGCGCAGCGCCCATGCGGGCACCTTCTCGTTGCGCGCGCCGACCAGCAGCACGGCGGTTCCGGCGGCGATGGCTGTGAAGCCGAAGACTTCGTTGCCGTGAATCCCGCGCAGGTAGGTCACGGCCACGAGGCAGGCCGCCGCAAGCTGCAGTTGGCGGCCAGCCCATCCGTCGAAGCTGAAGCGCTGCGCGACCAGCGCCGCGCAGCAGCCGAAGGCCACCGCGTCGAAGCACGCGAGGTAGCCGTACATGAAGTAGATCTCGTCGTCCGCGTGAAAGCCGCGGTAGACGGGCCCCACGACGATCGCCAACAGCCATACGGCCACGATGGCCCACTGCCGCTTCAGCCCGAAGCACAGCAGCGGGAACGCGAGGTAGAACACTTCCTCCACCGAGAGCGACCAGTAGATGTTCATCGCGTAGTTGAAGTACCACGCGTGCTGCATCAGCAGGTTGTGCCAGAAGGTCAGCACCGACAGCACCGCCACCGGATAGCCGACCTGCGGCCAACCCGGCTTGGCAACGTTCATGAACGCCGGCTGCCCCAGCAAGCCGAACCCGACGATGAGCGCCAGCGCCACCACCAGGCACGGCACGATGCGCGCGAAGCGGAAGGCGTAGAAGCCGCGCACGTCCACGTTGCCCAGGCTGCCGTAGCGCTTGAGCGTGGTCGAGGTAATGAGGTAGCCCGACACCACGAAGAACATGGTGACGCCGTAGTTGCCGTTGACCGCCACCGACTTGATGAACACCGCCGGCAGCACGGCGGCCAGCGGGCTGTCCACCAGCGAGTACGACAGGTGGAAGTGCAACAACAGCACCAGCGAGATGGCAATGCCGCGCAGGACGTCGATTCTGAAATTTCGCGGTGGGGCGGCCGGGCCGGCAAGCAACGACATGGGGAAAACACCTAGGAGCAGTACCCCGACGAGCTTAAACGAGCGCCACCAGAGGGAAAGCGCCGTCGCCGGTGCCTCGCCAAACCCCTTCGCGGCTGGCCCGGTACTTGCAAACGCGATCAGAAATGACAGAAAATTTTCTTGTTTGACTTATATTTGTAAACTGGTTTTCAAAAAAAGCACACTTTCGGGCACGCCGCACCTTTCATGAACAGCACCGTCGACACCCAAGGCACCACAGTGGCGCAGCGCATCGCGCAGGCGCTGCCGCGGCTGACGCGTTCGCACCGGCAAGTGGCCGACTACGTGCTGGAGCATCCCCTGCAGGTCGCGACGCTGCCCATCGACGAGCTGGCCGCCGTGGTCGGCGTGTCGGTCGCCACGGCCAACCGCTTCGCGCGGGCGCTGGAGTTCGACGGCTACGCCACCTTCCGTGCCGAGCTGGTGCGCGGCTTCGAGCCGCTGGTGGCACCTGTGGAGCGCATGCGCGGCAACCTGGAACGCCCGACCACGGTGGCCGAAGTGTTCGCCACCGCGCTCGACGAAAGCCGCCGCAACATCGAAGCCACGCGCCAGACGCTGGACTACGCCGCCTGCGAAGCCGCGGTGGAGCGCATTGGCAAGGCGCGCTCGATCTACATCGCCGGCTTCGGCGCGAGCGCCTGGCTCGCCGGCCTGCTGCAGCATGGGCTGGACGGCAGCTGCAACGACGTGCGCCTGCTCTCCAGCGTGAGCGGCGTGACGCATTCCGCGCGCACGCTGATGCACGCCGGGCCGCAAGACCTGTTCATCGGCCTGACCTTTCCGCGCTACCTGACCGACACCGTGGCGCTGGCACAGATCGCGCGCGGCCAGGGCTGCGCCCTGCTCGCGCTGACCGACCGCCCCAGCTCGCCGCTCGCGCCGCTGGCCGACGTGGCGCTTTACTGCCAGACCGAAACCAGCTACCGCCCCAACTGCGAGACCAGCGTGCTCGCGCTGATCGAGGCCTTGACCAGCGCCGTGGCCCTGCGCGCGCCCGACCCGGTGCAGTCCGCCGGCCGCATCCTGCAGGCCGTGCGCCCGTGGCTGCACGGCGCCAACGGCCTCCCCCGAACGAACGGCACGAACAACAGTACGAGTGGCACCGGCGGCACGAACGCCGCCGGCACGCCCGATGCCGCCGCCCCGAACGGCGCCGGCAACAGAAAGAAGAAAGCCCCCCAATGACCCAGACCCACGTGCCCGTGATCGCCATCCACGGCGGCGCCGGCACCATCAGCGCCGCGACGACCAGCGCCGAACAGGCGCAGGCGTACCACGACGCGCTGAACCGCATCGTGGCCGCCGCGCAGTCGGCGCTGCTCAAGGGCGCGTCCGCGCTCGACGCCGCCTGCCTGGCGGTCGAACTGCTCGAAGACTGCCCGCTCTTCAACGCCGGCCACGGCGCCGTGTTCACGCACGACGAAACCCATGAGCTCGACGCCGCCGTGATGGACGGCGCCACGCTCGCCGCCGGCGCGGTTGC
>JACXTT010008051.1_pt1 | contig 14693 bp, 7 predicted proteins | sample 9270951 | NCBI WGS metagenome assembly JACXTT01 (sample SAMN15532306, study PRJNA645909) | rock metagenome | isolation source: weathered quartz diorite | place: Puerto Rico | collected 2017-06-21
AATACCACTGTAGGGGTCCGATTCATCGGACCCACGCAAGGGCTTGATCAATCAAGCCCCTACCTCCGCGTTGACCGCATCGAGGAGTACGATATTCCCCAACAGGTTTCCTGCAGATGCACTAGGCTACCTCGCTATCGACGGAATCCGTGACTCTTGACGAAGATGTCCTCGTATTTACTAGAGACGTACCGATAGCCGGTCCAACCAGTAAAACTTGTTTCCTTGCAGATATATTTGTCACAACATTCGGCGCAGCACTTGATCTTAACGTCGGAGTCATACGACTTGCCAGTCACAACGATCGTCTGTTCCCACCAATATTCAAAACCCAGATTAAATCCACGTGTCTTACCAGCTTCCGCACCTAATTCGATGCCTTCGACTGGAACCTTCGCGTTTACCTTGCGACAGTCTTCTCCGTTCACTCCTATAGTGACTTTGCCGCCGGATTTTGTCGTCGTGTCCGGAAGCAATACTTTGATGGTTGCGGATACTTCAAATCCTTCATGACAATTCGTGCATGGGATCTGACGTGTAATGATGTCGAACCCAGCTTTCAATGGAAAGTTGGTCTGGTCCAATCCCTTGATATCCTTTGGCTCCAGCTTGGCGCAATTTCCTTTCATGCTGCACCAAGCATCTATGCTTAGGACGGCTGCGCCCATGTCGTCGTTCCACACATATCCCCAATTCTGAATCTTCATTTCCCATGTGAATGGGACAAGGCCGAACGGGTCAAGGAAATTGGTAGGATTGTTTCCTACGTACAGGTACAGATCCATCCCGGAAAAGTATTTTGGGAGCGGATCTCTTTGCAAAAACCTTCCCTTGACTGAATCGTAATACCTTGCCCGGTAGTAGTAGAGTCCTGTCTCCTCATCGAACTGCCGGCCGGTAAACATCAAGGGATTCTCAAGAGCGCTGTGGGGCGTGCCCCAGAAGTTAGGGGACAGGGGCTCCCCGGCGCCGTTCAGGACCGCGGGCAAACCATAAGCATCGTAGCTGTAGCGCTCAACCACGCTTGCCGTGCTGTTGGTGATTGCCTCGACCGACCAGAGGCTGTTCTGGTGGTAGTAGAACGTCCCGCTGCGATCCATTGTCAGGATTTCGTCGATGTAGTTGCCGTAGACATAGGTCGCTTGCGTTGCGCCCCCAGCATTTTGTTCTTCGACGATCCGCGCCCCGTCGTAGAAGTAATGCGTCTCGACCACACTAGAAACGAGAGCAGGATCGGCAATTTTGATAATGCGCCGGCTCAAGGCGTCGTACTGATACTGTCCCACTACCCGGCCGTCGGATTTACGGGTGACGGCGGTTAGGCGGTTCTCCTCATCGTAGTCGTAGCGGTACTGTCCATCCTCGCTGGTGTTACCGTTAGGATCGGAGAGCACTGCCACGGCGTCGATCTGAGTAATCTCATTGGTGACACTGTGTGTGCGGTTCTCAGATACACCATCTTTGGTCTTCGTCTTCCAGTTGCCTATGCCATCCAAGTCGTATTGGGTCTGGGTAGTAGGCACAGGCACAGTGCTGCCCACAATGGAACCGACTTTGAAGTCAATTAGGCGGTAGATATTGTCGTACTGATAGGCTTCCGAGTCGTCGGGATCGTGCCGCTTCTGCTCGAAGCGCTTGTTGCCTTCCTTGTCAAAGTCGTAGTCAAATCCGGCAATGCGCGTGGCGCCGATGGTGTGGTCGAGCGTGAGGAGCCAGTTATTGGTGTTATAGGTGTAGCTAGCCGTCGCGCCGTTGCGATAGGTGCGGGAGATGACACGGTTGCCAAGGTCGTAGCTGTAGGTAACGATAGGCGGCGGAGAGACTTCGTCGTCGATCGTGGCCAGCCGACTACGCGCATCGGTGTTCTCGGTGATCGTCCGGCCACCGGGGTAGGTCAGCGTGCGCGTGCGCCCCGGAATGTCATACATGTAGCTCACTGTCTCACCGTTTTGGGTGGTCTCAAGGACCCGGTTAGCGCCGTCGTAGGTCAATGTCACCAGCCAGCCGCTGCGCTCGGCGGTCAGCAGACGGCCCGAGAGATCATAAGTCATATTGTCGGAGGGACTTCTTAGGAGACTCTCATAGGAGCGCTGCAGCAGGAAATACAGGTCGTTGTAGGAATAGTGCGTCACCTGGCCCTGCAGATCGGTGCGTGTGATTAGGTTGACGGCGTCATAGGCGAAGAACCGACTCTTTCCATCAGGGTACGTTTCCTGGATCAACCGGTTAATCTTGTCGTAGACGTACTCAGTGGGCTCTACTTTGGCGTCAATTGCGTCGGTAATCTGGATGCGCGTTAAGTTCCCTACGCCGTCATACGTGTAGGCTGTGATATTCCCTAGCGCGTCGGCCATTGTGCTGCGTCGGTTGATTTTGTCGTAGACGTACGCGACGAGGTGGCCTTCGCGGTCGGTTGTCTGTAGCAGGTTACCCACCGCATCGTAGTCGTAGTGTGTGGTCTTACCTAAAGCATCCGTCATATCGGTCAGGCGATTGATGACATCGTAAGCGTTGTCGGCGCCGTTGCCATTGCCATCCCGTTGCGTCAACCGGTTGCCAACCGAATCATATGTGTACGTCGCCACCCGCCCAACCGCATCATCCACCTGGATCAAACGATCCAGGGCGTCATAGGTATTCGCTGTAACGTTCAGGTTAGGTGCGGTGACCGTTTTGACGTTGCCGTCGGGATCATAGCTGGTGAGTGTCTTATCCCCGGCGGCGTTGATCAGCATGGTCTGGCGGTCGAGTTTGTCATAGGCGTAACTCATGGTGTTACCATTCGGTTCGATCAGGGAGAGCCGGTTGTTGTTGACATCGTAAGTGTATCTCGTCACTGCATCATCCGCATCGATAGCGAACACCGTGTCGCCTTGCTTGCGGATCCGCGTGACCAGCCGATCCAGGGTGTCGTAGAGGAAATAGGTCACCTTACCATTGCCGTCGACTTGCTGCGTGATGAGACTTGAACCCATAGTGGGTCCCGTGCAGGCGGCGCAGAGCCCCGTGCCCACCATGTCATAGACTCTATGGGTGACGAAACCTTCGGCATCGGTCCGGGTCGTTATGCGGTTCAGGGCATCGTAGGCGTAGCGCGTGGTATGGCCGTTGGCGTCGGTTTCGCTCAATTGATTGCCGACGTCATCGTAGGTCCCGCTTGACGTATCGTTCTCCGCGTCGATGGTAATAATGAGCCGGTTCTGCACATCATACTGCAATGTGGTGGTATGGCCGTTCTTATCTGTGATCGAGGTGTGGTTGTTGTTACCATCATAGGCGTACAGTATCGACTTCGACTGAGCATCGGTCTCGGTGATGAGTCGCTGGCGCAAATCGTATTGATAACGGGTCGCATTGCCATTGCGGTCGATGACCCGAGTGCGGTCTCCCTCGCCGTCATAGACATACCGTGTGTCTGCTTGCAAAGGATCACCCACGGGCGTAGTTTCTTGAATGGGGCGGTTGAGCCTGTCGTAGGTGTAGCGCGTAGTGTGACCAAGGGGGTCGGTGCGGGTAAGCACGTTACCCACGGCATCGTAGGTCATAGTCCACACATGCCCTTCCCGATCGATGGTCTGGGTGCGGTTGCCGAAGGCGTCGTAGACATAGCTAGTGACATTTCCGCGCTTGTCCTCATCCATGAGCACATTGCCATGGCTGTCGTACGTCCATATGCGGGTCTGCCCCAGTGGATCGGTCTCCCTCAGCCGGTCGCCGGTCGCCGGGTCAATCGTATAGGAAGTCACCCGTCCGTTAGCGTCAGTCATACTTGTCATCTGACTGAACACCGCCTCATATGTGTACGTGGTGACACGGCCCAAAACGTCAGTCTTCTTTGTTACATTCCCCAAGGCGTCATAGACATACGTGCTGGTATGGCCGTTGGCGTCCATCATCGACGCCACTCGTAGGGTCTTCGGGTCGTCATATGTATAGGTCGTGGTAGCGCCATCTGGGGCCACAACCCGCGTGACATAACCGTGGCGCTCGTAGTCGTACTGCCAGATGTTGCCGCGCCCATCGATCTTCCTGACGGTGGACGGCAGATAACGGCGACGTAAATCCTCTACGGCGGCTCTCTGCTCTAGCGCCCATCCATTCGGATTCGTGAGGCTAAACAGCGTGGCGCCCACCCCATCGCTAATTGCATTGGGTTTCCCCTGCGCATAGCTGTAGAAGAAGGTGCGGCCGTCCTTATCGATTTTCTGCGTCAGTTGATAGAGAGCATTGTATTGGTACTGCGTGCGCTTTCCCTCGGGGTCCTCGATACTAGTCAGGGTGTTGCCGGTGGAATCGTAGGTGAGGGAGGTCGTTCTTCCTAAAGGATCAGTGATAGCGTCCACTTTCCCCTGGCTGTTATAGTGCAGAGCCAAGCTGCGTCCATACGTGTCGGTGATAAGGGTTAAATTCCCACCGCTATACGACAGGGAGGTGATGTTATGATTGCGGTCCTCAATCCGGATTAGATGCCAGACGGGCCCAGGAAAGAGGAAAGAGGGTCTAGGAGCCGGGGCGAACGTGAAGATGGTCCCGTCTTTCCTTCGTAGGGCAAAAGAGCCATTGGCATTTCTCACCAGCGTTTCAAAGTAGCCGGTGTCCGTCGTGTAGGGCCCCTGGTGACTCCCGCGGTATCGGGTGAGGCGACCGTTTCCATCCATACGGACTATGTAGGCTCCTTGGCTGAAGAGGAACATATTATAGGAGTGTGTCCAGCCAGCGCCGAGCACCGTGTTGATGCGGGTACGAGAGAGATTATCAGCGTCGTAGGAGTTGTAGGTCAAGGCCAGATCCAAGGTCGGGTCAGCAGTGCTCTTCACCTGAGCGACGTGAGACTGCTCGGTCACGTTGCCTTCGGTAAGACTAAGGGCGCTCTGCCCGACCGTCGCACTACACGGGGCTTGCTGGCAGGCGCACAAGACGCACTGTGGGGGAGGGTCCCCGGTGTAGATATGGGCCTGCACGGCAGTCGGCAAGAGCGGTAGGAGTATGCCGAAGACAAAGAGAGAGTACGCCGTCCTGATGATTCCCCGTGTGAGTTGATCCATGATTCCACCCTCCTTTTTTGGTCCTGCGTGTTAAAGAGAGCATAGCGATCGCGGGTATGAAGAAGGAGCATTACGGTCTGAAGTTTTTGTGAAGTTTCTGTGGAATTTCTCTGTGGTTTTGCTACAAGGAGCTAGCGCGGCTGGAGGGCGCAATATGACGACTGAGCACCGCATTGTGTTTCCCCCTTTTTCCCTTGACTTGGCCAACGAGCAGCTCTGGCGAGGGACGCAGCTCCTCCCCTTGCCGCCGAAGCCTTTCGCCATCCTGCGTTATTTGCTCGAGCATGCTGAGCGTTTGGTCAGCAAAGAGGAGCTGCTGAAGGCTATATGGGGAAACATCTATGTGGCCGAAGAGATCCTCAATACCTACATCCGTCAATTGCGCCGTGTGCTCGGCGATGAGGCAAAAGCGCCCCGCTATATTGCGACGGTGGTGGGACGGGGGTACCGTTTCCTCCCCGTGGTAAGCACTACCCCGCCGGTTTCAGGTTCCAGGTTTCAGGTTCCAGGACAGAACACCGACCTACGAGAAACGAGAAGCCAGAAACGAGAAACTCTTCTCGTTGGGCGAGAGGGCGAACTCGCACAACTTCACAATTTGTTAGAAAAAGCTCTTCGAGGCGAACGGCAAATGGTGTTCGTGACTGGGGAGCCAGGGATTGGCAAAACCACGCTTGTGGAAGCGTTTCTTTCAGGGATAGGGCAACGGGGAACAGGCAACGGAGAGCAAGGAAATCAAAAGGCAAAGGAGAAAACTCATATAACAAAAATGACTGGACCCCGATCCCCGACGCCCGTTCCCTGGATTACGTGGGGCCAGTGCGTAGAGCATTATGGGGTGGGCGAGGCGTATCTCCCGGTGCTAGAGGCCCTAGGACGGTTGTGTCGCCAATCTGAGAGTGAAAACCTTACAGTGCTGCTAGGCCGGCAGGCGCCGACATGGCTAGCGCAGCTGCCGGGGCTGGTGGGAGAGGCAGAGTTCGAGGTGCTGCTGCGGAAGGTCCAAGGAGCGACCCGTGAGCGCATGCTGCGAGAGCTGGCCGAAGCGTTAGAAATAATCACAGCGGAGCGGCCGCTGATACTGTGGTTGGAAGACTTGCAATGGAGCGACTACTCCACCATCGACTTTCTCTCCTCCTTGGCGCAGCGGCGGGAGGCCGCCCGATTGCTGGTGATCGGCGCCTACAGACCAGCCGATGTGCTCTTGAGCGGCCATCCCTTGAAGGCGGTCAAACAGGAGCTGAGAACCCACCGCCGGTGTGTAGAGTTGCCGCTGGAGTTTTTGAGCGAAGCGGCCGTGGCCCAGTATCTCGCGGTGCGATTTCCGGGCAGTGCACTGCCGGTTGCGTTGGGACAGATGCTTCATCGGAGCACGGACGGCAATCCGCTCTTCATGGTCAATGTAGTGGAGCATCTGGTGGGGCAAGAGATGTTAGTTGAGAGTGACGGGAAGTGGGATCTAAAAGTAGGAATAGATGAAGTAGCAGTGGGGGTCCCTGAAACTCTCCGGCAAATGATTGAGAGGCAGATCGAGCGGCTCAGCCCAGAGGAACAGCAGATACTGGAGGTCGCAAGCGTGGTGGAGATGGAGTGGGCGGCGGAGATCGTAGCGGCGGGATTAAAAGCAGAGGTAGAAGAGGTCGAGGCGAAGTGTGAAGAGTTAGTACGACGCGGACAATTTCTGCTGTCCATAGGAATGGAGCAATGGCCGGATGGAGCAGTGAGTGAGCGCTATCGCTTCATCCACGCGCTCTATCGAGAAGTGTTGTACGATCGAGTCGCCGCCGCTCGGCGGGTGCGCCTCCATCGACTGATTGGCGAGCGGGAAGAAAGGGGATATGGGGACCGGGCGGCAGAGATCGCCGGAGAACTGGCAGTCCACTTTGAGCAGGGACAAGACTACCGGCGGGCGGTACAGTACCTGGGTCAAGCGGCGGGAAATGCTACTCGACGGCATGCCTATCAGGAGGCGATTGGGCGCCTGACTAGAGGGCTGGAGTTACTAAAGGCCCTGCCGGACACCCCTGAACGCACCCAGCAAGAACTCAGGCTGCAAGTGGCCCTAGGCCCAGTTTTGATGGCCACCAAGGGCTATGCGGCGCCGGAGGTGGAAAAGGCCTACACCCGGGCTCGAGAACTCTGCCAACAGGTGGGAGAAACCCCTCGAATCTTCCAGGTGCTGTCAGGACTATGTGCGTTTTCCTTGATCCGGGCAGAGGTACAGACAGCGCGCGAATTAGGGGAGCAGTGCCTACGGCTGGCCCAAAGCGTACAAAGCCCATACCTCCTTCTGTCCGCCCACTATATGCTGGGGGTGACCTTGTTCCATCTTGGAGAATTGGACTCTGCCCGGACGCATCTAGAGCAGGGAATCGTTCTCTATGATCCTCAAAGGCACTACTCCCACCGTGAGGACCTTGGGGTAGGTTGCCTATCTTATGCAGCCTGGACCCTATGGTTTCTTGGCTATCCAGACCAGGCCCTGAAGCGGAGCCGCGAAGCGCTCACCCTGGCCCAAGAACTGGCTCTCCCCTTCAGTCTGGCCTTTGCTCTTAGCTTTGGTGCTTTTCTCCATTACTTCCGCCGAGAGGAGCAGACAGCCCAAGAACTAGCAGAAGCAGCTATTAAACTTTCGACTGAACAAGGGTTTCCGCATTGGTTATGGGCTGGAACTGTCATCCATGGCTGGGCGCTGACAGAGCGAGGGCGGAGGAAAGAAGGGATTGCGCAGATACGCCGGGGCCTATTCGCTTGGCACACGACTGGAGCAGAAACAGGACGACCGTATTCTCTTACCATATTAGCTGAGGCGTATGGGAAAACAGGGCAAGTAGAGGAAGGGCTGACCACGCTGGCCGAAGCGCTGGCTGTGGTGCACAAAACTGGGCAGTGTGAATATGAAGCGGAGCTCCATCGCCTGACGGGAGAACTGAAGGCCGGGGCTCAACGGTCGGAGGAAGCTGAGAAGTATTTTCGCCGGGCTATCGACGTTGCTCGCCGACAAAGTGCGAAGTCTCTGGAGTTGCGGGCAGTGATGAATTTGTGCCGGCTGTGGCGACAACAGGGCAAGAAGGAAAAAGCACGACAGCTCCTAGCGGAGATTTACGATTGGTTCACGGAAGGGCTTGACACACCCGACCTTAGAGCAGCGCAGGCCCTGTTACGGGAGCTAAATTGAAACTGGGTGGACTCAGCGGCCACTCGCCTTCTAATCGGGTGAAAAAAGCATCGCCACGATGGACGGCGTGTAATACTTCCGGTTTATTTGAGTGAACTACTGTCCAAGAGCCATTACAACGGAGCAGACAATACTTGTCTGAGAACTCTCGGATGAAGCGAGGATCTAACCTCCCGGCAAGTGCGACAGCCCCTTGTCGCCATGCATCGTAAAAAAGATGATCAAGAACCCCATTGATTGAGTCATTCTTTGCCCCGATTTGTAGAACTTCGCTAATCCCTCCTGAATTGAGATAGTAAAGATACCAGCCAACTATTTCTTGGTTTGTCTTGCGAACAACCACTTTTCGCAGGCGCTTCTTTTGAGACAGCCTCGCTAATAACCACGACAAGGAGTGACTGTCGTATTCCGGTCGCAGTGCATAGCTGTCTGAAAACTCGGATAAGCAGGCAAGAAGTATTTCCACAGTCAGTTCCTCTTCCAACAGAGTCGAAGGGGCGAACAGACGGAAACGGCTCTGCGGCATCCGCACCTCGATGGTGTCTATAACGCTACAAAAGGGCCTGGACGCCAGTTCAATGGGAGCAGGCAGGCCGTGTTTTTTGCTCAGCAAAGACAGAACATACCGACTGGGTTGCAAAGGACGTATCCACTGAAGACTATACAACAGCGCTATAGTACCTCCGGCTTTTTTGCAAGCTTTACAACCAGCTTCGTTTACATCATCAGAAATTGAAAGGTCCTGTGGGCCTGAGTAGGAAGTTTGTACAAGCTGCGTACCCACCCCTGCGAACTGGCTGCTGGGATCGACCATACCATGCGTGTTAATAACGACTTGCACAGGCTGCTCATTCATGGACATCCGACGTGGTACGACGCCAATAAAGCCGCTAATCTTTCCACTGTTTTCTTGATACACCAGAGAGGGCAAAGCCTCATCGTACCAGGGATTGCGGAAAAAAATCTCTTCGTAGTAAACGTGCAGGGCTTGGGAAGAAGGTCTTTTGCTACCGCGCCAGACTCTCAGATCCAAATCCGCTACCTGCGGAATATCATCCTTAACAAACGGCCGTATTCGTCCCATCTCTTCCTCCCTACGAGTTTGTTCAAGTCAACAATGACATCTTGTCTTTACGTTGTCCAGGAAAATCTTTAGCCGCTTAGCTGGACTTTATCCATTGGTAAGAGCACAAGCGGGGCAGGGTAAATGGAAGCGGCGATTTGGCGGGGTTCTTCTCTGCGAATGAAAACCGAGTGAGAAGAGTGAGATAAAGAAAGGGCGTTTGTGGAGGTCAAGCTTGTGAGCCCCGGAGCCGAGCCGTCAAGCCTCTCTCGCTACTTTCGTCTACAACGCTTTCATGTTCTTCTCATTTTTGCAGAGAAGTGTTTCGTCCGTCAGAGTGAAAAGCGAAAATGCTGGACGGCTGTTTGACCGGCAGGCGGAAATACTGCAGTTGTTGCGGAATAGCTCCGCATCCGACATTCTCTATCCGTCAGATCCCTCCGACAAAGCGTCCAGGATTCAGGATGCCATTGGGATCAAACGTTTCTTTCAGCCGTTTCATAATCGGGAGCACCCCGCCTACATGCCCCCACACATCAACGCGTTCTTTCAGGCCGGGGTCAATATCCTCGATCACTACATGGCCTTCGAGTCTTTTTGCTAGGATACGAAGCCAATCAATGAACGACAGCAATTTTTCCCGAGAGGCGGCGTCCTCTGCGGCGAAGCGACTAAAAACGACGCCATTCCCTGCATGCGCCAGCAGTTGCACGGCAAAACCGCGCGTCGTCACCTCAGTCTCAACTTCTTTACAAAATGAGGCAATCCTTCCCGGCAACACGCTGGCTTTGCAGCGAAGCATCACCGCATCTCCTGTCTCTTTTGCAGAGAAGTTTTGCAGCGTCTGCACGAGAGACGCCGCATCTGCGTCTTTCCAGTCGCTGGCGAAGGTCCCATCCGTTCCTGTCATCTCTCGCATCCGATTGCGCTGATACGCCACCTCTTCGGCAAGACCCGCGAAGCCGATTATGAGAAAGTACAACGCCTGCTCGTCGCTCGTCTTGAACGGCGACACGTTGGTCAGTTCGAGAAAGAACGGCTGTAATTCAGACCCTAACATACGGAGGGCGAGGTCCATGGCTTGGGCCGCAGTCGGAAACGAGAAGGCGAGCACTTCTTGCACTTCTGGTCGTGGTCGCACCTTGAATGTGGCCTCCACGATCACTCCGAGCGTCCCTAACGAACCACAAAACAGCTTGGGAATATCATAACCAGCCACGTTCTTGACCACGCGACCGCCGCCTTTGATCATCGCGCCATCGGTACGCACTACTTTGAGACCGAGCAAAGAATCGCGAATCGTGCCCTGCGACAGGCGGGCAGGACCACTGAGATTCCCAGCAATGATGCCGCCAATCGTGGCCCGGTCAGCCAGCGGAGGATCGACCGACAGCCACTGTCCATGTTCCCCAAGCACGCGCTGCAATTGCGCGAGCGCAAGACCAGCCTCCACAGTCACCGTCATATCAGTCGGCTGGTAATCGACGATCCGATTCAATCGCTGCAGCGAGAAGGCAAGGTCGTATTTGCGAGGAAGCCCACCAAGATGCAAAAACGCGCCGAGCCCGACCGGGGCCACCCCGCGTTGCTGTTCGTTGGCAAGTCGCAACGTTGCCGAAGCTTGCTCTATTGTTTCTGGGAACACCACCTCTCGCGGCTCTCGCCCGTCAATGGTGAACCGTTTCCGGTCTTCAGCCGCGCTAGCTGTGCTTCTCTCTTCTTCAGCGTGGGAGATTTCTGCCATCCGCGTCTCGTTCTCCCTTCTTACAACGCTGCTTGTCGCTTAGGCGTCCGCACATCAATGCAACCGTGCGGTGTGGGAATGATCTTGTGCGGGTTGCAGAGATTGTCCGGGTTAAACACCGAGCGGATCTGCGTCATAGCGAGCAAATCTTCCGGGCTAAAGATGAGCGGCATTTGTCCCATCTTCTCGACGCCAATGCCATGTTCACCAGTCAGGCTCCCGCCTAGGTCTATGCACGCTTTGAGAATTTCCTGGCCGGCTTTCACGACCCGAGCGGTCTCATCCGCGTTGCGCTCGTCGTACATCAAGATTGGATGAATGTTGCCGTCGCCGGCGTGAAATACATTGGCGATGCGGAGCTGATACTTCTCGGCCACGCCGGTAATGACACGCAAGATGTCCGGCACCTTTGTGCGAGGCACGACTCCGTCTTGTGTACAATAGTTGGGTGCGAGACGACCGACCGCGCCAAACGCACGCTTGCGGCTCTTCCATAACGCCAAGCGTTCAGCGTCGTCTTTGGCCACGCGCACCTCGCGGGCTTTGTTTTGCTGACAGACAGCCATGATCTTGGCTGTTTGCGGATCGAGACCAGCAGCCAAACCATCCAGCTCGATGATCAACACAGCGCCGGCGTCAGTTGGAAAACCAAAATGAAACGCCTCCTCCACCGCTCGAATGATAAGCGCGTCCATCATCTCTAGCGCCGCGGGCACGATGCCTGCCGCAATAATGCCAGACACGGTTTGGGTCGCTTCATGCACCGACTCGAACACTGCAAGAAAGGTGCGGTACGCTTGCGGCTGACGGGTAAGGCGTAACGTCGCTTTGGTCACGATGCCAAACGTGCCCTCAGCTCCAATCGTAATGCCGCGCAGGTCATACCCTGGCACATCTTCGACCGCACCGCCTAATGTCACCACTTCGCCGTCTGGCAAGACGATCTCCATTCCGAGGACGTGATTCGTGGTGACGCCATATTTGAGCGTATGGGGGCCGCCGGAATTTTCCGCTACGTTGCCGCCGATCGTACAGGCCTGCTGGCTCGACGGGTCCGGCGCATACTGAAACCCTTGATTCTTGACCGCGTTACTGACCCACAGGTTGACGACTCCAGCCTCGGCTACGACGTAACGGTTCAGCAGGTCAATATCGAGAATATGAGTAAGGCGACTGGAGCCAATCATAATCGACGCTTCGACCGGCAGACAGCCGCCGCTCAGACCAGTGCCAGCACCGCGCGGGACAAAGGCGATCTTCTCCTTGTGAAGAAACCGGACTACGGCCGCAACTTCTTCCGTTGTGCCTGGTAGCACGACGACTTCGGGAGTAGATTTCTCCAGGGTGTACCCGTCACAGTCATACACCGAGAGGGAGGTCGCTTTCTCGACGATGCCATTTGGACCAACGATATCGCGGAGACGAGAGATAACGGTAGGATTCATAGAAAACTCACTATCACTTAAACGATGAAGTATGAATGCTGAATGATGAATTTTTAACAGACTGCTCAGAGCTTCTTTATTCATCCTTCCGCATTCTGTATTCATCATTCTGCTTATGCTGCTGATCGCCGACGGATCATGCGATTCACCGTGTACTCCAACAACACATCGCCTTTTTGGTTGATAACTTGGTGCTCGGAGGTCACTACGCCGCGATCCGGCTTCGAGGTTTCGCGTTTCGCCAGCACTTTGACCTTGACATGTATGGTGTCCCCACAGCGTAACGGGGCGGGAATCTTCATCTCTTGTACACCGAGGAGCGCCATACCGCCACGCACTAATCCGGATTGGATCGTCATGCCTTCTGAGAGTGCAAAGGTAAAGGAACCCGGAGCAATGCGGCTGCCAAAGATGCTTTGATTTTTGACGAATTCCATGTCGATAAACAAGGGCTCATGGAAGCCAAAGAGATTCACAAAGTTAACAATATCAGTTTCGGTGATGGTGCGAGCATGTGTGGAGTATTCTGCTCCAATTTCAAATTCTTCGAAGTATTCGACGGCCATGCACAACTCCCTCCGTGCACAGAGTCTTAGATGGGATCGACTGCTGAAGTCAACCGGAGCGCAGCGCGGAGCTCAGGCGGGAGTGAAGGCCGATTGGGATGTTGACAAACTTAGCCTCCTCACGTTTGTTAGAACATTATGAAAAAACGAGTTGCTGTTGTTGGAGCAACCGGCATTACCGGTCAGCAGTTTCTGGTTGCGTTATGCAATCATCCATGGTTTGAAGTCAGTGCGCTCGCCGCCTCGGAGCGGTCAGCTGGGAAGAGTTATGCAGAAGCTATTCGCGATCCCAAAACGGGCGCTAGACGATGGTGGTGTCAGGAAGAACCGCCGGCGCAGGCGCTGCCATTGCCCGTCCAGGAAGCCTCGTCGCTCAACCTGAACGGAATCGATTTGGTCTTTTCTGCAGTTGAGTCCGAACCGGCGCGTGAGCTGGAGCCGCTGTACGCGAAGACGACGCCCGTCATCAGCACAGCATCGGCGTTCCGCTACGAACAGGATGTGCCGCTCCTTATTCCGGGCGTGAATCTCGATCACGTGCGCTTGATTGATGGGCAGAAAAAAAAGCGCGGCTGGAAGGGATTCATCGCTACTCAGCCGAACTGTACAACCATTGGCATGGCGATCACGCTCAAGCCCTTGTTCGATACATTTGGCCTTAAGAAAGTATTCATGACCTCGATGCAAGGCGTCTCCGGCGCCGGACGTTCCCCTGGGGTTATTGCGCTCGATATCCTCGATAACGTCATTCCTTTCATCTCTGGCGAAGAAGAAAAAGTCGAGAAAGAGTCGCGCAAGATTTTAGGTGCGCTGGGTGAAGGAGGCATTACCCCAGCAGACTTCGTTGTCAGTGCAACTTGCACCCGAGCCGCCGTGCTTGAAGGTCACACTGAAGCCGTCATCGCGTCGATGGCCAATCCCTGTTCGGTGGCTGACGCACGAGCAGCAATGATCGAATTTGGTCAGGAGTTTGTGAAGTCGGGACTCCCTTCGGCGCCGCAACACATGATCATTGTGCATGATGATCCGTTCCGTCCTCAACCACGGCTGGACCGTGATGCAGAAGATGGGATGGCGACCTCAGTCGGTCGGCTGCGTCCGGATCAAGCGTTAGACAACGCCATTAAATACATGCTGGTCAGCCACAACACCAAAATGGGCGCCGCGAAGGGAGCAGTGTTGATGGCGGAGTATCTTGCGCAAAAGGATTATATTTAAACCAAACTACTCACTTTTTCCGATCCCACTAACGGGTTGCCAAACGGGGCGGCTTATTCCATCCTTACGCCGCCTCACGGTCTGGGCTAAGCGAAGCGCCGAGCCCAAGGAGGGGCGATGAAGCTCTCAAACGTCCTGACGATTGGCTTTTGGAAAAGGTTTCTATTGTGGAGCAGCATTGGTCTGCTGCTCTTCGCGCTCTTCGGCTTCTTTGCCCTGCCCTACATTCTCAAGGCGGTGCTCACCAGTCAACTCACCCAGCGGCTCCATCGAGAGGCCACGATCCAGGAAGTACATTTCAACCCATTTTACCTCACCCTTCAGGTGAAAAACTTCACGCTCAAGGATCGCAACGGGACCGATCAGTTTGTGTCATTCGAGGAACTCGCGCTCAACCTTGAAGTCGCATCGATTTGGAGGCGTGGCCCGATAGT
>JACXTT010008052.1_pt1 | contig 14693 bp, 12 predicted proteins | sample 9270951 | NCBI WGS metagenome assembly JACXTT01 (sample SAMN15532306, study PRJNA645909) | rock metagenome | isolation source: weathered quartz diorite | place: Puerto Rico | collected 2017-06-21
AGCACTTCTTTATAAGGACAGAAAATCTGCGGTATGGTTTCCGGCGCTTTGCCGGTACCGTTACTGAGCAGCTGGCGCTGGTCGCTGATAATTTCCTGCATTAGTTTTACCTTATCGGGCATAGCGGCGGGCCCGGGCATGCTGCCATCGTGAATACCGCGCATGCCAACAGTATATACCGACGGATAGCTCCTGGATTGCTGCACGCGGTCTTTCCAGTAATTATAAATCTGTGCCTTATTATGATCATAGCGCCATTCGCCGGGAGCGTTGCCGTATTCATGCACATAGTTTTCGGCCCATTCAAACACATTGTTACGCAGCATGGGTTCGCAATGGCTGGAACCTACCACAATACTGTAATCGTTGGCCAGCCGGGGATTATCAGGGTAATAATAAAATGCTTTGGTGCAGGGGTGCATGGCCGGCCAGATATAATTGGCCTTCAGGCGCAGCAGCAGTTCAAAAATGCGGGTGTATGTTTTAGGGCCAATGTCATGCACATCGGTATCCATTTTATGGGCCGCCCAGGGTTGCAGCCCCCAGTCTTCATCGTTCAGGAAAATGCCGCGGTATTTTACGGATGGCGGTCCCTGTATATAGCTGGCCGGCGCCACATATAGTTCCGTATGCGGGGCCGGGTGCACATCGGCCCACCAGGTCCAGGGCGAAACGCCCATGATACGGCTCAGTTCAAATACGCCAAAAGCCGTTCCGCGGGCATCGCTGCCGGCAATGACCAATGCCTGCTTCAGCCCGGGCAGGGGCTGGTTGACCACGCCGATGATAAAGCTTTCCCATTTACCTGCAATGCTGGCGCAGCGCAGCTGCCCTTTTTTATACAACCCGTCTATCCATCCGCCATTGCCCAATGTGCCCACTAAAACGGCATAATCGCCGGTTGCGGGCAACTGGTTAAACAGCCGGGGATTTATGCTGCAGATCTCGTTAATATCGTGCTGCAGCGCCGTAGCGGCAATAGACACCACTTTCGCCGTGCCCGGCTCTACGCAAATCGGTGCGGCCTGTCCCTTACCCACCAGCGGAAAAGCCTGGGCATAGTACGAAAAGCCGATGGCAAAGGCAGTGCTGTCCTGTGCAGTTGCCGGTGGCAGGCTGCCGGCAAGGACGGCGCAGATCAATAACCGGTGTAAAAAGGCAAGCGTTGTATGCATCGTAAATGAAGATAAAAGAGCATACAAAATACTAAAAAACAAGCGGTAACTATCCTGTAGCTACAGGATGGTTCAGAACGGCCCATCGGCTACATTGCGGGCTAAGAGCTCAAAGGAGAAAAAGAGGCTTTCGCGGGGGAAATGCTTTTCTATTGGCAAAATAACTAATTTGGCAAAAAAAATTTGGGCGCACAGAGCGATAAGAGAAAAAGAGGTTTTTGCAGGAAGAAGGCGTGCCACGGTTCGTTTGCTTAGCCAGCATAACCGTGGCACGCCTATGCAGCAACTCTTTTCTCTTATCGCTCTGTGCGCCAAATTCCTGCCGCGCCTTTGCCATGTACATCTCCTTTTCCTCTTTTTTCTCCTTTGAGCTCTTAGCCTAAAACCAGCGATTGCATGAAGTACAAACTCATCCTGTTCATTGCCTGTATATGCGCAACCCCCGCCCTTTCCGCCCAGGAAAACATCGGTTCCGCCAAAACCCGTTTTAAAAAACAGGGCAACGATATCTTTTTTTCCAATACCAATGGCGATGTACGTATTACATTTTGTACGCCCGACCTGTTTCGCGTGCGGGCGGCATGGAACCGGTTGTTTGAAGCCGATGAACCCTGGATGGTAGTACAGTACAACTGGGCCCCGGTGGCGGTAACGGGTATCGATACCAAAGACTATACACTGCTGAAAACAGCCCGCCTGCAGGTGAAAGTATTCAAATCTCCCTTTCGCATCGACGTGTATACAGCAGAAGGAAAACTGTTGTCGTCAGAAAAATTGCCGGGCCGCAGCGGCGGCATGACAAAACATGCCGATACCGTGCAATGCAGCAAGCAACTATTTGCCAACGAACATTTTTTTGGGTTTGGCGAGCGCATGGATTTTATTGACCAGCGCAGTAAAAACCTGGAGTTGAACGTAGGTCGCGGAAAAGCCCTGCCCTATATCGTTGGCGCCTACAATATACTGGAAGCAAACTACTGCCCTGTGCCGTTTTTTATGAGCACCCGCGGCTACGGCATCTTCCTGCACAATGCCTTTGCCACCAAATGGGATATGGGCATGGACAACGATGAACAGTACAGCTTTAGCGCCGCCGGCGGTGAAATGGATTACTACTTTTTTTACGGCCCCTCGTTTGCCGCTATTCTTAATAATTATACCACGCTTACCGGCAAGCCGCCGCTTATGCCCCTCTTTGCCCTGGGCCTGCAGGTGGGCACCTATGCGGGCGGCACCTGGGGCTTTGAGCAGCTGGCTTCCGATAAATATGTTATTGAACTGGCCCGCAAGCTGCGCGCAATGGGCATACCGGTAGATATATTGCACCTCGATTCCGTCTGGCGCATCTTTGGCGAAGGGGGAAAAGGCGCTACTTCTTTTGAATGGAGAAACACCTTTAAAGATCCCGAAGGTATGTTCGACAGCCTCTATGCCATGCACTTCAAAATGGTAGGCCTGCACCTGCGGCCGCGCTTTGACAACGGCACCCGCTTCCGCCTGCTGGATACGGCCCGCCGTCTCGGGTATACCTACCCGGAAAACAACAGCCCCGGCGAGTTTGTCAATTTCTTCGATCCCAAAGCGGTAGACTGGTGGTGGGAGCATGGCGTAAAAAAGCTGGCGATAGCGGGCGCAAAATTCTTAAAAACCGATGAAGGCAGCGCCTTTGGCGGCCTGGCAAACGAAAGCGATAAAGTGGGCCCTACCGGGAAAGAAGTACAAAAACTGCATAACCTGTTTCCTATTGCCTATGCAAAAGCAGCGTATGAAAAGTTTCAGCAATACAATGGCATCCGGGGTATGAATAATACCCGCGAGGGCTATGCCGGCATGCAGCGCTACCCGTTTATATTCGCGGGCGACTGGCCCAGCGAATGGCAGTATTTTGCCCCGGTTATTAAAGCCGGTCTTAACATAGGTATATCCGGCGTGGGCAACTGGGCGCATTGTATGGGCGGTTTTGAGCACGTAGCCGATACGGAGCTATATATACGCTGGTGCCAGTTTGGCTTTTTCAGCCCCGTGGCCCACCTGTTTGGCATGGAGCATCCCACCTATAAAGAGCCCTGGAGCTATGGCGAAGAGGCGCTGCGCATTTTTAAGAAATACGATTCGCTCCGGTACCGGCTCATGCCCTACCTGTATTCCGAATCCTACAGCATGCATACCACCGGCATGCCGCTCATGCGCGCGCTGGTGCTGGAATACCAGGACGATGAGAATGTATACGATATCGGCGACCAGTACCTGCTGGGCAGCCAGCTAATGGTATGCCCTGTTACCACCAAAGGGGCGCAAACCCGCACGGTATACCTGCCGGAAGGTGATTGGTACGATTACTGGACGGGGCAGCGTTATCATGGTAAACAATACATTCATATTGTAACCCCGCTGGACCTTTTGCCGCTGTTTGTAAAAGCAGGGGCCATCATTCCCATGCAGCCGGGAATGGCCTGGGTGGGGGAGAAACCGGTGGATGAAATAACCCTGGATGTATTTCCTTCGGCTACTGGCTCTTTTGACCTGTATGAAGACGATGGCCTGGGCCTGGGCTATCAAAAAGGCGATTTTGCCCTTACCCATATCAGCACTACAGGCGATTTTGCCGGTACCAGCATAGAAATAAGCGGGCCTTCCGGTCCCTATAAGGCCCCGCTGCATGAGTATACATTAAACGTGCACTATGCCGCTGCACCCGCCCGGGTGATGGAAAACGGGAAGGAATTACCGGCCCTGCGCGATAAGGCATTGTTTACCAAAGATGCAGGCTGGTACTACGATTCCGCCAATAAGGTAATCCGGGTAAAAACCGATGCCAATAAAATTGATAATCTTGCTCATCCGGCTTATAAGAAGATCACTATCTTTAAAAATTAACAATCAACAACTCTTGCCGAATGAAGCAATCAAATAAGTATCTCTTTCCGCTGATTCTTGTCACCAGTTTATTTTTTTTATGGGGTATGGCTTACGGTTTGCTGGACGTACTGAACAAGCATTTCCAGGTTATTCTAAACGTCACCAAATCACGCTCCACACTTTTGCAGGGCGCTTATTTCGGCGCTTATTTCCTGGTAGCGTTGCCCGCTGGTATGTTCATGAACAAATATGGGTATAAAAGAGGTATCATTACTGGCTTGCTGTTGTATGCAGCCGGCGCTTTTTTATTTTACCCGGCGGCACAACAGGCCAATTTTAATTTCTTCCTGCTGGCATTATTTATTCTTGCGGCCGGCCTCACTTGCCTGGAAACGGCCGCCAATCCTTATGTAACCGTATTGGGGGAACCACAGACTTCCGAATTCAGGTTAAATCTTTCCCAGTGTTTCAATGGAGTAGGTTCTTTTCTCGGCCCATTGATTGCCTCCCGGGTATTCTTTGGCGGCGATGAACATGCTACCGGCAACCTGGAATCGGTAAAATGGGTATATATTATTATTGGGTCGGTTGTATTAATAGTGGCTGCTTTGTTTGTTCGTACGCCCCTGCCGGAAATAAAAGAAAGTGAAATTGTTTCCTCGGATGTATTGGATAAAAGACCGCTATTTAGTCACAGTAATTTTACTGGTGCTGTTATTGCGCAGTTTTTTTATGTTGCGGCCCAGGTAGGGGTAGCTGCGCTCTTTATTAATTATTGCACTGAAAGGGGCATTGGTATTGACAACGCAAAAGCATCGATCCTGCTTTCTACCAGCCTCATCCTGTTTACGGGCGGCCGTTTTGCCGGCACAGCCCTGATGCGTAAAATTGCCCCGAATAAATTACTGGCGGTATATGCCGTTATCAATATCATATTGTGCTCTATGGTGGTATGGAGCAAGGACTGGATATCCGTGTATGCGTTGATGACTATCTTTTTCTTTGAGTCCATTATGTTCCCCACCATTTTTGCGTTGGGGGTAAAAGATGTGGGCCATCATACCAAGAAGGCATCCTCCTTTATTATTATGTCTATTGTGGGCGGGGCACTGGTACCCTTTGTAATGGGTAAACTGGCCGAGCATAATTCAACTGCCTTTTCTTATACAGTCCCCCTCGTTTGTTTTATAGTAGTAGCGTGGTACGGATGGAGGGGGTACCGGGTAAAATAGCAGCTTTAAAATAAAGGATATGAAAAAATACTGCCTGGCCTGTGATCTGAAAGACGATGCCGCTTTAATAGCGGAGTACGAAGCCTACCATCGCGCTGTATGGCCGGAAATCAAAAAAAGCATTACCGATGCCGGCATTACAGGAATGGAAATATTCCGCTGTGGCAACCGCCTGTTTATGATCATGGAAACATCCGATTCCTTTAGCTTTGCAAAAAAGGCCGCCATGGATGCCGGCAACCCGAAAGTGGACGAATGGGAGCAACTGATGTGGAAATACCAGCAGGGACTGCCCTTTGCCAAACCGGGTGAGAAATGGGTGCTGATGGAAAGCATATTTTCGTTAACAGGACAAATAAAAACGCTTTAACCGTACATGTTTAGTTTAAAAGGAAAATCGGCGCTGGTTACAGGCGGGGGCAGCGGCATCGGCCGCGCAGTAGCCCTCTGCTTTGCCAAACAGGGCGCCATGGTGCATATTATAGATCTGGGCGAAGCCGCCGCCAGGCAGGTAGTAACAGAAATAGAAGCCGAAGGCGGCAAGGCCCGCGCACATACCTGCGACGTAAGCAACCTGGAGCAGGTAACCGGCATTTTTCAGCAAATCGGTACCATTAACATTCTCGTCAACAATGCGGGTATCTCCCATATCGGCCGGGCAGACAATACCTCGCCGGAAGATTTTGAACGCGTATTCAATATCAACGTAAAGGGGGTATACAACTGCCTGCATGCGGCCATCCCCATCATGAAAGCCGGCGGGGGCGGCGTTATTCTCAATATGTCGTCCATAGGGGCGGTGGTGGGATTGAATGACCGCTTTGCCTACTCCATGAGCAAGGGCGCCGTTTATGCCATGACCTTGTCGGTGGCTAAAGATTATATAAAAGATAAGATACGTTGCAACTGCATTTCGCCCGCACGGGTGCATACGCCGTTTGTAGACGGTTTCCTGGCCAAAAATTACCCGGGCAGGGAAGACGAAATGTTCCTGAAACTGTCGCAGAGCCAGCCCATCGGGCGCATGGGTAAACCCGAAGAAATAGCCCATCTTATTCTTTATCTCTGCTCCGACGAAGCTTCTTTTATTACCGGCAGCGACTACCCGATTGATGGTGGATTTATCAAATTGAACAGCTAATAAAATATCACTACATGAAACTCATCCGCTTTGGCGACGCCGGCGAAGAAAAGCCCGGAATTATTCTCGACGACAAGTATTATGACGTATCCGCCTATATACCCGAATACGACGAAATATTTTTTGATACCGAAGGACTTGCTTATCTCGATACCGAAATAAAACATAAAAAAGCCGAACTGCCCGAAGTGCCCAAAAGCGTGCGCCTGGGTTCCCCCATTGCCCGGCCGTCTAAAATAGTCTGCATCGGCCTTAACTATGCCGATCATGCCAAAGAAACCGGCGCCACGCCTCCCCCTGAACCCGTTATTTTTTTAAAGTCCACCACGGCGCTCTGCGGTCCGAACGACGATATTATGATACCCAAAAACTCCCAAAAAACCGATTGGGAAGTAGAACTGGCAGTAGTGATTGGCAAAAAAGCCAGCAATGTGGAAGAAGCCGAAGCCATGGATTATGTGGCCGGCTATTGCCTGCACAATGATGTATCTGAACGTGCCTTCCAACTGGAACGCAGCGGCACCTGGGATAAGGGAAAAGGCTGCGATACCTTTGCCCCGCTGGGTCCCTGGCTGGTAACCAAAGACGAAATAAAAGATGTCAATAAAATGCGTTTATGGCTTACCGTCAACGGTGAGAAAATGCAGGACGGCACCACGGCCAATTTTATTTTCAATATTCCCTTTATAGTGGCTTATGTAAGCCAGTTTATGACCCTGCTGCCGGGCGATGTTATTTCCACCGGTACCCCCGCCGGAGTCGGCATGGGCATGAAACCCAATGCCATTTACCTTCAGCCGGGTGATGTGGTGGAACTGGGCATCGATGGGCTGGGCGTTTCCAAACAAACCGTAATCGCGTATGCCCGGCATTGACGCACACCAGCATTTCTGGAAATTTGATCCTGTAAGGGACAGCTGGATTACGGATGATATGGCTGTTATACAGCGGGATTTTATGCCGCCCGATTTGCAACCCCTGCTGGAAAAGCACGGGCTGGAAGGTTGCGTGGTGGTGCAGTCAGACCAGTCGGAAGAAGAAACGCTTTTCCAGGTAAGCAATTCGGGGCAATATGCTTTTATAAAAGGAGTGGTAGGCTGGACCGATTTGCGTGCTCCCAACGTGGAAGAACGCTTATCAGAATACAGCCAATACAAAAAACTAAAAGGGTTCCGCCATGTACTGCAGGGCGAACAGGACCGGGCCCTGATGCTCCATCCCGATTTTAAGCGGGGCATTGCCGCGCTGGGCCAATTCGGGTTTACTTACGATATACTCATCTTTCCCGACCAGCTGAACTACAGCCGGGAACTGGCCGCCGCTTTTCCCAACCAGCTGTTTATTATCGATCATATTGCCAAACCGGGTATCAAAGCCGGTGCGCTCCAGGGATGGCAGGAAGATATAAAAGCCATTGCCACGCTCGACAATGTATATTGTAAAATATCGGGTATGGTAACCGAGGCCGACTGGAAGCACTGGAGAGAAACCGATTTTCGTCCCTATCTCGATACCGTTACCGAAGCATTTGGCGCAAAACGGATCCTGTTTGGTTCCGACTGGCCGGTATGCCAGGTAGCCGGGGGCTACGACCGCATGATAGGCATCGTTAAAAATTATTTTGCTGCTTTTTCCGCCAGTGAACAGGCGCTTTTCTTTGGTGGCAATGCCGCCGGTTTTTATCAACTTAACAAATCATAGCAATGGATTTACAGTTAAAAAATAAAGTGATCATCGTAACCGGCGGCGCCAAAGGCATCGGTGAAGGCATTGTAAAAGTACTGGCCGCTGAAGGCGCTCTGCCGGTAATAGTAGGCAGGAGCCAGGACGATAACCTGGAAACGGTCGCCGCCCTGCAGGAAGCAGGGCTCCAGGGTTTTGCGGTACAGGCAGAATTGACTCAACCCGAAGCCTGCAAAAAAGCCGTGGATGCCGTGCTGGCAAAATACGGCCGTATAGATGGCCTGGTCAACAATGCCGGGGTGAATGATGGCGTGGGACTGGAAAATGGCAATTATGAAGCGTTTATGGCTTCGCTGCACAAAAACCTGGTGCACTATTATCTTATGGCGCAGCATGCGCTGCCGGCGTTAAAGGCATCAAAAGGATCTATCGTCAATATCAGCTCTAAAACCGCCGAAACCGGTCAGGGCGGCACTTCTGCCTATGCAGCAGCCAATGGCGGCCGCAATGCCCTTACGCGCGAATGGGCGGTAGAATTGCTGAAATACGGCATCCGGGTAAACGCAATTATTGTAGCCGAATGCTGGACCCCCTTGTATGAACGTTGGATCAGCGGCCTACCCAACGGGCAGGAAAAGCTGGCTTCCATCGTAAAAAAGATACCTTTTGAAAACCGGATGACCACCTCCGAAGAAATTGCCAGTATGACAGTGTTCCTGTTATCGGAAAAATCGAGCCATACCACCGGCCAGCTCATACATGTGGATGGCGGGTATGTGCATCTTGACCGGGCTGTGGAATCGCTGGCGAAATAAGTTGATAGATGATAGTTGATGGTTGATAGGCCTGGGCGTCGCAAACGTCTATCAACCATCAACTATCATCTGTCAGCAACATAAAAAATGCTACATGAAAATCGTTAAACATTTCTTCCTGCTCCTGCTGCTCGGTGCATCGCTTGCCACCACTGCGCAAACAAAAGATGCCAACACCTGGCACGGGTTTAAACGGGTTAATTTTAAGATAGATTCGGTTTCGGCTTATATCGTGGTGCCTGCAACACCCCTGCCCGGCAATCCCTGGCTATGGCGTTCGTTTTCACCCGATTTTCATGTTGATATCGACAGCCTGCTGGTAACCCGCGGGTTTTACATTGCTTTTTTGAACGTAGACAGCAAGCAGCTGTACGGTCAACCGACATTAATGGAACAATGGGAGAAATTCTATAATTATCTCGTACAGGAAAAACATTTTGCTGCCAAACCCGCCCTCTCGGGTGCGGTACGCGGTACGCTTTGTGAATTTGCCTGGGCCAGGCTGCACCCCGATAAAGTAAGTTGTATTTATTGCGAAAACCCGGTTGCAGACATCAAAAACTGGCCTGGCGCCAAAGGCAGCGGCACCGGCGGTTCGGCCGATCAGTGGAAACAATTCCTGGCGGCATATCATTTTACCGAAGAGCAGGCCCTGCAGTATGGCGATAGCCCGAAAGACAACCTGGCCGCACTGGCCGCAGCCAAAGTACCTTTGTACTTTAGTTTTGGCCTGCACGACGGCATGATACCGATGGAAGAAAACGCGTTGGTAATTGCCAATAATTATATTAAACAGGGCGGCCCGGTTACCCTGCACCCCATGACCATTGGCAAACAGGAAGCCAATGGGCATCATGTAACCATTGAAAACCCGGCGGAGATAGCCGAATTTATTTATCATAACAGTACCCAATAAACTATTTCAGCACTTGAATACATTAGTTTGCATAGAGCCCGGAAAGCTGGAATACCAGCAAAGAAGCCAGCCTGTTGTTGAAAAAGGACATGTAGTGCTGGGCATCAAACAAATTGGCGTTTGCGGCACCGACCTGCATGCCTATGAAGGCACCCAGCCCTATTTTAATTATCCCCGTGTACTGGGGCATGAACTGGCGGCGGATATAGCCGATCTCAATGGGGCAACGGGTTTCAGCAGGGACGAGGCCGTCACTTTTATACCTTATTTCAATTGCGGGCAATGCATCGCCTGCCGCTCAGGTAAACCCAATTGCTGCGCTGCCATTAAAGTATGCGGTGTGCACATCGACGGGGGCATGACAGAATACCTGTCCGTGCCTGCCTGGTCGCTACTGCATGGCGAAGGGTTGAGTTATGATGAACTGGCCCTGGTAGAGCCCCTGGCCATTGGGGCGCATGGTGTTCGCCGCGCAGGTGTAATGCCCGGTGAGTTGGTGCTGGTTATCGGGGCGGGGCCCATTGGCCTGGGTATTATGGAACTGGCGCGCATAGCCGGCGGAGAAGTAATAGCAATGGACATCAATGCCGCCCGTTTAGCGTTTTGTAAGGAAAAACTGAACGTGCCCTATACCATCGATGCACGGGCCGATAACGTAACAGAGCAGCTGAAAGAAATAACAAAAGGCGACATGCCCACCGTGGTCATTGATGCCACCGGCAGCCTTAAAGCCATCAACAATGCCTTTCAATACATGGCGCATGGCGCGCGGTACGTGCTGGTAGGGCTGCAAAAAGGGGAGATCAGCTTCAGCCACCCCGAATTTCACAAACGCGAAGCCACCCTCATGAGCAGCCGTAATGCCACCCGCGAGGATTTCCGGCTGGTAATGGACAGCATGAAAAACGGGAAACTAAGTCCTGCCAATTATATTACCCACCGCGTACCCTTTACCGCCGTTAAAGATGAATTTGCCGGATGGCTCAACCCCGCAAACGGTGTTATCAAAGCTATGATTTCATTGTAGCAGCCTTGTTTTGCCCGGGGTAGCCTGGGGTAATAGAAAAAGCATTGTAACCGCTTATACGTATAAATACGGTATTTTTCCCCGATATTTGGGATACGAACCTTGCTGCAGGCAGTTACGCCCGAAATCTTCCTGCAGCAAATGTTATTTACTTATCCTAAAGAACGGTTTATGGATCAACTTCAAAAAACGGGCGCACTGCTGCACTCCATAAAGGAAATTATTCTGCAGGCCAAACAGCTTGCTTTCAAAAACAACAATTCCATCCTCCTCAGTACTTATTGGGATGGACGCACTACCGGATACTTAGTCAAAATACGCCGTGCGGGCAGAAAACGAACAGCTTTTTGCCGGTAAATATGCTTAAGAAACATTTAATTGTCTTTAATACACTTCTTTAGTATTTTTATTTTTTCCGGGCTTCCCGGTCACTAAAATGCCTAAAACCTGGTTGAATGCGATTGCGCCGAATAAAATTAGTAGTATTTTGCCTCTCCAAACCAGCTTCATTCTTCATAAAAAAACAAATAAACATGAAAACGATTGCCGGTTTTTTATCTGGAATAACCGTATTAATCACCACTTTTATGAGTTGTACCAACACTGCTACCAATACTGCGCCCGCAGCGGGCATCAGCAAACAGCCTTTTGGCGAAGCCGACGGAAAACCTGTTGACCTCTACACGCTTACCAATAAAAACGGCGTACAGTTAAAAATCTCTACCTATGGCGGTGTTGTCACTTCATGGGTAACACCGGATAAAAAAGGCAACAAATCCAGTATTGTGCTGGGCTTTGACAGCCTCAGCGGCTATTTTACGCCTCCTCCTTATTTCGGCGCCATTATTGGCCGTTATGGCAACCGTATTGCCAACGGTAAGTTTAAAATTGGCGATAGCACTTATACCCTGGCTACCAACAATGGCAAAAACAGTTTGCATGGCGGCAAAAAGGGATTTGATAAGGTAGTTTGGACGGCTGCTACTGTAGCGGATTCAGTACCCTCGCTGGTGCTTACTTACCAGGCCAAAGACGGTGAAGAAGGATATCCCGGCAACCTGGATGTGAAAGTGACCTATACGCTTACAGACGATAATGAACTGGATATCGTATACGATGCCACTACCGATAAAGCTACCCCGGTAAACCTAACCAACCACAGCTATTTCAACCTTACGGGCGACCATGCCAATACCATTCTCGATCACCAGCTGATGCTTACTGCGGATTATTATACCCCGGTAGACAGCACCCTTATACCAACCGGCGAAATAAAAGCCGTTAAAGGCACGCCTTTCGATTTTACCACCGCACATCGCATCGGCGAACGGATTGACTCGGTGCCCGGCGGCTACGACCATAATTTTGTGCTAAACCGCAAAGACAATGCGCTGCAAAAAGTAGCGGAGGTAACCGATACCCTAAGCGGCCGCAAGCTGGAAGTATTTACCACCGAACCCGGTATACAGTTTTATTCCGGCAATTTCCTTGATGGCAATATCAAGGACACCCAGGGCAAACCCTTTATTAAGCACAGCGGCCTGTGCCTGGAAACACAGCATTACCCGAATTCTCCCAACGAACCAAAATTCCCGACTACCATTTTGCAACCGGGACAGAAATATCATACGGAAACAAAATACAAGGTTTCCTGGTAACTGAAAATAAGGTGGGTCGCCCTCAAAGGGCGGCTCACCTTATTTTCACTAATAACTTTTGCTATGCAAAAGCGACTAAACACCTGCCTGCTCATATCAGCACTGCTGTTGCTCAACAGCCGCCAGCCATTGCAGGCACAGGCCGACACCTGCCGCATGGGTATTGATTTGGCGGCACATAAAGCAGCCTTTCCACCTATATGGGCATTTTTCGGGTATGATGAACCTAATTATACCTACATGAAGGACGGCCGCAAACTCTTGTCCGAATTGTCGGCCCTGAGCCCTGTACCGGTATATGTACGTACGCACAACCTGCTCACCACGGGCGATGGTACCGCCGCATTGAAATGGGGTTCTACCAATGCCTATACGGAAGATGAAAAAGGAAACCCGGTATACAGCTGGCATATTGTGGATAGTATTTTTGATACTTACGTCAAAAGAGGCATGAAGCCTATAGCCGAAATTGGGTTTATGCCCGAAGCGCTGTCCACCCATCCCGAGCCTTACCGGCATTACTGGAAACCCGGTGTGGACTACAATAAAATTTATACTGGCTGGGCCTACCCGCCGAAAAATTATAATAAATGGGGTGAGCTGGTATACCAGTGGGTAAAACACTGCGTTCAGCGCTACGGCGAAAAAGAAGTACGCAGCTGGTGGTGGGAAGTATGGAATGAACCCAATATCGGCTACTGGAAAGGAACAGAGGAAGAATATATTACTTTATACGACTACGCGGCCGATGCCGTAAAACGGGCCTGCCCGGGCACACGCATTGGGGGGCCGACTACCACGGGTCCCGGGGGTGAAAAAGCCAATACTTTCCTGAAGCATTTCCTGGAGCATTGCGCTACGGGTAAAAATTATAAAACAGGGCAAACCGGCGCTCCGTTGGATTATATCAGCTTTCATGCCAAGGGTAGCCCAAAGGTAACGGAGGGGCATGTGCGCATGAATATGGCCACCCAGTTTAACGATCTCTACCAGGGGTTTAAAACGGTGGCTGCCTCAGCCTTCAGCAAAGCGCCCATTATAGTGGGCGAATGTGATCCCGAAGGTTGCGCGGCCTGCTCCATGGCGCTGAGCCCGCAAAATGCCTACCGCAATAGCACCATGTACTCTGTATATACCGCTGCTTCCTATGCAAGAATATATGAGCTGGCCGATTCGGCTGGCGTGCGGATAGAAGGAGCGGTAAGCTGGTCGTTTGAATTTGAAGACCAGGCCTGGTTTGACGGTTTTCGTGACCTGGCTACTAACGGGGTTGATAAACCGGTGCTCAATGTGTTTCGCCTGTTTGGCATGATGCAGGGAGAACGGCTGCCGGTGGAAAATGCCACCAGGACTCCGTTGGAAGTACTGCGCACAAAAGGCGTGCATGACGCACAGCCGGATGTGGATGCGCTGGCGGTGGCCGGCAAAAAAACAGCCGGTATCATGGTATGGAATTACCACGACGATGATTTGCCCGCGGCGCCCGCGCAGGTGCAGCTGGATTTGAAATCCATTCCCGCAAAAAAAGTATTGGTAACGGAGTACCGGATCGATAAAGACAACAGCAATTCGTACGAGGTATGGAAAAAAATGGGCAGCCCCGCGCAGCCCACAGCAGCACAATACCGGCAGCTGGAGCAGGCGGGCAAACTGCAGCAGGTAGGATCTCCGCAATGGGAAAACACGGCTGGTGGACGCCTGCGGCATTCTTTTTCCCTGCCGCGGCAGGGTGTTTACTTTTGCCGCCTGGGCTGGTAGGCTAAGAGACCAAAAGAGAAAAATAGTTGAAAGAGAAAAGATTAATACTATGTCAGTACCCAAAGCGTTTTTGTTTGACCTGAATGGCACCATGATTGATGATATGGAATACCACCAAAAAGCATGGTCCGATATCCTTAATAATGATTTGAATGCAGGCCTTAGCCGCGAAGCAGTAAAAAAAGAAATGTATGGCAAAAACAGCGAACTGCTGGTAAGGATATTCGGGGAGGGACGGTTTACCGGGGAGGAAATGGATAAATGGTCGTTTGAAAAAGAGCGCCGCTACCAGCAGGCCTATCTTCCCCAACTGCGGCTGATAGACGGGCTGGATACTTTCCTGGCACGGGCAAAAGAAAAGGGCACCCTGCTGGCCATTGGTTCGGCAGCGATAAACTTTAATATTGATTTTGTACTGGACAACCTGGG
>JACXTT010008053.1_pt1 | contig 14691 bp, 12 predicted proteins | sample 9270951 | NCBI WGS metagenome assembly JACXTT01 (sample SAMN15532306, study PRJNA645909) | rock metagenome | isolation source: weathered quartz diorite | place: Puerto Rico | collected 2017-06-21
GCCATAGAGACTGATAGCAAATTCGTGAAAACCAGCGCCCGTCCAACTCGCGCTGCCCGAAGCCAGGTACGCGCCGTTGTAGTTCACGCTGTAGAATGAGCAGTAGGTCGTCTGCGTGCCGTAGTGATTGATATCGATGTACGCTACGGCTCCGAGCGCATCGCTCGTGTTCCGTGCGACTGGACAGATAACCGGAAGGGAATAGGTAGCCAGATTCCTCGTGGCATTCGGAAAGTAATCGACAAGGGTAGCCTGTCCGGCGTTGTAGTTCTTGCAGATAGTGCCGGATTCATCGGTGATCGCTGCGGCTTGCGCCAGAGGGGCGGCGGCCAAAATGCCAAGCAGGGCCAAGGAACCTACAAGCTTGCGGGTGATTGCTGATGTGATGGACATGATTACAGTCTCCTTATGGATTCGAAAAAGAAGGGATGAAAAAACGTCACCGTAGGAGAGGGTCCGTATTTTGTTCAGCATACTTTTCCTCCTTTGTGACACTGTGGTTTCTACAATTGATAAACCACGAGTCGCTCGTTACAGGAAAGCTTGACAGGCGTGTAGAGCGACGCCCACAGGTCATTGTCTTAGCGGAGGAGCACGAGCACAGGACCTGAGCTGGTTCTTCTGCATCTTTTGTCTCCCAAGTTTGCAGTGTTTACTGTTCGTTGCTTCAACAGAGCTTTATCAATGAGAGCCGAGTCCAGCTTGAAACGTCAGTTTGCGGCCATCGCCCAGCCCGAGAAGATGATAGGCTGCCAGAAGGCGCTTTGGCCACGCTACGAAAGTCACCTGCGCGTACAACCAACGTCACTTTGCTTAGCGCACAAACCATACCAGGCTCAGGTAATCGAAGCAGAGCCTGCAAAAATCACTACTTAGAGAAATTTTCTTCACAAAGAGTGATTAAATCTTGTCATCACAAGTTGACACGTCCGGCGCTCTGAATTGGAGCCCATACTCGACGAAGTAAGCACGCACGCACGAATGGCAATCGTAGTTGACAGACAACGCGAGTTGACACCAGTCCGATGAATGAGGGAAAAGAGGGCTACAGGGCGAGCCGCCGGACGATGAGTTCGAGGAAATACACCGCCATCGCTAGCGGAATCAGATATGGCAAGAGCGGCTGTTGTTCTGGCGGTCCTATCCGCGGCGCTAGTGTTAATACGTCAGGGTTGACGCTGCCGCCGGTAGCGGAGGCTAAGGCCTGCAATAATGGTAAATTCGCTTGGGGTTGCGGCTCTTCTCCAACCCGACGCGGCGGCATGGTGTACCCGAATGGTCCCATCTTTTCTCCGTCCGGCGTCGTGACTTCCACACGATAATCCCCAGCCTGGGGAGTATTCAGCGCGCCCTGGTAGTGTCCTGGCGCGAGGCGGTCGAGAGCGAGAACGCTTTCCTTACCGTCTCGACTCATAATCTTGGCCGTAGCCGTACGACCCTCTTCACTGGCGCCGTAGGAAAAAACATCAATGACGAGTCCATTATCATTGTGTCCAAGTTCGACGGCAAAATGCGTCTCTTTTTGTTGGACCTCTGGTATGCACCACCGCACAACTTGTGACCAGAGCTTGCTAAACCCGTCCCAAGCGACCCACGGGGCAGACCAGCGACCGTTCGCATCGGAAGTGAACGCCGCAGTTTTTCCTCGCCCATACGTCCACGAAGCAAGCAGCGGTGGTCGTTTCCCATCTGCGCGGAGGGCAATATCCATGCGGGCTCCGTTTTTCAGCGTCGCTTCTACATACCCCTTCACCGGCGGCATCCTACGGTCATCGAGACCTTTGAGCAGCGGCGAATCAGCATTGGGAAGCGGAAGCAGATCTTTTTCGACCATGGTTTTTTCTTCTGGTTTTTCTTCTAACTGATCGAGAAAGATTTCCGGCAGGGTAGAAGGATCCGTCGTGTGGTGAAACGCGCCGCCGCCATAATCCGCGATGCGAGAGAGCAGACGAAGATTAGCTTCTTCCCCAAGAGCAATGGCGGAGACCGTAGTCTTGAGTTCCCGATGCATGACCGTGACCAGATCTAAATAGTCGCTGCCGCTGCCGCCGGTTTCTCCATCTGTGAGGATCACAACCTGTTTTCGCGCCACCGAATAGCGATCAAGTTGCTGCTGCGCTTCCTTTAAAGCAGGTAAGAGGTACGTCCCGCCTGACGCTGTCAAACGCTCAAGTCGGTAATCAATATCCTCGCGAATCTTGCCCAGATATTCGAGAGGAATCACCACAAACGCTTCACGGTCGAAACCGATGATGCCAAACAGATCGGTATCTTTGAGATTACGCACCACAGCGCGAATCCCTTCTTTCGCGTACTGCAGTTTGTTCTCCTTGCGCATACTGCCAGAGGTATCGATGAGCAGCACCATGGCTGTGTGTTGTTCGGGCTTCTGGGGCGGGATCAGTGAGACTGGCAGGACCTTTTCAACTGCCGTGTCTTTATATCCGCCGAGACCGAGACTTTCTTCTCCTCCGATCATCAACAGCCCACCGCCGCGGCTGACATATTCATCCAAGCCGTTGAGTAAAGCGGACGGGAGTTTGTCTTTTGCGACGTTGTTGAGGATTACTGTTTTAAATGATCCCGGGGCTGGAATCGCAACGGGTTTCGAAGCAAGATCGAGTGCAGTTACATTCCAGCCATGGTTGTCGAGCGCTTTTTCCAGATAACGATTGTCTTGGGGGCGCGCACTGAGCAAGAGCACCTTCTCCTGCGGTTCGATGGCTACCCACGCAGAGGCGTGATCGTCTTGAGCGATAGTGTCTTCTTGTCGGCTCCGAGGAGTAAAGACGGCGCGGAGTGGGATCAGTCCGTCTCCAGTCAGAAAGAGCGAATGTGTGAAGAGCGAAGCTCCGGGAGGAAGCGTGACCTCCTGCTGCCAGACTACTTTGTCATCACGATATACGGTTAACTCTCCGAGTACGGAGTCTGAGTTGGTGTTGTCAAGAGCAACTGAAATCGGAATGGCTTCACCTCCTGCTCCGGTTTGGGGAACGCTGAGGCGTTGCATCGCAACATTCGGAGCCGCGACTGGTGGAGGCGGAGAAAAGGGATACACCGTCAGCGCCTTCTCGGCCAACAAAGAGGCGAGTGAGCGTGCGTCGGCTTGCGTTTCCCAGCCGTCGCTAAACAAATAGACGCTACGGTTACGCATCGACGCGAGTAGTGGAGTAAAAGCTCCTTCGATATTGGTTGCATCGAGTTGCAATGTTGCCGGCGGCGTTGTGAGCATCGCCTCGGCTTCCTTCCAGGTTGTGAGACGGTGCTGCCCTGCAAAAACCACTGTGGGCGTGTCGGCGACAGGCTGGAGCGTGTGCACGATAGTGTCATGCATCCATTGTCGTTGCGCGGCGGTCAGACTTTGCGAAAGATCGATGGCCAAGAGTGGGGCGGTGCTCACTCCTGGCTTAAGGGTATGCAGACCCGCGACGGCAAGGACCAACACAGCAAGCACAACGGTATGAAGCAGCAAGCTCAGGAAAGAGAAAAGGCTACGAAACGCTCGCCATTGCAGCAACCAAAAAAGCGGCAGAAGAGCGAGGAGGTAGAGGAATTCGTAACGCTGAAAGGCAAATGGCGGAAAAGAAAACATCGGGGACATGCAGTGATTTCAGTGTCGCAGATTTTATGCAAACCGCAAGAGTACAAGAGGAATCGGGTGCCTAACAAAATCCTGGATTCCGAGTCGCGGCCTGCGGCCTTGCCCGGAATGACGAATGAAGCAGAGCCGTCATTCCGGCGAAAGCCGGAATCCACGGACGTTTACCAAGAAATTGCTATACACCCACGGGAATCGAGAGCAGACGCTCTTTGCGAGGGACAGTCAAGGTGTTGAAGCGAGCGCTTGCGGCCGCAAAGCAAACCAACGGTCCAGTACAAGCAACAACAGTGCGCCAGCCAACAACCACGGCCACAAGGGCCGGGCGGTCGCTTCCGGTTCTATTGGAGCTGGCGCGGCCAACGCAGCAAGACGCAACGGACGCGCCAGGTGCGACTCTTGTTCGCTGCTGAGATTTACTGCGATGCGACGTGCGATCCCATACTCATTAACAGTGTAGATTCCTTGTTTACGGAGAAGAGCAATTTTGCTTATCGAGGGAACGACTTCTCCGGTAAAAAAGCGCACGACTGCTGACTCCTCAGCTAACGTCAGTGAAGCGCCGGTTTTCAAGCTCGGCGGTTGTCCAGCCTGGTCAACCAGCCACCCGAGCGCGTTGAGAGTAAAGATCGAAATGGGCAGGTTACTCTTCCCCAGATAAGGAAGCACGTCAAATCCTGTGACCAGATAGCGTTTGCCTTCTTGTTCTCCAGCGATGACGATTGGACCTATAGTGGCATTCACAATTGGCTGGCCCCATCCGATAGGTCGCAACGCTTGGGCATACGCCGGAGAGAATAGCGAGAACGTCACATAACTCGTCAAGGGATGAGCAGTCATCCACTGTGTGACTTGTACGCGGGTTGTGGTTTTCCCCAACGGAAAAAGCGCATTACCCTCAGGTGGAAGCAGAAACGCCGCGTTAGTCGGCGGGAGCGCTTCCGGCGCGGTCAGATGAAACAGGACGAACGCAAACTGTGCAGCCTTGGCCGGCGTGTAGTCTTGCGGGGCAATGGTCTCCACTTTCAGGTTTGGAATCACGCTGAGACTACGGGCGACCGCTGGCGATGGCGTCACAAGAAGCACGGCAACATTGGTCAATGAAGGCAGAATAGCGTAGGCCTCATTATCAAGAGCCAAACCATCCTGTTCGCCATTACCATTTTGTACACGCAACCGAGCGCGATACGTTTGCGCTATAGGCAAATGGGAAAAAGAGAAAGGTGAGGTTTCTCCTTTGGGGAAGAAGCGAGAAACCAGCGGCTTACCGGTGTCGGCGTCTTCAATACTGATTTGCACTGGACCTATGGCTGTTTCAGCGCCAACGATAGCAACGGTTGCGTCAACGTCGTTGGGAGCAAATGGACTACGGTACAAGCGGAAGGCAGAGATGCCGAGGTTCGGTTGTGGACCGCCAAAAGCTGCGACTGTGAAAGCGCTGGAGGGCGAAGGCATAGTAAGAGGGCGATCGGTGAAGAAAAACACATGCTGAAACCCTTGTTCGCCAAACAGCTGAGAAAAAAAAGCGGAGAGCACGTCGTCACTGGGGTCCGGTGCATCAGTCGCCGTGAGCTGCGACACCGTAGTGCTCAATTGCCCCCGATCATCAGCAGCGGAAGCGACGAGCGCAGGAAGAGGGGCGTTCGTGAAAAAACTGATGCTCTCTGAGCTGGGAATCGTGTCGAGCGCTTGCAGCGCCTGTTGTTTAGCCAAGTCGAATAAACTATCGGCTCCACCCGGTGCACGCGCCTGCATACTCGCGGACGTGTCGAGCACCAGGGCGACTTTGCCGCCGCGTTTGTGCAGAAACGGTTGCGCCGCCGCCGCGATCAGCAGCAGAAGAATCAACAATTGCAAAAAGAAAAGCGGCGTCAATTGCACCCGCCCCCATAGTCTACGACGAGAAGCAGAAGGTAATCCTTGATATAAAAACAAGGCTGGGACAATAAGCGTTTTCGCGCGCCTGCGCAGCAAATAGGGAACGATCAGCAAGGGCAGCGCATAGAGCAATTGAAAGGCAAGAGGAGAAAAGAAAGAAAGGTTCATAAAGAGTGATCTGTGGTGGTTAGTTTTTCATAGTCGAGAGAGCAATACGTTTTACTGCGACTAAAGAAAAAGAAGAGGTTGTGCTTCCGAGAGCAGGCTACCAGATAGTAGTGACCTCTGCTGCTCGTATTTTACGGTCCCGACTGATAAGTGGAAGCTTCAGGTGAAGAGCAGTAGCGGCAATAATCCGGTCGGGCATGTCAGGAACAGCGTCTCGCGGGATCTGGCCAATTGCTTCAGCAACAGCGAGATCTAGGAACACAACGACGAGACCACTATCCTCACTTTCAATCACACTTTTGAGGCGAGCAAGGGTGCCCGTTTGAAGTTTTCCCTTTTCCTCCAGATAGCGTGTTTCGACGATAGAGATTGAGGCGATATAAACAGGATCGCCAAGGCGAGTGGCTTGCTGAAATGCAGCGAGTGCGTTCGCCGACAACTTCTGCGGTTGGAGCAATGCCCAGAGCACAGCATGCGTGTCGGAGACGACCGAGGCCATTAGACATCCTCTCGTGGGAAGTTCCCCCACATCTCACGTCGGGCTTCGGCAATATCTTCTTCAGTCAAATCAACGTTTAAGTCGGAGGCAATGCCAATCCAAGGGCGACGTGGACGTTTAAGGCTAGGTTGCTTCTGCTCTAGAAACTCTACAAAGTCAAGAACTTCTTGTTGCTTCTCTAGCGGAAGAATCCGCAGCTTTTCAAGGATGGCTTGCTCGATGGCCATGAATGCTCCTCGTAACTTTTAGCCAATATTAGCAAAACCCTATCACGAGACTGACGCCTTCGGCAGCAGGTCTCTAAACTCAAAGTGGCCCTGAGCGCCGAAGCGATGAATAAGATCTTCAGCCGATTCCCGCGCCTTCGTATCCGTGCTTTGAATTGCTGTGGCAAGAATTGCCCGAGCGTGTTCACGCTGAGTGTAGAGGCGCCAACCTTCGACATCACCTTCAGTGATAAGTCGCAAACACTCTACTGCTTTTCGGGGCATTGCTGGCGCCAGCGCCGTAAGTCTTTTGTAGAGGAGATGCTCTACTATTTCCATTCCGGGGGAAATTTTGAGGACAGCGATAAGCTGATCAAGAGACCAAGCATCAAATTTTGCCGAGACGAACCACCAGCCAAAGGCAGAGAGTTCTGCCGTATAAGTCTCAGGATGGGCATCGGCCTGTGCGGCAGCAAGCCGTCTCTCCCAAAGTATCTTTAATCGATCAAGAATCTCGTGTGGGACTTCTCCTGTTGTTCTGTAAAGGCGTTGTCCTTCAATGGTCAGCGCGTGGCCACGAAGGGCAGCCGGGGCCTTTTCGTAGAATAAAGAGAGGAGGCCTTTAGGATCGTCTAAATCAAGTTTCCCTCGCTCGTAAAAAATCAGCAGGTGCTCTGCGAGGCGTTCTTCCGGGTTAGCTAAATGTCTTCGACGTTCACTGGGTATGGCGCCAATACACTCCACTGCACGTTTGTATTCGTTATGGAGCACTTCAAAAACATTGTCATAGGGCTTGCAAAAAACGAGGTATGTTTCCCATGCAGCATCTCGGAGATCGCGAAAAGACTCTTCCGGGGGAAAGATCCTTGGAACATGAGCGGTCGCCCATTTTCCATCAAGAAGGACAAGCCAAGGAAACCACTGACCATAAACAGAGCGAACGGCCAGTGACGGGTCTAGTGCAGGATCAAGATGAGTTTCTAGAACTTCCCGAACCTCCGGAATTTCCTCAAAACCCCACTTGATACGCTCCTCACCGTGAGGTTCCTTCTCAATATTTCGCCGGACCCATAATGCGTATCGTACGGCGGCGTGCATAGCGTCTCCCCGAGTTGTATTAATAGAAAGAGTGGCTGGGTCCATGTTCGAGCCGCCATAGCGAGCTTCGTACTCTTGATCCGGCTCTGGATCGCCTGTCAGCAGTTTCATCACAGCCCACGTAGCATTACGGAGTTCAAAAGGAATTGCTGGGGCGGATTCAAAGCCAGCTGCGAACAGGGTAGCGATAGCTTTACGAGTCCAGACCCAGCCGGGATCAAGGTCGGTATATTGGCCCTTACGGTCTGGAATTTCTCTCGGTTGCGCTACGACCCATTGGCAGAGCTGCAAAACCGGCAACCAGGGAAAGGGAAGGTTTGCTTTCGCCGCGTCGCGAAGTCCAGAAAGAAAGGCTCTCACGTAGGTTGGGTCGAGTTCTTGTAGTTGAACGGCATGGTCAGCAAACCGTTCTGGCTCTGACGCCACTAATGCTGTCAGTTCCCGCCCGAGTCCTTCTGGTGACATTAGTAGATTTCCAGACCACCGCCAATTTTTTAAGAAGTCAAATAGTTCTTCTATCTCCATCGAGCGCAATTCATCAGCACTTTTGGGACTGGTTGGGCCCCAGGTTGCGCCCTCAGCATATACAACAAGGTCTGGGTGTTCGGGTTCTCCAAGCTCCGTCGTCAATTCTTTGTATCGCCGCTTCCACTCCGGCGGCAACACTTCATGTAAGGGTGCAAGACGTTGTAAACGCCAGTACTTGTCTGACCGTTCAATCTCTTCTGGTGAAAAAGATTTACTGAACCGTTGTTCAGACAATTCTCGTGTTTCATACACCGGTGGACCTGCGTCAATCCAATCGAGAATGGTCTGCTGATCTTTCAATGAAAGCTGGGTAAATCGTTCTTGGAGGAGCAGAAAATACTCGTGCCGCAATCTCCATTCATCGAAGAGGCTCCTGTTTGTGAGACGTTCGGAGATGAAGAGGAAATCAGCTTGGCGAGAAACTCGCAAAAGATGGAGAGCTATCCGGTGAAAAACGCGCCATCGTTGTTGCTCAAAGTAAGCGACTAAGGTCGTTATCCGCGAAGGGTCTGCCACAGCAATCCGTTCCGCTGTATCTCGGACTGCTGAGACAAGGAGGTCCTTCAATTCATGAGGGTAATTCTGCTCATGATCTTCAATGGCCGGACGCCAGAAGTCTTCAGCACCTTCGATTTTTTCGTCTCGTTGAGAGAGGCGAATGGCCGAATCCAGAAGATCACATAGAAGGTTCAGAGCTTTCTCTCCTGTTGCCGCTACTAGCTCAGGAATGTTTTTCTCAAGAATCTCTTTGTACTGCCACATATCAAAACGTGCTTGTGGATCCGGCGGCAAACGGTAGGAATCGTCTTCAACCATTTTTTCGGCAGCCTTGGGGTCTGGTTGGACTTCTAAAAGAGATCTGGCAAGCTCAAGAGCGGCTTCTCCCTGACTACCTTTGGCCAGGTGCTCGACAAGTTTCCCTAGTTTTTCAGGAAGAAAGAGTGGGTGCGGAAGCTCGATCCGTTGCTTTGCTTTTGTAACGAGTTTCTCTGCGAGATATGCTGGCATCGCTAGCGCGGCGTCAATGAAGTCTTCGTGGACACTAACATTGTCAGTCTCAGGTATTTGGAGAATAACCTCAAGAACCGCGTCTGGTGCTTTTGTCGCCATTCGCGATAAATAACGCGACTCGGGCCATTGCGGAAAACTACTCGGCTTTCCTGCTTCGTCCTTCATCACTGAGGGAGGAAAATCAAAGAACTTTTTCTTCTTGAGTGGATTGATCCATAAAGGATTCTCAAGACGATCGAAAAAATAACGACGCTGTCCTGGACGACCAAGGAGAGCGACTGCTTTTGTAACCTGTTCAGGAGTTGGCGTCTTCCAGGATTCCATCGAGTTCGTCCGTTGTGGAAAAGAAGCTTCGCACTAAAGCTCCTAAGGCTGATTCAAATAAGTCAAACTGTCTACGAAGTTCAATGCTATCACAATCCGCATCAACTCTTCCCGAATCATGATTTCTTTTCTCAAACCAGTTTGTAACTTCAAGCCATTGGATTATTACAGGGCGAAGAGTATCTCGTGACTGATGGTTTTCCGGGGCACATGCTTCGAAAAGACGAATCGCGGTGTCTTCTGGCTTTGTTCGGGTCGTCTCATGATCTTTTATCAGAGTTGCAATTTTGATGAAGAGATCTCGTGGAATTTGAATATCTGGTGAAGGAGATATATTTGTTCCGTCAGACAAGAATGAGCTAAGGAGCAAACCATCAATACTAAATCCTGCTTTCTGCCAGGCTTTGGACAGATCGTCCATGCGGTTCTTGTATTGCAACTGCCCATCTCCCTTAGCTCCAGAGATGACGTCAGGCAGTCGGTTACGAATCTCTCGGACGGCATGAGAGACAAAACGGACATGCCCTGGCAGGATACTATCATTCAGCAATCTCACAGTGCCTTCATAGAGTTCAGCGAGGGATGGCGCATTTCGATAGAGCCAAGCGTGCAGTTCTTGGCGGGCAGGCGTCCAGTAAGTTTTTTCTAGAGAAGGTGTAAAGTCTACTCTAGGGAGTAGTGTCTCATCTTCGCGCATCACAATTAACTCGATAAGAATTACAGTTACTTGCTACTCAAGGCTAGCTTTTTACTTTGTACATAGCTTGATTCTGAACCTTCACGTCAACAACCCCATCGTGGGCAGCTCCCGCAGCATGAAATGTTGCAGATCCTGCCCGGTGATAAACCGTGCGTAGTGCACCCCGGTTTGATGACAATAGCTCTGCAACGCACGATTGTGAGCGTCGAGACGTTGCAGATACGTTTGCTTGGCTTGAGCGTCAAAACGCACGAGGGCGGCCTCCTGGCTTTCGCTGTCGACGAGCCGCACCCCTCCCGGTTCTAAGGGCGGATCGACTTCCTCTTTTCCCAAAATTTGGATCACGGCGAGATCGAAATTCGCCGATCGCAACAGATTGAGTCCAGCTTGCACAGTGGTCGTCGGAAACAAAAAATCGGAGATCCAGATCACTTTGCCGGGGCGATGCACGGTTTGCAGATGTTGAGCCAGAGACGTGGGCGGAGCTACTGCGCCGCGGGCCTTTTGTCCCTGGAGGAAGAGAGATAGATCAAAGAAGCGCTGCCGCCCGCGAAAAAACGGCGTCGCATTTCTTCCGCTCTCACTGCTGAGCACGTGGAGTTGTACAGCGTCGTTACTTGCGAGCACGACGTAGGCAAGGGAAAGCGCGAGGTCGCGCACCGAGGCCTCCTTACCGTCGCCAGCAGGGTAGGCCATGGAAGCGCTATAGTCGAGAAAGAGATAGGTGTACAACTCTTCTTCTTCTTGGAACAGTTTGATGTACGGGCGATCAGTGCGACTGTACAATTTCCAGTCGATATAACGAGGATCGTCCCCAAGCGCATAAGGCCGATAGTCTGCGAACTCCAACCCAGCGCCGCGGCGGGGGGAGAGATGTCCTCCTGGCCGGCTGCCGAGAAACCGCCGTCGGGCGCGGATCCGCAATGTTTCTAACCGAGCAAGAAACTGCGAGGTAAACAGAGGAGGCAAAGAAGAGGTCGCTACGGGCATACAAGAAGTCAGCTTAACGGAGTAAACGCTTGAGCGCGGCCCGGCGCCAGACAGCGATGCGTCGCCCACCGCACCGCTCGCTTCTCGTCGTGCTCGTATAAGGAGAGCAATCGTAGCGCTTCCGGCGCGAACTCATGGATTGTTTCATCTGTCCGTGTGACCAGGGCGTACGAGCGCTGCGCCCAAGGAACGGCGCCATACACGATCCACTCGCGGGAGGAGAGCCGTTCAAACCAGCGACGCAGTTTTGGTTGTGCGCGTTTGATCGTACGCACCAACCAGTCCATTTCAGTAAAGGGTAATGGCGCCAAAGAACTGTTATCCATCGTCACCAAAGCGATTTCACGGATAGCGTCGAGATAGCGACTCGGCGTGGTCGACAGCTCGGAACGATCAGTCAACTCAATACTCTGAAAATCCGCTGGATCTAAGGTAAACGCAAGGGTGCAGTGAAAATACGGCACCTCCGCCGCTACATCGCGCCACGGATAGTGGCGTCCCTTCAGGTCGAAAAAGTCGCGTACGATCAGCACCCGATCAACGTTGAGCGGGTAAGGACCTGAATCGGTCACGCCGAGTCTTGCTTCCGCATTGAGAAAAAACAGGTGTTCGTCCAATGTCGTGCAAAAATCAGGGACCAATCGCCGGATACGTGCGTCCACAGGAATGAGCGCCTGATACAAAGCTTGCACAATAACTGATGGTAAAAATAGGTTGGTCGCGCCTGCATCGGTGTTGTCGAGCCGTCCATCGCCACGATGAGCAAAGGCCGCTTGCCGCCAGAAATCGAGCACCTGGGCCACTTTTTCCGCTCGGGCGCTGGGACGAAGAGCTTCAGCGTCGAGCAACACTTCGCGCCCAATCAAAAAATGATAGCCGAACAGCCAGACGGCCAGCGGCGACACTGGCGATCCGAGCTGTCGGCCGCGCCGCCCAATATCTTCAGGCGTAGTCCGAGAGAGAATCCGATTGACAGCGTTTGGCAACGTCAAGAAATTATGCGTAGGCGCGAGCGTTAACGATTGCGAAACTGTGAACTGTCGAGGCGTAAGAGTCGCCGGACGGGCCATCTCCGCCCGAAATTTGACTCCCATACTCCAGAGAAGTTGATTGATTTCTTCTATGTCGGCCACGAACCTTCCCTCATTTTCGCTAGCCCTTATACTTGCATGGCCAAAGACAAGAAGAAATCCCCGCGCTTTTCTAAAGACGTAGCGGCCACGAGAGCAATGGCCGTTCTGAGACTGGCCTGGGGAAACGATCGCCGCACGCGTATTCCAGCGTTTTCAAGATCACCGATCGTGTTGCCCGCGGGTCAATGACATCATCGACGTGGAAATGTCCGGCTGCGCCCCAGGGCGCCGTGTCGAAGTCTGGGCTCTCGGCAAGGATGCGCTCGCGTTCGGCGTCGGGATCAGCAGCGGCGGCAATGCGTTTACCGTGCACGACATTCACACCCACGCGAGGATCAATGAAGGAAATGTCGGCTCCTGGCCAGGCGTAGATGAAATCGTTGTTGCTGTTCGTACCCGCCATGCTGAAGAACGCCATGCCGTAGGCTTTGCGAATGATAAACGTCACTTTCGGCACGGTAGAAAGTGCGAGCGCCTGAAACCAGCGCAGAATCTTGGTGATAATGCCCGCATGCTCAGCTTCACGACCGACAAAGAAGCCGGGCACATCTTGCAAAAAGATTAGTGGGATGTTGAAGGCCTCGCACACACAAGTGAAGTGCATCGCTTTGTCGCAACCCGCCGCATCAATAGAGCCTGCGAAGAAGTACGGATTGCTGGCGATGAAGCCTACCGACCGACCGCCGACGCGCCCCAGTGCGGTAATCAAAGACGGGCCAAAGTCCGGACGCAGCTCAAGCAATGTTCCATCGTCAGTGAGGCGCGGCAATACCCGGCGCATGTCATAGCCCCGGTTGCGGCGTTTCGGCACGAGAGTCGGCAGCGTTTCATCGAGACAGTCAAAGTTGCCATCCCACGACAGCCGTTCGGGAACGGACTCGGCATTTTGCGGCATAAATGATAACCAGCGACGAATGGCTGCGAAGGCGTCCAGTTCGTCTTCAGCAACGGCGTCAAGCTGTCCGGTGAGTGAGGCGTGCACGCCCACTCCCCCTAATTCTTCAAAGTCCACCTGCTCGCCAGTAGCGACTTCAATCACCCGTGGTGAGGATACGGCCATACATGATCCGCGCATTTGCACGACGAAGTCCGACACGGCGGCGTACCAGGAGGAACCGCCGAATGATTCACCGAGGATGGCGGTGATCATCGGGACCGAACGGTTACGTTTCATCAAATCCAGCGACACGCCAAAGCGGGGCAGCCCACGTGAGGTCATAATATCGGGAATCCGCGCCCCGCCGCATTCGCCGAGGAAGATGAACGGGAACCCGTGCTTGAAACACATCTTTTCCAGCCGGTCGACTTTTTTCATGCCAATGTAGGAAGAGCTGGCGTGAAACACAGTGACGTCATCAGCGCCTACGCCGACTTTGCGTCCGTCGATGGTTCCGAAACCAATGATCTTTCCATCGCCCGGGGAGCGGTCGGCCACTTCGTCACGTTCTGAGTGGGCCAGCGCGCCGAACTCTATGAAGCTGCCGGGATCAAGCAACGCCAGCACGCGCTCGCGCGCAGTCATGCGTCCGCGTTGGTGCTGGGCCTCGATCTTGTCGAGTCCGCCCATTTGGGTGATGGCGCGTTCTTTACGTTGTAGTAATTCTTGGATGTCCTTGTCGTCGATCATGGGCAACGTCCTCGGCCTGTTTCTTGGAAAAAAATATGTTGGCTATCTGACTGGCGACTCAACTTGCGCCGTTACGTTTTTTCTCTCTGACAACCCGCAAACGAGTCTGCCTGGCGGAATGACGGATGTAGGCGACTTCGACGACATCATCATTGAGAATACGGTAAATGATGCGATAGGTATTTCTGACTGCCAAGAGTGCTCGATAACCCTGGAAGGCATCGAACATTGCCGGACCTATTTCGGGAAAATCGCGGAGGAGTTCCAGCTTGCTAAGAATCTGATCCTGAATGGTCGGGGAGAGAGTTGCTAATTCCTTCTCGGCTCGTGGAAGTAGCTTAATGCTTCTTGCCACGCTGCGCTCGTTTCGCCTTGAAAGCTTCCAGGTCGATCCCTTTTCCGGCCCTAGAGTCGCGTTCAGCTTCGGCTAGCCGTTCTCGCCAATCCGGCTGGCTCATTTCTTCTAACGTGGCAACCATTCCTTCATATGTTTCATAGTTGACCAACAAAGCGGCTGGTTTCCCACGCTGGGTAATGAGTACAGGACGACGCGCATGTTTTACGGTTTCTACGACTTTTTTTGTTTGGCTTTGTAGTTCGGAGATAGGAATACTTCTGTCCATAACCGTTCCTCATGAGTGGGGATCTCTTAGACACTATATCAGCTATCGCTACAACTCGTAGACCGATCTACATCATTTGCCAGAGGCGCGCGACCTCTCTCACCAATGAGGCTAACGCAATTTATCCCAAGGCGGCTTGCTCTTCCCCTTCCTCTCTGTTTTGCTCTTTCCTGCAGGGCGACTTTGAGTTTTCCAGAACAGAGGCAGAGAGTTTCCTATGGAATTTTATGATGTCCTCAATCAAGCACTGACCCTTTTGGAGCGGGAAAAGCGAGTCTCCTATCGGGCGCTGAAGCGGCAATTCTCGA
>JACXTT010008054.1_pt1 | contig 14691 bp, 3 predicted proteins | sample 9270951 | NCBI WGS metagenome assembly JACXTT01 (sample SAMN15532306, study PRJNA645909) | rock metagenome | isolation source: weathered quartz diorite | place: Puerto Rico | collected 2017-06-21
CGACCACTCTGCCACCTCTCCGGTGCTGGATCGTTGCGTGAGGCGCGATTATAGCGATTACCGGTGCGAGGTACAAATCTTTGTCCGGGAGCCGCCTACGCTGCCGGTATGGCGGGTCTGGCCGGCCTGGTGGCGGCGCTACTGTCTGGACACAAAAGTTAACAGCAAAAAGTGTCTGCCAAATTTATGATGCGCGGATCGTAAATGGCCGGCGACCGGACATTAAAAATGCGCAAACCCTGGAATTTGCCGCCAAGCGCAAATCGTCAATCCTTGTGACATGAACCAGGACTGTGATGCCGGTAACTTTTTTGGCGGAGTCGTGCCCGATAGGATGGTGCAGTACTTGTTGTATCCGAAATGTTTGTAGAGGCGAATACGGCTGCAGGATGCGTCATTGCTCCGGCAGTAACGGGTCCGCTTCCCGATTAATGATACCGATGAAGCGGGCGTCCCCATGTTGAAGTCCTTGTCAAACAAAATCATTTTTTTTCTGCTGCTGATCGTCTTTGCGTTTTCAGCAAATGCCCAATCCAGTGCGACGAAGGCCGCCCCGGTTGAAGTGAAGCTGGTTCGCAGCAAGCTTGTCATGGTTGACGGCAAGGAGACCTTCCGGGATGCCGCGATCGCCAAGCCCGGCGATGTGCTGCAGGAAGTCGCCACCTATACCAATACGTCGAACGCCACTGTCCGCAAACTGGAGGCGACCTTGCCCATCCCGAAAAATACGGAACTCGTGGAGGGATCGGTCAGCCCGAACAATGCGATGGCCAGTACCGACGGCGTGAATTTCTCCGCCATGCCGCTGAAACGCAAGGTTAGGAGCCCCAACGGTGTCGAGGTCGAACAGCCGGTTGCGCTGTCGGCCTATCGTTCCCTGCGCTGGTTCCCGGGCGACCTCGGCGCCGGCAAATCGCTGTCCTTTACCGCTCGCTTCAGGGTCTCCGACGACAGGCCGGCGGCGGCAAATTCAACAATCAAAACCGAAACAAAAAAATAACTTAAACGCACCGCAATAAACGGAGAGTCATCATGAACGCACCCAGCTCATCCATGAGCCGTTCTGTCAACTTGCGTCACATCCAGGCATTCTTGTTGAGTGTACTGCTGCTGGCGATATTCGCGCTGCAGTCCGGCGTCGCGATGGCCGCAGCGCCCGCTGGAACGCCGATCGGCAACCAGGCCTCGGCGACCTATGTCGACAATACCGGCACCACGCGCAACACCTCGTCGAACACGGTGGTGACGACGGTTGCCCAGGTAAAGACCTTCACCCTGTTGCAATCCGGCGCCAAGACCGTGCCGGCCAATCAGCAGGTCTGCTACCCGCATTCGATCGTCAACACCGGTAACGGATCCGACAGCTATACGCTGAATGCCGCGACCCAAAGCGGCGCTGTTGCGCTGACGTCGGTAGCCTATTTTGCCGACACCAATGCCGACGGCCTGCCTGACAACGTTACGGCAATTACCTCTTCGGGAATACTGGCTTCGGGTGCCACCTACAACTTTGTTGTTTGCGGCACGACCCCCGCTGGCGCCACGCCGACCCAGACCGGCACCTTGACCGTTTATGCACAGGACACCAGCGGCGCCGCGGCGCAACAGCAAAATGACGTGACCACCATCGGCGCCGCCTCGATCAGCGTGACCAAGAAGCTGTCCAGCGTTGCGCCTCCCGGATATACGCCGGTCGCGAGCGGCTCCTCGCCGAACAACGGCCTGTACGTTATTTTCGACTATACGAACTCCGGCTCCATTCCGGCGACCAATGTGCAGATTACGGACATCCTGCCCAAGGAATGGCAATACGTGGCTTCCAGCGGTCGCTGGAGCGCCAGTGGCGCCACGGCATTGTCGGACACAAATACCGCCAACCCTGCCGGTATCAGCTATACCGGCACGGCGCCCAACGCAACCACCGGCGGCACCGTCGCAACTACCATTGCCACGGTCAACAACGGTACTTCGGGCTCGGTGTATTTCCAGGTCAATCTGGTATCGACAACCATCGGCACCTTCAGCAATACAGCGCAATACCAGTACAGTTATGTCTACAACGCGTCCACGGTCAATGTGCCTTCGAGCAACACCAACTCGGTGCCGTATCAAGTGCTGCAAAGCGCAGATGTGGCGGCCAACGGCGCCACCACCCTTGGCTTGACAGATGGCGAACCGGTAACGGTCAACAGCGCAGCGCCGGGCCAGACGATTTCGTTTACCAGCTATGTATGGAACCGCGGCAATGCGCCTGATGGGTTCGATATCACCATCCTTAATTCGGCAGCTTGTAGTACCTCGGCGACGGGCGCGAATGCCTGTACGTTCCCGACTGGAACGACATTTCAGATTCTGGCCTCAAGCGGGTCGACGACGCTGCTGAATACCGGCGGCACCTCCGATCCGGATACCGGTTCCATTCCCCTGCCTGATTCGAGCGGCGCTTGTCCGGCGCCCTATATTGTCAGCACCAATGCGACAGGGGCGAAGAAGTGTGGCTACGCAGTTGTTGTGACGGCAACCATTCCGACTGGCGCAATCCCGGCAAGCCCTGCAGCAGGATTTCAATTCACGTTGAATGCCCAGTCGTTTTTCAATCCGGCGGTCAGCGATACAGTTCCGAACCGCCTGAATACGATTGCCGCCAATACGGTTGACCTGACCAACACCGTATCGGTGGCGGGTGGCGCAACTGCGGCAGATGGCCTCGGCTCGACTGGTGCCACGGTCATTCGCACCAATTCGGTCACGCCGGCTTCCTCCCCCACGACGACTATTTTCCCGATCTATGTCAACAATACCGGTGCCACATCGGCGATTTACGACTTGAGCTATTCGTTCTCGGCAGTGCCCGCAAGTGGAGGCATAGCCAATCCGCCAGCCGGCTGGAGCGTTTCGTTCAAGGCCAGCGGCAGCGGCGTATGTGCGACGACAACGGGTGGTCCCCTGACATCGACTGGCACCACACCGATCCCGGTGGGCGGCAGTCAACTGGTTTGCGCGGAAGTGGTGGTTCCCGCAACCAGTGCGGGTGCGGGTTCCGCCTCGGCAACACCTACCTATGCCGCTCCCGGCAATTACGACATCCTGTTCCGCGCCCAGCAACAGGGTACCAGCGGAGCGACTGCCGTATTTGACACGATTGCCGACCGCGTTGCCGTTCAGGCCCTGCACCGCATGGACCTGACGCCAAACGGCGCGCAAAGCACGGTTCCCGGTGGTGTAGTGACCTATACGCATACCTTGACCAATAACGGCAACGTGGCGGAGACCATCACCTTCCCGGGCGCGACGACTCTCTCGAACAATCAGACACCGACTTATTCCTGGACGGCCTCGGCCAATCTTGACTCGGCGAGCGGCACGCTGATTTCAACTGGCGGACCGAATACGCCGGTCACTTTGCAACCTAACGAGTCGCGCACCATTGTCGTCACGGTGTCGGCTCCCGCCAGTGCCGGCAGCCCGCCCAACACGACGGCCTTCACCATCACCTACAACAGTGGCGGCAACTCGACCCAGGCGACTGATGTCACTACCCTGTCGGCCGGTCTGAAGCTGGACAAATACCAGCAACTGGTGCCGACCTGTGCAGGCGGCGCGCCGTCGGCGACGCTTCCCGGCAGCTGGACCGCGAGCGCCATTCCGGCCGGTCCGAACACGATACCGGGCAAATGCATTGCCTACCTGATCGTCGGTACCAACACGACCGCGTCCAACATCACCAGCATCAATATCTCCGACCTGGTTCCCTCCAACACCATCCTCGAACTGGGCTGCGGCGCGCCCTCGGCAACATCACCGCTGGCCGTCACCGGCGGCCCGTATGCCAATGGCTTCACCGGGACTGTCCAGGCCCAGTCCGGTGCTTCGCCCGCGTTGCTCCCGGCGGGCACGGTCTCGCTGCAGTTCTGCGTGAAAATCAATTAACAGTTTGTCGACTTGGCGAGGCCTGGAAATCGGGAGGGGGAACCCTCCCGATTTCACATTTGCCCCGCCTTTGTCAACAGTTGTGGCGCTACTTTCAAAAGGTGATTTTTTTCGCAGCCCCCGCGGGAGGCGGAAGTTACATTCGGCGAATGAAAATTCGGTGGTTACCTAAACTCAATGCATCCGTTTTTCTCGCTCTGCGCGAGTGGGGGGGCAAACTCACGCCGAATTTCATCAAGCCGCATTTTTTGCGCGTTTGCACGCTGTTTTTTCTTGTCTTCGCCGCCCAGGCAAATACGCCGCCAGGCACCGTCATCAGCAATACGGCCAGCAGCGCCCAGCAGGTAAGCGGCACGCCGCAAAGCACCAGCAGCAATGCGGTAAGCGTCACCGTCGCGGTCTCGGCGCCGCCAAGCCTCAGCAAGGTATTTTCAGCTGCTTCAATCAACGCCGGCGCCGCAGCGAACCTGGTGTTCACGGTCAGCAACAATATCGGCAACCCGGCGCAAACAGGGATCGCTTTCACCGATACTCTGCCCGCCGGCCTGCAACTGACCAGCGCTGCGGCCGCCACCATCGCCGGTGCGGGTTGCAGCGGCACGGTCAACCTGCTGGCGCCCGGCACCATTGCTGTCAGCGGAATGTCGATGAGTGCCGGCACCGCAACTTGCACCATATCGGTTAACGGCGTCACCAACGCGCCAGGGCAGAGCAACGATACCTGCACTGGCAATCCGCCGGCGTTCACCAATGGCAGCGGCAATATCACGGGCCTGATCAACCTGACCAATGCAGTGACGAATCAGTGCCTGGTCGTCAAAGTGCTGGTATTCGATTCGATCGTGCCGCGCTGCATTCGCGATACGCCCTACGTCGATTACACCGTGCATGCCGTCGGCGTGGCGGCGCCAAGCGGTGTCGCCATTTCATGGCAAAAACTGGACGGCACTGTGGTGCAGACGCTTAACAACCAGGCCTTGTCGGGGCGCCTGTTGTGGCCGGGTGCCGCAGTCGATGCCAGCGGCAACCCCACCGCATGGCCGGGCTGGCTGTTCAGCAATGGCGTCTGGGTGCAGATCAACGATGGTCTGCGGCCGGACATGCGCCTGGTGTTCACCATCAATCCGACTTCGGACATCGTGGTCTCCTATCCGCCGGCGACGCCGACCTGCAATGCCGAGCCGCCGCAGTTGACGCTTCGTGGCGCCACGGTAAGCGCGGTGGATCCCGGCGGTGTCGCCAGTTTCCTGAACGTCCTCGGCAACGCGAGCAGCCGTATCGACACATTCAACATCGCCTTGAGCGGTTCGAACTATCCCGCCGGCACCGTGTTCAAGCTGTTCCGCGAAGACGGCGTGACGCCGCTGAGCGACACCAACGCAGACGGCATTCCGGACAGCGGGCCGGTGGCTCCCGGCAGTACCTTCAAATTTGTCGTCAAGGCGACCTTGCCGATCGGTGTTGCCGGCGGGCCTTACAGCGTCATGGCCAGTGCGCAATCGCTTGCCGATGCCACGGTCAAAGCCGCCGATGGCGATGTGCTGTCGACCCTGAATCCGGTCTGCCGCGTGCTGTGGGAGCCGGACAACAACGGCAGCGTGGCGCCAGGCGGCAGTGTCGTCTACTCCCATGTGCTGACCAATGTCGGCGTCTGCAATGAGGCCATCAGCTTTCCGGCAAACTTCCTTGCCAACTCGGCCGCCGGCTGGTCCAGCCAGTTGTTCAATGACAATCCGGTGGCCGGCGGCGCGTCCATCGTCGGTACGCTCGATCCTGCCGACACGCAGATTACTGCGGCCAGCACCTTCACGCTGGCAGCCGGCGCGCGTGCCGTGCTGCTGGCCCGCGTGACCGCGCCGGCCGGTGCTGCCAGCGGCGCACGCAACGACGTCGATGTGCGTCTCAATGCCGGGTCATCGGGATTGCTGGCGGTGCGCGATGGCACGACTGTCGGGACGGCGAGCAATGTCAGCAATGCCATTCTCGGCTATGTCGACAACGCCTTCCAGAGACCCACCGTTTGGGCATTCATCGGTCAGGATCTGTTCCTGCGTGCCAACGCGGCGTCCTGCAACCAGGATCCGCTGGCGGTTGAAAGCCGCATCATCGTCATCACCGGGCCGAACGGCGAGCGCGAGGAAATCGTCGCCAGGGAAACGGGCGTCAACAGCGGGATATTCCAGACGACCGGCTTGCCTGTTCGGCGCCAGACCGTGGTCGCGGGTGACGTTATTCTCGAAGGCGCTCCCTACGACACTTTCGATGTTGAGCTCACCGGTTGCGGGCAAAAAATATCCACCACCGTCACCGTGGTCGATCCGACCGGCGTGGTGTTCGACAGCCGCAACAACCAGCCGGTTGCGAGCGCCATCGTGCGCCTTGTCGGCGCCGTCGGCAGCGTTTGCGGCACGACCCCGGCGACGGTGCAAAAACTGGTCAACGGCCAGTTCGCGCCGGCGGCGAATCCGATCACGACCGGCAATGACGGCCGCTTCGATTTCCCGCTGGTATCGCCCGGCGATTATTGCGTGCAGGTGCAAACGCCCAATGGCTACACCTGGATTTCAACCTTGACGCCCGCGCAATTGCCGGCGGGGCGCAATGTGCTGGCAACGGCGCCCAACGCCACCAGCGGCGGCTCCTACGGCGGAGCCTTTACTGTCGGCCCGACCACCGGCCCGGTGATTGTCGACGTGCCGGTCGACAGCGGCACGGTCAGCGGCCTGTTCGTGCAAAAGACCGCATTGCGCCAGACCGTGGAAATCGGCGAACTCAACGACTACACCGTCACCGTCAACAATAGCACCGGCAAGGCGCTCGACCAGGCAAGCGTTCTGCTCACGGACGATCTGCCCGCAGGATTTACCTACGTGGCCGGCTCCGCGCGCATCGACGGCAAGAGCATCGCCGATCCGGCAGGAAAAGCCGGTCCGCGCCTGGTGTTCGACATCGGTCCGGTGGCCAAGGACCAGCAACGCAAATTCAGCTATCGGGTACGCGTGGGGCCGGGCGCCATGCAGGGCGACGGTATCAATCGCGTGTTCGCCAGCTATCGCGCAAGCGGCAGCGGCGCCGTCTATACCGAATCCAATCTGGCCAGCGCCAAGGTCACCGTGGTTGGCGGCGTGTTCAGCGATCGCGCCTTTGTGATCGGCAAGGTGTATGCCGATTGCAATGTGAACGGTATCCAGGATGCCGGCGAGGTCGGCGTGCCGGGTGTGCGTCTTTACCTCGAAGATGGCACCAATGTGATCAGCGATTCCGAAGGCAAGTTCAGCCTCTACGGCCTGTCGCCGCGCACCCATGTGCTCAAGATCGATCGCAGCACCCTGCCGGCCGGCATCGGCGTTGCCGATTTGCTCGAACTTTCCAATCGCAATCTGGGCAAGGCCGACAGCCGCATCCTCGACTTGCAGAATGGGGAATTGCACAAGGCCGATTTCGCCATCAAGACCTGCAGCGACACCGTGATGGCGGAAGTCCAGGCGCGGCGCAAGGCATCGATCTCGCTGCGCACGGAAATCGACGGACGCCTGCAACAGGCCTTCAGCACCGATCCGAATTCGCGCGCGGTGGCCGACGTCAAGGCGTTGGCCGCATCCGGTGTTGTCGGCGAAGGGGCTGCAGCATCCACTGCAAACGCAACCCTGGCCGGCAAGCCCGCGGCGAGCGCGACCGAGCGTTTGGCGGTCACTGACGGCGCTACCGGCTTCCGTACCCTGGTGCCGCTGCCTGAAACACGCGCCAAGCCGATCATCGACAGCCCTGCCGTCGAACCTGCCATCCCGCTGGAAAACCTGCTGCCGGATGAGGACAACACCCTCGGCTTCATGGGACTCAAGGAGGGCGATGTGCTGCCCTATGCGCAGTCGACGATTCGCGTCAAAGGCATGGCCGGCGCCAATTTCAAACTCGTCGTCAACGGCAACGAGATCGGCGGCAACCGCGTCGGCAAACGCGCGGTGCTGGCCGAGAAAAAATTGCAGGCCTGGGAATATATCGGTATCGACCTGCTTGCCGGACGCAACGTCCTGACCCTGACCCAGAGCGACCAGTTCGGCAATGTGCGCGGTGAAAAAACCATCGCCGTCATGGCCCCGGGCAAACTTGGCAGGATTCTGGTATCGGTCCTGCCTGGCTCCCGGGGTGAGGCCATCGCCGACGGCAAATCGCCGATCAAGGTGATGGTGCGCCTGGCCGACGACAGGGAAGTGCCGGTGACGTCCCGTACCGCTATCACCTTGAGCACCAATCTCGGCCGCTGGGATGTGGAGGACCTGAATCCCGCCGAGCCGGGCATCCAGACCTTCATCAACGGCGGCAAGGGCGAATTCACGCTGCTGCCGCCGACCGAGCCGGCGCAGGCCCTGGTCAGCGCGATGAGCGGGGACGTAAAGGGTGAGGCGCGCATCGACTTCCTGCCGGATTTGCGCGAGTTGCTGGCGGCGGGCGTCATTGAGGGCGTGCTGAATTTGCGCAAGCTCGATTCGCGCGCCCTGGTGCCGACCCGGCAGCAGGATGGTTTCGAACAGGAAATCACCCATCTCTCCCGTACCTGGAACAACGGCAAGTACGATGCGGCGGCTCGCGCGGCCATGTTCATCAAGGGCAAGGTCAAGGGCGAATATCTGCTGACCCTGGCTTACGACTCCGACAAGAACACCCGCGAGCGCCTGTTCCGCGATATCCAGCCCGATGAATTCTATCCGGTCTACGGCGACTCCAGCGTGCGCGGCTTCGATGCCCAATCGACAGGGCGCTTCTACGTCCGCGTCGACAAGAAAAAATCCTACCTGCTGTATGGCGACTACAACACCTCGACGCAGTCCGAGGCGCGCAAGCTGGCCAACTACAACCGCTCGCTGACCGGCATCAAGCAGCACTATGAAAACACGCACTTGTCGGCGAATCTGTTCGCAAGCCGCGATTCGACACGCCAGATCATCGAGGAATTCCGCGCCAACGGTACCTCAGGGCCGTTCACCCTGGCCAATGCCAAGGGACTGGTCAACAGCGAAAAAATCGAGCTGCTGACGCGCGACCGCAACCAGTCGTCGATGATCATCAAATCGGTATTGCAGGCGCGTTTTGTCGATTACGAACTGGAGCCGCTGACCGGCCGCATCCTGTTCAAGTCGCCGATCGCCTCGCTGGATGAGTCGCTGAACCCGGTCTCGGTACGCATCACCTATGAAATCGACCAGGGCGGCCAGGAGTTCTGGGTGACCGGCGCCGATGCGCAGTTCAAGGTAAACGATCGGCTGGAAGTCGGCGGCATTGCGGTTGACGACCAGAATCCGCTGGATAAATTCCGCATGCTCGGCGTCAATGCCGTCGCCAAACTGGCCGACAAGACCTTCCTGATTGCGGAAGTGGCACAGACCGAGCGCAACCGCGTCGGCGCGGCAAGCGCTTCGGGTACCGGCGTTGCCGGGATACTTGCCGAAGGCGAAAAACGCGGCATGGCGGAACGTGTTGAATTCAAACATCAGGATGGCGAACTCGGCGTCAATGCCTTTGCAGGACGCGCCGACCAGAAATTCGACAACCCGAGCTCCAGTCTGTCCAGCGGACGCGTTGAAGCCGGCGCCAAGATGTCCTACAAGCTCGATGAAAAAACCCGCTTGCGCGGCGAAGTGCTGCGCACCGAAGACACCGCCATCGGCGGACGCCGCGATGGCGTACTGGTGACAGCCGAGCGCACCCTCGAAGCCGGCCTGCGCCTGGAAGTCGGCCTGCGCCATGCGCGCGACACGAAGGCGCCGGCATCGATCGCGTCGGGTCCGGTCCCCAATGAAGTCACCGCGGTGCGCGTGCGTCTGAGCGGCGATGTTCCCGACGTCAAGGGTGCGACGGCCTACACCGAAGTCGAAATCGACCCCAACGATTCCGGACGCAAGACCGTGGCGGTGGGCGGCGACTATAAACTGCCCGGCAATGGCCGCCTGTACGCGCGCCATGAATTCATTTCTTCCCTGTCCGGACCCTATGGCCTGAACGGGGACCAGCGCCAGAACAGCACGGTATTCGGCATCAATACCGATTACATGAAGGACGGCAATGCCTTCAGCGAGTATCGCGTGCGCGATGCGATTTCCGGCGGCGATGCCGAGGCCGCGCTCGGCCTGCGCAATCTCTGGACAGTCGCGGAAGGCGTCAAATTGAGCACCGGTTTCGAGAAAGTGCATGCCCTGTCCGGCAGCGGCAACAGCGAAGCCACGGCGATGACCTTTGGCCTGGAATACACCGCCAACCCCTTGTGGAAAGGTTCCACCCGCCTCGAATTGCGCGAAGGCACTTCCGCCGATTCCGTCCTGTCGACGGTAGCCGCTGCCGTAAAAGTCAACCGCGACTGGACCTTCCTGGGGCGCAATACCTACTCGCTGATCCGCAACAAGGGTGCACAGGCCGGCGAGAATGAACGGGACCGCATGCAGCTCGGGCTCGCCTATCGCGATACCGAAACCGACGTCTGGAACGGCCTTGGCCGCATCGAGCACCGCATTGAAAACGACACCACGCAGCCGGGCATCGAATTGAAACGCACCATCGAGCTGTTGTCGATCCACGCCAACTGGCAGCCGCGTCGCCCCTTCACCTTCACCGGTCGCTACGCCGCCAAATGGACGCGCGAATACTCCAATGCGCTCGAAAGCCGCAACGGCGCCCAGTTGTTCGGCCTGCGCGCCACCTGGGAGTTCGCGCCGCGCTGGGATCTGTCGGTGCAGACCTCGGCCCTGGTCAGCCGCGGCGCCCGTTCCAAGTATTATGGAAGCGGCGTCGAAGTCGGCTACATGGTGATGGAGAACCTGTGGCTGTCGGCCGGCTACAACTTCTTCGGCTTCCGCGACGACGATCTGACCACAGGCGAATACACCAATAAGGGCGCCTTCATCCGCATGCGCTACAAGTTCGACGAAGATTTGTTTGCCTCCAGGTCGGCCCGCCCGGCGCCATCGGCGGGCCTTGTTGAACCTGCCGGGAGCGGCCAGACAGCGGAGAAGCGGGAATGATTATCGCCAGCCTCATGGTTGCGATCAAAAATGCCTTCGCCGGTCTGGTGCGGGGAAACGGCGCGCACGCCCTGGTCGTGGCAGCGGCATTGCTTGCGGCGATACCACCGGTCGGCGCGCAAACCGTCACCGCATTGCAGGACACGACCTGCGCAGGCTTCCGCGCCGGCAGCCTGACCTGTACCGCCGGCGAATTCACCGTCACGCCAACCTTCGCTGCGGCATCTGGCACCAGCCCCTATTGCATCGCCGGGCAGACGTTTACTGTCAATGTGTCGATTGGACTGTCGGGTACCAATGCCAATCGCTACAACATCGGTTTTTTCGTCGGCCAGCAGGGCAATGACCCACGCGCCACCACTGCCGGCAATATCTGTTCGGCCGCGACTTTTCCGACCTCGCCGGCGCCGTTCGAGAACTACGACGGCAATGCCTGCGGCGACTACCTGGCGGGCGGCGTTTCCACGCCGATAGTGCAAAGCATCAAGGTGGTTTGCGCGGCGGCTTCGGGTAGCGATCTTGGCGTTCCGTATACGCTGACCTACAACCAGAACACCGGCACGACCTGTACCGGGCCGGCCGACGTCATCAACAGCTCGCCATCGAAGTGCAATGCCGGGACTGCGACCATTAACGTGGGCGCGGTGCCGATTCAGGTCGCCGGTTATGTCGACCTGACCAAGGTGACAGTACCGGCGGGGGACACTCAGTCCTTTGCTTTTACCGCCACGGGTTCCAGCAGCACACCGTCGCCCGCCAGCTTCAATTTGACGCATGGCGCCACCCAGCGCATCTACATGCCGGTGGGCAGCACCAACAGCACGCTGACCATCGTCGAATCGGCCACCACCAACTGGGAAACCACCGCCAGCATCAGCTGCGCGGCGCAGTCGGGATCACCCGCGCTCACCACCGACGGCGCGACGCGCACCATTACCGCGCAACTCAACACTACCGACAAAGCGGCGTCCTGCACCATCACCAATACCAAGAAGGCGCGCATCACCCTGGTCAAGGCGGTGGGTGGGCGCGTGGTGGCGGGCGATCAGTTCACCGTCAGCGCCAGCGGCGGCGGCACCCTGACCGGCACGACCTCTGCCACGACTTCCGCTACCGGTACCTCGGCCAGCACCGTCATTTACAGCACGCCCGGTGCGGCCCTGACGCTTAGCGATGCCATGGCTGCCGGCAGCACCAGCAGCATCGGCGATTACCTCACCAGTCTGAGCTGCACCAATGCCTATACGGGAACCGGCGCGACCGCCAATGCCAGCCTGCCCAATAACCTGATCACGTCCAGCACCTCGATCACGCCCGCGCCTGCCGACGACATCACCTGCACCTATACCAATACACCGAAGCCGCGCGTGACCCTGCAAAAAGCGATTGCCGGCACCGGCGGTCGCGTATCGGCCACCGACCAGTTCACACTCACGATAAGCGGCGCAACGCCGGTCACCACGACGGGCAGCGGTAGCGCAGTGACCTCGGCGGCGGCATTGCTGGTCGGCACCGCCGGCACCGCGGTCACCCTGACGGAAACGGCGGCAGGCAGCACGAATCTGGCGAATTACGCCACCACCTACAGCTGTACCAATAGCGGCACCGGCGGTACCACGGTTGCGTCCGGCAGCGGCACCAGTTTCAGTTTTACGCCGGCCAACAACGACGTTATCGCCTGCACGTTCACCAATACCCGCAAATCCGCCACGCTGCGCCTCGCCAAAACCTGGGTCAATGCCGTCGTCAATGACGCCGTCAGTCTTTCCGCCACAGGCATAAATTCGCGCGCTTTCGCTTCGGTTGCCAATACCGCCAGCGAAACCGATACCGATGCAACGACCATGGTGGTGGCTGCCGGTGAGACGGTGGCCCTGGCCGAATCATTTACAACCGGCGTCGCCGCCAATTACGGGGTAAGCCTGAGTTGCAGCGGCAATAATGGAGCGCTGACGTATACCCCGGGCAGCCTCTCGGGCAGCCTTGCCATCAGCGGTGCGGATACTGCGATAACCTGCACATTTGTCAACTCGCCGAAGCCGCGCATCACACTGCAAAAGGCGCTGGGAGCAGGCGGGCGCATTTTGCTTACCGACCAATTTACCCTGTCGATGACCGGTGCAGGGTCGGTCACCACAACGGGCACCGGCAGCGCGGTTACATCGAGTGCGGTGTCGCTCACAGGTACGGCGGGCAGCGCCATCACCCTGTCGGAAAGCGCTTCGGGCACAACCAATCTGGCCAAGTACACCAGCACCTACAGTTGTACCAATTCCGGCGCCGGCGGCACCACGGTGACACCGGGTACCGGCACCAGTTTCAGCTTCACGCCGGCGAACAACGACGTGATCGCATGTACCTTCACCAACACCCAGAACGTGGCACCGACCATTGCCAAGGCTTTCTCGCCTTCGTCGATTGCCTATGGCGGCACCAGCACCATCACCTTCACCATCACCAACAGCAACGGCAGCGCGCTGACTGCCGCGCAATTCGGCGACACCCTGGTCAATATGTCGGTGAGCGCTGCCGGCCCGGCCGGAGGCACATGTACGGGCGCATCGGGCAATGTCTTCACTGCGGGTCAAACCGCCTTGACCATTACCGGCCTGACCATTCCGGCCAGTGCTTCCTGCACCGTGACGGTGGTGGTGACCAGTACGTCCCCGGGGTCCAACCCGAATTCGACCACCGGCGTGATCAGCAATGAGGCGCCCACGGGAGCCGCTTCGAATACCGCCACATTGACCGTTGCTTCGGGCCTGGCGCCAACCATCAGCAAGGCCTTTGGCGCCGCCACCATCGCTTCCGGTGGCGCGACTTCGCTGACCTTTACCATCAGCAATCCCAACTCGGTGATTTCGCTGAGCGGCATCAACTTTACCGACACCCTGCCGACCAGCCCCGGTGCGATGACCGTCGCCAACTCCACCGTTACCAATACCTGCACAGGATCCAGCTGGCAGGGCAAGACAGGGGCAGGGGCTTATGCGGCGCCAGCGGTCGGCAATACTGCATTGCAATTGAGCGGCCTGACCCTGGCCGCCGGAGCATCCTGTACGGTTTCCGTCAATATCACCGCCACCACTGCCGGCAGCTACACCAATACCAGCGGCGCGGTCGCCGCGACCGGACCTATCCCACTGACGGGAAGTACTGCCAGCGCCAGCCTGATTGTTCTGGCCGCACCTGCTGTCACCAAGTCCTTCACGGTCAGCAATGTGGCAATTGGCGGCAGCACCACACAAACCATTACGATCCAGAACAGCAGCACGACGACAGCGCTGACCGGCGTGGCCTTCACCGACACCTATCCTGCCGGCATGAGCGGTGGTGTGGGCAGCATCAGCGGCAGCGGTTGTACCGGTACGCTCAGCGGTACAGCAGGCAGCCTGACTTTGAGCGGCGGCACCATACCGGCCTCGACAAGCTGTTCGTACACGACAACGGTGACCGGCACGGCGGCCGGTGCGCAGATCAATTCCACAGGCGCCATCACCAGCAGCAATGCGCCGAACGGCAGCGCTGCCAGCGCCACGCTGAATGTTTATACGGCGCCGACAGTAACGAAGACCTTCAGCCCGGCGATGATCGCCACCGGCGGCACCTCAAGCCTGTCGATTGTTGTCACCAATCCGGCAGCCAACCCCGGCAATCTGTCGGGCGTCAGCATCAACGACGCCTACACCGGTACGCTCAGCAACAACGCTGCCGGCAGTGTCAGTTGCAGCGGTGGCGGCAGCGCCAC
>JACXTT010008055.1_pt1 | contig 14687 bp, 10 predicted proteins | sample 9270951 | NCBI WGS metagenome assembly JACXTT01 (sample SAMN15532306, study PRJNA645909) | rock metagenome | isolation source: weathered quartz diorite | place: Puerto Rico | collected 2017-06-21
TTTTGCAAGTTTTCTTCTCGCTACGGGACTGGCCAATGCGGCCAATCCGACCAATGCCGAGCTCAAACAACAGGTGATGGAGGCCGAACGCGCTTTTGCCAAGACCATGAAAGACCGCGACTTCGCTGCCTTCACACGGTATGTGTCGGACGAGGCCGTGTTCTTTGGCGGTGGCCAGGCCATCACGGGCAAGGAAGCCGTGGCCAAAGCCTGGAAGGGACTCTATGAAAAGCCGGAAGCGCCGTTTTCATGGGATCCAGACACGGTGGAAGTGCTGGCATCGGGCACCCTGGCCATCAGCAGCGGACCAATTTATGGGCCAGATGGTGTGTCGCGCTCGCGCTTCAATTCGATCTGGCGCCAGGACGCCCCCGGCGTCTGGCACGTCATCTTTGATAAGGGCACGCCGGTCTGCAACTGCAAGCCGCAGCAGTAATCACGCCGTTTCCGCGTGCTCGACCAGCAGCTGCACCTTGGTCGTGCCGTTGTACTCATTGGCGTCGAGGCGGAAGGCCACGCGTGCACGGTCGCCCAGTGCGGCCGTGTGCCCGAACCAGATAGCGTCATAGCGCAAGCCATTGCGCTCCAGTGACAACTTGAGGTGGCGTTCTTTCAGGATGCGCTGGCTGAGCACACGGAATTCGTCACAAAACACGGGCGGTGCAAAGCCTTGGCCCCAGACCTGCTGGTCGATCAGTTCAATAAAATCTGTCGTGAAGAAGGCATCTTCCAGCGGGCCATCGGTCTCGATCACGCGTTCTTTCTGCTGTTCGCTGAGCCATTCCTGGCCGATGGCTTCAAACGCCGCGGCAAATTCGTCAAACGCTTCGGCACGCAGGGTCAGGCCCGCCGCCATCGCATGGCCACCAAATTTGTCGATCAGGTCCGGATGGCGTTTGGACACCAAGTCCAGGGCATCCCGCAAATGAAAGCCGGGAATGGAGCGGCCAGAGCCCTTGATGCTGCCGTCGCTGCCAGGGGCAAAGGTGATGGTGGGGCGGAAGAACTTCTCCTTGAGCCGTGAAGCGACAATGCCGATCACACCCTGGTGCCAGCTCTCGTCAAACACGGTAATGGTGCTTCGGTTGGCCGGTTCAAAGTCGTCCAGGTGCACCAGCGCGGCATCCTGCATCTCCGCTTCGATCTCGCGTCGCTTGATGTTGATGTCGTTGAGCTGCTGGGCGATGGCCCAAGCCCGGCCCTCGTCATCCGTGACAAGGCACTCAATCCCCAGCGACATATCGTCAAGGCGGCCTGCCGCGTTCAAGCGCGGGCCGACGGCAAAGCCAAGGTCGAACGGGGTGGCAGTACGTGCTTGGCGGCTGGCCACGCGGAAGAGGGCGGCTATGCCTGCATGCATGCGGCCGGCGCGCATGCGTTTTAGCCCCTGCGCCACCAGGATACGGTTATTGGCATCGAGCTTGACGACGTCGGCCACGGTGCCCAGCGCCACCAGGTCCAGCAAGGTGTCCAGTGGCGGCTGGGTGCTGGTATCAAACACGCCGCGCTGGCGCATTTCGGCGCGCAGCGCCATCAGCACATAGAACACCACACCGACACCTGCCAGGTGTTTGCTGGGGAAGCCACATTCCGGCTGGTTTGGGTTGACGATGACGCTAGCTCGCGGCAGTGTTTCGGCGGGCAGGTGGTGGTCCGTGATGACAACCTCGATGCCCAGGCGGCGTGCTTCTTCAACGCCGTCAATACTGGCGATGCCATTGTCGACCGTGATGATGATGTCGGGCGACTTCTCGCGCGCGGTGAGCTGGACGATTTCGGGCGTCAGGCCGTAGCCGTACTCGAAGCGGTTCGGCACGATGTAGTCCACTTGGCCGCCCAGCAGGCGCAGGCCGCGCAGGGCGACGGCGCAGGCGGTGGCGCCGTCGCAGTCGTAGTCCGCCACGATGACCATGCGCTTGTTGGCGGCAATGGCGTTGGCCAGGAAGGTGGCGGCCGCGCCAATATGCAGCAGTCCACCCGGCATCATCAGGGACTTCAGCTCGCTCGACAGCTCTGCCTTACTGGTCAAGCCCCTGGCCGCGAACAATCGGGCTAGTACGGGATGTACGCCGTCCTGGCGCAGCATTTCAGAAGTACGGAAGGGGTAAGGGCGGGTGGTAATGCGGGTCATGGCAACAGGGCGTTCAGGGTCGGGCGGCGCCAAATCTGGTACTGGGCCGCCTTGGTGTTGGTGGTTTCGAGCAGCGCAGTACCGTGGCTGAGCACCAGCGTCAGGTCTTTCAGGCCGCCTTCACGCAGTCTTTGTAGCAGCGGTGCAAAGTACTCGCGCTCCAGTTGCTGCATGTGCTGGAGCCACACAGCCCAGTCGCCTGCAATGGCGGCACTGGCCAGCCTGCCGTCTACGGCGATGCGCTTGGCATTGTCCGCGTTGTCTTGACCGTTGGCCGACAAGGCGTTTTCGATGGCACCCAACCAGGGTTCACTGTGCGAAACCTGGATACATTTGTCACTAGGGGTAGCCAGGCCCGGCGCCCAGGGCCAGAAACCGTTAATGGGCGTCAGGCCTTCGGCCTCGCGCTGTTCGTTAACAGGGTGGGAGTACCACAGCATCTGCACTTCGTTCTGCAATTTGCGGCAAGCCCGGGCGGTATCGCCCAGCGGCATCCAGTCGCTCAGGTTCTGGCTAGTGGCAGCGTCGGGCGAAGCGGTGCTCAAGTCCTGCCAGGTGTCCCCCCGCATGAACCAGGTGTTGGCGTCGCCGTAAACCAGTGCGTTACCCGTTTCGTCGAAATAGGGCTTGGCCGCTTCAAACAGCGCGCGCGACTGGGCGTCAGCCAATTTCAGTTTGCGCTGGTCCGTGAGCAAAAGGTGGTTGCGGGCGACCTGGATATGGACCGGATTAACAATAAACCAATAGCCGTCGCCAGGGTCCAGGCCAAACCCGCGCATGGACAAGGGAGCAAAGGCGCTGCCGAGCCGGTTTTGCAGCCAGCTTTCGTGGGGCAGGGTCCGGGTGCCTGGCGCAAAGCTGTCGCGACGGCGCGAGCGCTGTCGACTGAGGAGCTTTGACAGCGATGGCGCCTCCAGCGCGCGCACCAGGTCCGGGGCCAGCTCCGCCGGAGGCAGGCCAAAAGGCAATACAAGCGAAAATTGACTCATGCGGCATTGTAGGGCATCTGCGGCGCAAGTCCTACCATGCAAGGCCGTTGTATGGCACACTGCGGGCTCGAACTCCACCCTATCGCGTTTCATGAGCCTTATTCACAAGCTGCCCTACGAATGGATTGTTGGCCTGCGCTACACGCGCGCTGGCAAGCGTAGCGGCCGCAATAGCTTCATTTCCTTCATTTCCCTGATTTCCGTTTCGGGCATTGCGCTCGGCGTGGCAGCACTGATTATTGTGCTGTCGGTAATGAACGGCTTCCAGAAAGAGGTTACAGACCGCATGTTGTCGGTGCTGGCCCATATTGAAGTATTCGATGCCCGCGGCAGCATGCCGGACTGGGAAGCCAAGGCGAAGGAAGCCTTCGCCAATCCGGCTGTCAAGGGCGCTGCGCCCTTCGTCGAAACCCAAGGCATGCTGTTGCACGATGAAGTGCTGCGCCCTGCCGTCATTCATGGCGTCTTGCCGGCGGAAGAACGCAAGGTCTCCACGGTGGCCAACCAAGTCAAGTTGGGCAGCCTGGATGAGCTCAAACCCGGTTCCTTCAATATCGTCATCGGTTATGCGTTGGCGCGCGCGCTGAACGTGAGCCTGGGCGACAAGGTCACCATGCTGCTTGCGCAAGCCCAAGTGACGCCAGCAGGCGCCATGCCGCGCCTGCGCACCTTTACCGTGGTTGGCGTGTTTGAGGCTGGCCACAATGAGTTCGATTCTGCCTTCGCCTTTGTGCACCTCGAGGATGCTGAGAGGATGGAGCGTCTTGACGGTCCGTCTGGCCTGCGCCTGCGCATCGCCGACCTGCACCAGGCGCCGCTGGTGGCCGCACAGCTGCGCCATTCGATGAGCGGCGACCTGCTGGTGCGTGACTGGTCCAAGCTTAATGCGGTGTGGTTCGCCGCCGTGCAAACCGAGAAGAAAATGATGTTCATTATCCTGGCCCTCATCATTGCGGTCGCTGCCTTCAACCTAGTGTCGACTCTGGTGATGACGGTGACAGACAAACAGGCCGATATCGCGATATTGCGTACCTTGGGTTCGTCGCCGCGCTCGATCATGAAGATCTTTATGGTGCAAGGTGCATTGGTCGGCATGATGGGTACGCTGGCCGGCGTGGGCTTGGGCGTGCTGGTCGCGCTCAATGTCGATGTGATTGTTCCTTTCATTGAACATCTGTTGGGCGTGCAGTTCCTGTCGAAGGACATTTACTTCATCAGCACGGTGCCTTCCGACCTGCGCTGGATGGACGTCTTCAAGATCGGCGGTATTTCGCTGCTGCTCGCCTTTGTGGCCACGTTGTATCCAAGTTGGGCCGCTGCCCGCGTTAAACCGGCGGAGGCCCTGCGCTATGAATAATACTGAAACTGTGTTGAGTTGCCAGAACCTGGGCAAGACCTTTGTGCAAGGTAGCTACCAGGTCAAGGTCCTGTCGCAGATTGCCTTGCACATTCAACGTGGTGAACGCGTGGCCATTGTGGGGGCTTCCGGTAGCGGTAAGTCGACCCTGCTGCACCTGCTGGGCGGGCTCGATACGCCGACCACAGGCGAAGTCATCCTGCAAGGCGAGGACCTGGCCAAGCTGCCAGAAGCGCGCCGTGGCGATGTGCGCAACCGCTTGCTGGGCTTTGTCTATCAATTCCACCACTTGCTGCCAGAGTTTTCGGCCTTGGACAATGTGGCCATGCCCTTAATGATCCGCCGCGAACAGCGAGCCCTGGCACAGGAACGCGCTCAGGCCATGCTGGCGCGTGTTGGCCTTGCAGGGCGCGTGACCCATGTGCCAGGTGAGCTGTCCGGTGGCGAGCGCCAGCGTGTGGCGCTGGCCCGTGCCTTGGTCACCAACCCTGCTTGCGTGCTGGCCGATGAACCGACCGGTAACCTGGACCATGCAACGGCCATGCAGATCTTCGACCTGATGCTGGAACTGTCGCGCAACTTGGGCACCGCTTTCATCATCGTTACGCACGATATTGAACTGGCCCGCCGCTGCGACCGCATCCTGCGCCTGACGGAAGACGGCCTGCTACCGGTCGGCCCGGATAACTAATCTCTTTTATCGGCTGAGCCATGTGGATCGACACCCACTGCCATCTCGATGCCCATGAATTCGGCGCCGATGCGCTGGCAGTCGGGCAGCAGGCCGCGGCAAATGGTGTGTCCATGATCGTGATCCCGGCGGTGGAGCGTGCCAATTTTTCGGTTGTGGCGGCGCTGGCTGCCAAGTCTGGTAATGCATGCTATGCCCTCGGTATCCATCCAATCTATGTGCCACAGGCGAGTGAGGATGACTTGGTCGAATTACGCACCAAGGTTGAACAGGCCATGGCCGATCCGCGTTTCATCGGCATTGGTGAAATCGGGCTCGACTTCTTCATTCCCATGCTGTGCGAGCCGGCGATGCGCGACAAGCAGCAGCACTTCTTGCGCGAGCAGTTGCGCATCGCGCGCGACTTTGACCTGCCGGTATTAATGCATGTGCGTCGTTCCCAAGACATGGTGTTGAAAGCCGTGCGCCAAATCCGTCCGCACGGCGGTATCGCGCACGCCTTCAACGGTAGCTTCCAACAGGCGCAGGCTTATATCGACCTTGGTTTCAAGCTTGGCTTTGGCGGCGCCATGACCTTTACGCGCGCGCTGCAGATTCGCCGCATGGCTGCGACCTTGCCGATCGACGCTATTGTGTTGGAGACGGATGCGCCCGATATTTCCCCTGCCTGGCTGCACCCGGGCCGCAATAGCCCAGACCAACTGCCTGCCATCGGCGCCGTGCTGGCCGAGTTGCGCGGCATCGACCCTGCGGCGGCGGCACGGGCGACCACCGCCAATGCCCTGGCCGTCATGCCCCGCCTGGCCGCCCTGATGGCCCAGTAATATTGGCGCCAAGTGTTGCGCGGACGCCGATGGCATCCACATTCCGTGCACATTTGCCGCTTATAATTCATGCAAATTGTTTCACATAAGCAAAAATGCGCCCCTTAAGACGCTTGCATGGACGAATCCACCATTGGCTGGCCCTGTGCCTGCTGGCGCTCGCCTTGCCTGCGATCGCGCAAACCCGGCCCGGCCTGGTCTCCTTCCAACGCATCGCCATGCCGGACAATGTGCCGGCCCATCTCACTACCGCTTTGGCACAAGATGCCCGCGGCTTCCTGTGGATCGGTACACAGGACGGCCTGGTGCGCTACGACGGCTATGCATTCAAGGTGTACCGGCACCGGCCGGGTGATCCCGCTTCGCTCGGTGGCAGCTATGTGCGTAGCCTGCTGGTGTCGCGCGACGGCCGCATCTGGGTGGGCACCATCAGCGGAGGCTTGGCCGTACTGGACCCAAAGACGGAACGCTTTACCCAATACCGCCATGACGACAAGCAGGCAGCGAGCCTGGCCAATGACCGTATTGAAGCCATTGCCGAAGACCGCCAGGGGCGACTGTGGCTGGGCACGGATAGCGGCTTGGACCGGTTTGATCCTTCCGGTACAAGCTTTGACCATTTCCGCCATGCCGATGGCAAGCCAGGCAGCCTGGCCAGTGACCAGTTGCGCGCCTTGCTGTTTGACCGTGATGGCCGTTTGTGGGTTGGCTCACGTGGCGGCCTTCAGCGCAGCAAGGAAGACGGCAGCTTTGAGTGGATTGGACCAGCGGCAGGTGATGCGGATTCCTTGGCCGGGCAAAACGTCAACAAGCTGTTCCAGGACCGGGAAGGGCGCATTTGGATCGGTACCAGTACCCAGGGCGCGGCCGTATGGGATGGCTCCGGCCTGCAGCGCCTGAAGCCTGCGCCCAAAGGCAGCCAGGAGGGCTTGAGCCATTTCTGGATTTATGGGATCACACAAATCCAGTCTGGTGAGGTGTGGGTAGCGACCTTTGGTGGCGGCATCGACGTGCTCGATCCTAAGTCGCTGAAGGTGATTGACCGCCTGCGCAGTGACGGCCCTTCCACCATTGGCAGTGATCGCGTTGGAGCGGTGCTGGTCGATCGCTCCGGCCTGGCATGGGTTGGTTCCTGGGGTGGCGGCCTGTCCAAGCACGACCCGAGCACTCGCGCTTTTCGCCATCTGCGGCATGGTCCAAATACCCCGGACAGCCCCAGCCATCCGGCCATTGTGCGCTCGCTGGAAGCCGCCGATGGCAGGCTGTGGTTGGGCACCAATGGCAACGGCATTGATGTCCTCAGTAGCGAAGGGCATGTGCTTGATCACTTCCGGCCCAATCCCAAGCAAGCGGACGCCTTGTCGGATGGTTCGGTCACCTGCCTGGCGCAAGGCGCGGACGGAGCGGTGTGGGTGGGCACGCTCGACGGGACGCTACACCGCCAAAAACCAGGCCAGCGGCAATTTGAACGTTTTGATACAAGCCGTGGCATGCCCGGCGGCGCCATTCGCACCATGGCGTTTGATTCTAGCGGCGCACTGTGGACTGGCTCGTCCGGCGGCATGGCGCGCATCGATGCTGGCAGTAGCAAGATCACACGCTTCGCCCACAATCCGGACGACCCTGACTCCCTGTCTGGCCGTGAAGTGGAAGCGCTGGCCTTTGCCAAGGACGGCACGTTATGGGTCGGTACAGAAAACGGCCTGAATGCCTTTGACACCAAATCGGGCAAAGCAGTGCGGATCCTGCGTGACCCGGCCCGCAGCGATAGCCTGCCGGACAACTGGGTGCCGGACCTGATGATCGCCAGTGACGGTCGCCTCTGGGTCGCTACCCAGGGTGGCGTTGCCATCCTGAGCAAATGGGACGGCAAGCAGGCGCAGTTTGATGTGCTCGGCCAGCGCCTGCGCTTGCCGGAAAAGCCTGTCGAATCCCTGGTTGAAGACGCACAGGGCCAGGTGTGGCTGGGTGGGCGCGTGCGGGTCGATCCCAAGCAATGGAAGTACCGCAGTTATGGTCCGGCCGACGGCAATGAATTCCGCACTTACTATATCGCCAGCCGGGTTCGAACCCACAATGGCGACCTGATGTTCGGTTCGCCCGAAGGCCTGATGATTGTGCGGCCTTCGCAACTGAGTGAGTGGACCTACCAACCCCAGCTGGCCGTCAGTGCCCTGCGTATCGAGGGAACGGAGCAGGCCGGCGCATCGACGCGGACGGAATTGCAGCTCGATGACACCCAGCGCAACCTGCGCCTTGAGTTTGCCTCCCTGGATTTGAGCGGCCCCCAGCAACTCAGTTATCGCTACCGCCTTGAAGGGTACGACGCCGATTGGCTGCTGGTCGATGCCGGCCAGCGTGTGGCAGCGTACACGGGGCTGCCACCGGGAGCGTATACCTTGCATATCCAGGGCAGCAACCGCAGCGGGCAATGGAGCAGCAATGCGCTGGCGATCCCCGTCAATGTCACGCCGGCCTTCCACCAGACGGTCTGGTTCCGTGCCTCCATGTGGCTGCTGGGGGGCTTGGCCATCTTTGCCCTGTTCCGCCTGCGCCTTCGGCAGCTGCGGCTTCGCAGCATCCGCCTCGAACGCATTGTCGCCGAACGCACTGCCGACCTTGAAGCGGCGTATCGTCGCATCGAAGATGCCAGCCTGACTGACTCGCTGACCCAGCTACGCAATCGCCGCTACCTGGAGCAGGCCATTCCGGCCGATCTTGAGATGGTGGCGCGGCGCCACAGCACAAATCCGCCGCCGCCCGATTCAGACCTGGTCTTGTTCATGCTCGACCTGGATCATTTCAAGCAAGTCAACGACCTTTATGGCCATGCAGCGGGTGATGCTGTTCTGGTACAGACGGCGGTTATCCTCAAACAGTGCATGCGCAATACCGACCATGTGGTGCGTTGGGGCGGTGAAGAATTCCTGCTGGTGGCGCGTTTTGTTGACCGCAAAATGGGGGCGCAACTGGCAGAGAAAATTCGTTCTGCCATCTCCCGACACGTGTTTGTCCTGCCCGATGGTGGAACCCTGCACAAGACCGTGTCGATCGGCTTTGCAGCTTTTCCATTTGTCCCTGGCCTACCTACGGCGGTCACGCTGGACACGCTGCAGCATATCGCCGATTGCGCCTTGTATGCCGCCAAACGGAGTTGGCGCGATGGCTGGGTGGGCGTTGAATGCGCAGAAGGTGGATCTGATGCGATCGATGGCGATGTCAAAGCCTTCCTGGTCAACGCAGAAGATGCCGTAGCCGACGGTCGCTTTAATGTGCTTGTGCCACCGACCCGCTCGGGCACAGTGCGCTGGAATTAACGCAGGATTAGATTAGGGACAAAGCTTCCCCGCGCGGCTCAGGGCAATCTAAGGATTTGACCGGCACCCGTAATGCGGCTTGCAATCCTTGGTTTCGTCGGCGGAGCCTCCCTGCTTCAAATGCAGCCTCAATTGCCAGGCTCAGTGACAATGCTGGCTGGCCTGTTCGCCTTGCTGCTACTGTTTTACTTCGCTGGGCGATGTGCCGGGCTGTTTCGATTTCAATGGCCAGCTATTTCATTGTCAGTCCTGGCTGGCGTGCTGGCCGGATTCTTTTGGGCGGCGTTACTGGCCCATCGGGTTATGGGCACGGGACTGGATCCTGCAAACGAAGGTCGCGATATCGTCCTCATTGGCACCATCGACAGCCTCCCATATGAATTCGAGCAAGGTGCCCGATTCCAGTTCAAGGTTGAACACTCAATCGGAGACTTCGTGGCGCCGCCCAAGGTGGTTTTGGGTTGGTACAGTGAACACATCGAAGTGCAACCGGGGCAGCGCTGGCAATTGACGGTGCGCCTGCAGCGGCCGCACGGTAATGCCAATCCCTTCGGGTTTGACTATGAGGTTTGGCTGTTGGAACAGGGTTTGCGTGCTACTGGCTACGTCAGGGAAGGCAACCGCAACAAAAAGATCGACGAATTTGTTCCAAGTGTTGGCAATGTGGTTGAACGCTGCCGCTCCATACTTCGCAGCCGCATCACCGCGGCACTGCCCGGCGCAACGTATGCTGGCGTGATCGTCGCCCTGGTCGTGGGAGACCAGCGCGGTATCGACCAATCGGATTGGGCCCTGTTTAACCGGACCGGCATCGGTCACCTTGTGTCGATATCGGGACTGCATATCACGATGGTGGCAGGCCTGTTCGCCTGGATGGCATCGAGCCTGTGGCGCCGCTCCTTCTTCACCAAAGCGCAACTGCCATTGCTGTTGCCCGCCCAAAAAGTGGCAGCCTTGGTGGGGGCGTTTGTCGCGCTAGCCTATGTGCTGCTGGCCGGATTTGGCGTGCCTGCCCAAAGAACGCTGTACATGTTGTCAGTGGTGGCCATTGCGTTATGGACCGGACGCATCACCAGCGTGTCACATGTCCTGTGCTGCGCCTTGGGGCTAGTCGTGTTGCTGGATCCATGGGCCATGCTGTGGCCTGGTTTCTGGCTATCGTTCGGCGCCGTCGCTGCCATCTTGTTTGCCTGCGTCGGGCGCGGAGACCTGCCTGCATGGCGCAGCGGCACAAGGGAAGGGCAGGTGTTCTTTGCGGCCTGGCTCGCATTGCGCACCCAGTATGCTGTCACAGCAGGCTTGGTGCCGCTCAGTATGGTCCTGTTCGCCCAAGTGTCCGTAGTGGGGCCATTGGCTAATGCTGTGGCAATCCCTTTGATCAGCTTTGTGGTGACGCCGCTGGCCCTGGTTGGGAGCCTGCTACCCGCACCACTGGCACATTGGGTGCTCGCCATTGCGCACTGGTGCGTTGAGATGATGGCGCACTTCCTGGCCTGGATTGGCAATGGTCCGATGGCAGTCTGGCGGGCACCGCTGCCGCCGGCCTGGGTGTTCGCCTTTGCCCTTGTTGGCACAGTATGGGCATTGGCGCCACGCGGATGGCCTGTCCGCTGGGCCGGCTTGCTGGCCTGGACGCCGCTGCTGGCTGGGAAGGCCGTTAGTCCTCCACCTGGCCAGATGCTGGTCACGGCATTTGATGTCGGGCAAGGTATGGCACTGCTGGTGGAAACGCATGGACACCGCCTGCTATACGACACAGGCCCGGCCTATTCGCCAGAATCCAATGGCGGCAACCGCGTGATCGCGCCCTACCTGAAGGCGCGCGGTATCATGGCACTCGACACGATGGTCGTCAGCCATGCAGACGTCGACCACTCAGGTGGTGCGCTTGCCACCCTGGATGCGGTTCCCACCGGCCAGTTGATTAGCTCACTGCCGCCGGATCACGAAGTCGTTCGCGCATCACGCCAGCATAGCCGCTGCGCGGCAGGCCAGGCGTGGACGTGGGATGGGGTGCGGTTCGAGATTCTGCACCCGGTGGATAGCGACTATCATGAAGAACAATCCAAGACCAACGCCCTCAGTTGTGTGCTCAGGATCAGTACTGCGCAAACCAGTGTCCTGCTGGCAGGAGACATTGAAGCGGCCCAGGAAGGCAAACTCCTAGAGCGCGGCCAAGTGCGCGCCGATGTGCTCCTCGCGCCCCACCATGGTAGTGGAACATCTTCCACAGAAGCCTTCCTCGAAGCCGTCCATCCCACTGGCGCCATTTTTCAAGTGGGATATCGAAATCGCTATCATCATCCCCAGAAGCGGGTCATGCAACGCTACGAGGATCTCGGCATCGCCATCTTGCGCACCGATGTCGAGGGCGCGATCACACTGGATTTCTCCAGGCAGCCATCCTGGCAATCGTATCGCTCTGAATATCGGCGCTATTGGCGATGAGCTTGCGGCAGCGAGATGGTCACGGATAGTCCACCGCCTTCCCGGTTCTCCGCCTTGATTGCGCCGCCGTGGGCTTCAATCACGCGCAAAGCGATGGCTAGGCCAAGGCCATGGCCATCGACGTTGTTGCTGGTTGCTTCTGCGCGGAAGAAAGGCTTGAAGATGGCCGTAAGGTCGCTTGGCGCCACGCCCGGTCCCCGGTCAGTCACCTGGAGCTGGACCGACCCGTTGACGCGAAGGATATTCACTTCGACCGTGCCGCCATCGCGCGTATGCTTGATGGCGTTGCGCACGACGTTTTCTATGGCCCGCCACAACAAGTCGGGCGCGCCCCGCACATTGGCTTCCGTCGAGCCTTTCATCAGGATGCGGCGGCCGATCTGCTCCGCCTCAAAACTGGCATCGGCGACGATCTCTTCGACCAATTCCTGAATGCAGATGTCTTCGTTCATTGCCGGCGGTGCAGCTTCGAGGCGGGACAGGGTCAGCAATTCGCCGACCAGTTTGTCCATACGGACGCTTTCGCGTTCAATGCGTTCAAACGAGGCAGCCAATTTGTCCGGCTGCTGGTGGGCCAGGCCGATGGCAGCTTGTAACCTGGCCAGCGGCGAGCGCAGTTCGTGCGACACGTCGTGCAGCAAACGGCGCTGGCCGTCCATTAAGGTGCGCAGCTGGGCGCTCATGCGGTCAAAGTCACGGCCAAGGTCGGTCAGCTCATCGCCCCGGCCGCCAGACGCGTTGCTGAAGCGTGGCTCCAGGTCCCCTGCAGCAGCGGCTTCAAATGCGCCACGCAGTGCGCGAATAGGACGGGAAAAATACCAGGCCAGGACGAAGGCAACCAGCAGGCTGGCCAGGGTAGCTGCAATCAGTGTTGCCATCTGGAAGAAGGCTGCATTGGGTGGAGGAGGGCCGTCGCCGCGCGGTCCGCCACTGCGGGATGGTTCGCCATGTGGAGGCTCCCCGGGCGGCGGCTCGATATGTGCGCCTCCGCCACGCGGGTCTCCTGCGCGTGGAACTTCACCGGGAGGGCGTTCATGGAAAGGACCTCTGCTGTGCCCACCGTCGTTGCCGGAGACCCCGTCCGGAACTGCGTCATGTCGGGTTGGCTCGCCTCGCTGGAAGCTCGCTCGTGGCTCCGGTGGCGGGCCACCCGGCCAACTGCGGGATTCGCGCGGCGAGAAAATTAAGTAGCGGTGGCCGTCATTTACGGTCACAGCGCGCACCGTACTGCGTTCATCGCCCAACTTGAGAATCGTCTCGGCCTGCAGCACCAGGCTACGGTCGACCGTCCGGGACAGCAGCTCATTGCCCCGCTCGTCAATGACGAAAACACTGCGCCGCTTCATTTTTCCCAGCATATCTCGCAGTGCGTCCGGGCCGCCGTGTACCAACGTTGCCGTCGACGCCTCCACCAGCATTTCAGCGGGTGGGCTCATGTCGACACCAGTAATGGCGGCTTTCTCGCGGGCCTGGTCACGCAACCAGAACACGCCGCCAATGCCAATAGTGGCGGCGACCTGTGCAAACAAGATCGCTGCGAAGAACTTCCAGAACAGGCGGCCCATCCTTAATCCCGGATCAGTTGGTAGCCGAGGCGGTACACCGTCTGCAGGCAGGAGCGGCCGTCGGCCAGGGTGCCCAGCTTATGGCGCAGGCTGGACAAATGGACATCGATATTGCGGTCAAATCGCGCCATCGGGCGTCCCAGGCCTTGCTCGGACAGCTCATTCTTGCTAACGGCCCGGCCCGCATGGCGTGCTAACACTTCAAGCAGGTTGAATTCGGTGCTGGTCAGTTCCAGTGCCTTGCCATCCCAGCTGGCCCGGCGCTGCTCGGGCCACATCGTCAGTTTGCCCACCACCAGCGTTGCGCCGGTATTGTCGTCCTGGCTTTGTGCTTGCGTGCGGCGCAGGATGGCACGAATGCGGGCCGTCAGTTCGCGCGGTGTACACGGCTTGGTCACGTAATCGTCAGCGCCTAACTCCAGGCCCAGGATGCGGTCCGTATCGTCGCCGCGCGCGGTCAGCATCAGGATCGGCATCTGGCTCTTGGCGCGAACCTTGCGCAGGGTTTCCAGCCCATTCATGCGTGGCATCATCACATCGAGGACGGCGATGGCGTACTGGCCGGACAGCGCTTCGCGCGCGCCGGTCTCGCCGTCATTGGCGGAGTTGACCTGGAAGCCTTCCTGTACCAGGTATTCCTGGAACATGCCGACCAGCTCAACATCGTCATCGATCAAAAGGACGTGGCTCATTGCTGTTTGTGAAATGGGAATGCTGGTCATCATAGCAAATCCCCCTATGCCGTGGCCGCAGCCTTTACCTGCTTTTACATCCTCCTAACAGCGCTTTACATGGCAAGGCCAGACAATGGAGACATTCCAAGTTACCTGAGGAGCTACCATGACCCTGATTCGCACACTGACCCTGCCGGCGCTGCTGATAGGCGCTTTGATCGTTCCCATGGCTGCCCAAGCCGAAGACATGGCGCCGCCACTCGATATGGCTGCTCCTGGCATGGCAATGCCAGGCATGGGTCAACCAGGTATGGGCCATCCGGGCATGGGCCCGGGCGGCATGCCCCATGCTTCCCACCCTGGTCCCCGGCCTGGTCCACCACTCGGACTGGAGCTGAGTGAAGCACAGCAGGACAAAGCCTTCGCGCTTAAACATGCACAAGAGCCCTTGCAGCGTGAACTGATGAAAGCTGTCCACAAGGCGCGCGAAGCCATGCATTCCATGGTTAAGGCTGGCGATTTTGACGAAAAGAAGGCTGCAGCATTAGCCGACAACCTGGGCAAAGCGACTGCAGCGTTGGAATTGCATCAAGCGCGTAGCCACGCCCAGTTTATCGCCTTGCTCACGCCAGAACAGCGCAAGACGCTGGCGGCCGAGCGCCCAATGCATGCACAGCACTGATCGAACGCA
>JACXTT010008056.1_pt1 | contig 14687 bp, 10 predicted proteins | sample 9270951 | NCBI WGS metagenome assembly JACXTT01 (sample SAMN15532306, study PRJNA645909) | rock metagenome | isolation source: weathered quartz diorite | place: Puerto Rico | collected 2017-06-21
GGGTCCACGCCGGAGCGTCGAGGTCCTGGCGCCGGTAGCTGGCGAGCAGCCCGTATTGCACCAGCGTGCGGCCGGCGCGCAGCCGGCGCAGCTGGGCCTCAGGCGACCACCAGCGCGCCACCGACAGCGCCGCGGTGTTCACTTGTGAGCGCCGCTCGACCGGAATGTCCTGCCCGAAAGACGAGACATACGGTCCGCTGGCGGTCAGCTCGTAGAGCACGGTGACCAGGTGACCGAGCAGCGGCACGGTGAGCGCGATGCGATCGCCGGAGTCTCCGCGATCGCAGGCGAGACAGTCGCCATTGTTGACGAAGAACCCGGTGCCCCACGACACCAGTCCGCCCATGCGACCGGCCGAGAGCGTGCCGAAGGGGAGGATCACTTCGCCCCAGGCGTGCTTGACCCGGAACGCGTCGCGCAGCGCATTGACCCCGGCCGAGGGAGACTCGGCGCTCAAGGTCGCCGCGGCGAACGCGGTGGTCGACGGCAGCACGTCGGGGGTGGAGCCCCAGCCGACATTGTCGAGGATGTCGACGCGCAGGTGGATGCGCACCGCCTGCCCGACCTCGAGCGTGGGCTCCAGCCTCAGCCTCATGTCGATGGCGGTCAGCGTGTGATCGTCGCCGCCGGCGGCCGAGACCGGAAACAAGAGCTGCCCCGACGGAGTAGTGCCGCGCGACAAATCGAGATCGTGCCACACGTCGGCGCGCACCCGCAGGCAGCCATTGAGCGTCAGTTTGAAGTCGCGCCACGGCGACGGAGTGATCGACAGAGTCTTGAGCGGCGCTTCGTCGGGCGCGTCCTCGGCAAGCGCGGCGGGGCTGGTCAACAATACGAGAGCCATGCACGCGCGCTTCATGGCGACTGCTCCAGGAATGTGCGCAGCGCCAGCGTGGTCTCGCCGGTGCACTCCCACATGGGGATGTGGCCGCACGACGGCAGCACCACCAGTTGGGCGCGCGGCAAATCGCGGGCGAGCCGCTCACCGAAGGCCAGCCGCGACACCCGATCATCGCGTCCCCACAGCACCAGCACCGGCGCGTCCACCTTGCGATACTCGCTCCCGAGCACATCGAAGTGCATGCCGCGCGCAGCCGCGGTCGCCGCCGCCACCGCTCCCGGCCGAGCCATCGAGGCCTCGACGTCGTCGACCACCGCCTCAGTCACCAGAGTAGCATCGCGGAAGTTGTAATAGAGCCGCTCGCCGATCGCCTGGCGATAGAACAGCGCATAGAGCGCGTCGCCGGTGGTTTTCGACGCGCGGGTCCACCGCATCATCGGCAACAGTTGATCGTCGTAGACGAAGCCCGAGACCAGCACCAGGCGGTCGAGACGATCTCTGTGGCGCAGCGCGAACGCCAGCGCCACCGAACAGCCCCACGAGTGACCGACCACGTGCGCGCGCGCGATGCCTTTTTGATCGAGGATCTGCACCAACACGTCGCTCAGCGCCTCGGGAGAATAATCGCCGTCGCGCTTGTCCGACTTGCCGAAGCCCGGCAGGTCGACCGCGATCACCCGCAGTCCTTCGCCGAGCGACTTCATCACCGGCTTGTAGGACGCGCTCGAGGCGCCATAGCCGTGCACCAGCAGCACGGTCTTGGGCGCGCCTGGATTGACCTCGAGCACGCGCAGTTGACCGCGGCCGGCGATCATCATGCGCTCGTGATCGGGCAAGGTCTCCGACGGACCGGTCTGAAACGTGGCGCACGCGCTCAGCGCGCACACGCACAGCAACAGGATCGTCCTCACGGCGTGGCCAGCCGCCGATACTCCGTCGCCTGGGTGAAGTCGGCCGACGTCTCGTTGTCACGGCTGCGAATGCGCGCCACCGCGCCGTAGCACTCGGCCAGGTGCAAATAGGTGATGCGCGTGGTCACCAAGAAGCCATACGTCTGCTTGTAGTCGAAGCGCAACCGCAAGGTGTCGAACGGACCGAGGGGGACCTTGGCGGTGCCGCGCGCATCGGCCGAGAAGGTGTACTTCTCGTGCGCGGTGAAGAACACGCCCGAGGCCAGACCGGTCACATCGGACTCGGAGACCCAGTTGCTGCCGACCGACAGCGGGAACTGCAGCACTTTGATCGGCGTGGCGTAGGTGAGCTCGGTCTTCTGCACGCCGTTCTGCTCGCTGACTACGCCGAGCAGCTCGAGCGAGTCGTTATTGGCGCGATAGACCCCGTAGAGCGCCTGCGCATCGTCGAGTCGCTCGGCATAGGTCGCGGTGGGAAAATCGGCCGCCCACCAGGTGCCTGCCGGCGAGGTGAGCTGCGAGAACGACTTATGCTCGCCGGGCACTGCGGTGGAAAAGTCCCACGTGCCGCCGCTGGCCTTGAGTGACACCTGCACCGTGCTGCCCGACGGGTTGAGCGCGAACAGCCCGCCCAGGCCCACCAGAAACGGAGCCTCCGAACGCTGCAGCGTGCCGTCGTTGTTGAAGCTGCACGACGCCGGCGCGTCGGGGCTGAAGCCGTCGGGCACTCCGCTGAAGTCGTAGATCGATTGCGGCCCGTCGGCAGCGCCGCCGTCGGCGCCCGCCAGATCGGTGTCGCCGAGCGAACGGCAGATGCCGGCGACGCACACTCCGCCGCTGCACTCACCGTCGACGCGGCAGCCGGTAGTGGTCGGCTCGCACGCGGCGAGCAGCAGGGCGCCGACCATGGCGTACTGCGCGCGCATCACGTCCCCAACACCAACCCGCCGTCGACGCCCAGCACCTGCCCGTTGATGAACGAGGCGTCGTCGGACGCCAGAAAGGCATAGGCACGCGCCACGTCCTCCGCGGTGCCGAGGCGCGCCATCGGCGTGCGTTCTTTCATCTTGTCGAGCACCTCGGGCGGCATGCCCGCGGTCATGTCGGTGGCGATGAAGCCCGGCGCGATGCAGTTGACGCGCACGCCTTTGCGCCCGAGCTCGCGCGCCCACACGCGGGTCAGGCCGATCACTCCCGCCTTGGTGGCCACGTAGTTGCTCTGGCCGAAGTTGCCGTAGATGCCCACCACCGATGCGGCGTTGACGATCGCGCCCGAGCCGCGCGCGGTCATGTGCGGCGCCACCGCACGGGTCATGTTGAAGGTGCCGGTCAGGTTGACCGCGATCACCTGGTCCCACGCTTCGTCGCTGGTCTTGAGCAGGCTGGCGTCCTTCACGATGCCCGCATTGTTGATCAAGACATCGATGCGGCGAAAGCGTCCCAGCACCGCTTCGACGGTGGCGTTGACCTGGGCGGAGTCGGTGACATCGAGCGCCAGCGCTATGTGACCGTCGCCCAGCTGGCGCGCGGCCGCCTCTGCACCTGCGTGATCGCGATCGGCGAGCGCCACCCGCGCGCCCTCTTGCGCCAATTGCGCGGCAGTGGCCCGGCCGATACCACGGGCCGCGCCGGTCACCAGTGCCACTTTTCCTTCCAGCCTCTTCATCTATGCTCCTTTGGTGAAACGTTCGCGGATCTGCGGGCGCAGCAGCTTGCCGCCCGCGTTGCGCGGCAACGACTCGGTGAACTGCACCGACTTGGGGATCTTGTAGCGCGCCAATTTGCCGTCGAGCCGCGCCAGCAGCGACGCTCCGTCGAGCACGAAGCCCGGACGAGCCACCACCACCGCGCGCCCCACTTCGCCCCAGCGTTGATCGGGCACCGCGATGACGCACACCTCCGCCACCCCTTCGATCGTGGCCATCGCCTGCTCGACCTCGGCGGGGTAGACGTTCTCGCCGCCCGAGATGAACATGTCCTTCTTGCGATCGACGATGTAGTGGTAGCCCTCGTCGTCGCGGCGCACCAGGTCGCCGGTGTGGAATGAGTCGGTGCCGCGGAAGGCGTCGGCGGTGGCGGACGAGTTGCGGAAGTAGCCCAGCGTGACCATCGGCCCGGCCAGCGCCAGCTCTCCGGTCTCGCCCGCGGGCAGCTCGCGGCCGTCGTCACCGACGACGCGCGCGCGCAGGTAGAAGTTGGGCCAGCCGACCGAGCCCGCCTTGCGGAACGCATCGGCTGCCACCAGCGAGAAGCAATTGGGACCGACCTCGGTGAGGCCGTAGCCCTGGCGGAACAAGATGCCGCGCTCGCGGTAGGTCTCGATCAGCGGCAGCGGGCACGGCGCGCCGCCGCACAGCGCGGTGCGCGTCGAAGACAAGTCGGTGCGCGCGAATGACGGCGCGTCACGCAGCATCTCGAAGATGGTGGGCACGCCCATTTGCAGAGTGACGCGATGCTCGGCCGACAGCGCCAGCGCACGCTCGGCGTCGAACGATGGCATCAGCACCACCCGGCCGCCGTGGTGCAGGATGGGAGTGGCCAGGCAGTTGAGACCGCCGGTGTGGAACAGAGGCATGAACACCAGCGTCGAGTCGCTCGACGACAAGCCGATGGCCAGCTCGGTGGACAGCGAATTGAACAGCAGCTGGCGGTGCGACAAGAGCGCACCCTTGGGACGGCCGGTGGTCCCCGAGGTGTAGCAGATCATCACCGGGTCCTCGAGGCCGACCTCGGGTGAGCCCGCTGGCGAGTCCGAACCGCGCCCCAGCAGCGACTCGTAGCTGACTCCGCCGGCCTCGGGCGTGTCGTACGCCACGCGGTGCGGAACCTGCGCGGTGAGCGCTGACACCGATTGCGCGCACGCATGATCGTAGAGCAGCACCGCGGGCTCGGCGTCGGCGAGCACCGCATCCAGCTCGGCGGGTGCCAGGCGCCAGTTGAGCGGAGCGAACAACGCGCCCAGCTTGGCGCAGGCGAAGAACGCCTCGAGGTGCTCGCTGCGGTTGTGCGCCAGCACCGCCACCCGCTCGCCGCGCGACACACCGCACGCCGCCGAGAGCGCGTGCGCCAACCGATTGGCTCGACGGTCGAGCTCGGCGTAGCTCATGGAGCGGCCGCGGCCCGGCTCGATGATCGCCGGCGCATCCGGAGTGCGGCGCGCCCAATACGCGGTCCAATCCCCCAAATGGATCATCGGCGTGTCCTCTTGCGCGCGGGCGCCTCGTCGTGCTGGGCCAGCCACTTTGCCACCGCGGGCCACAAGGTGCGCTGCGCCGCCGACGAGGTGGCCAGCCCGATGTGTCCACCGGCCAGCTTGATCTCCTCGTGCGCGGCGCGTGGCAGTGCGGCGCGGATGGCCTGCGACGAGGACGGTGGAGTGATGTAGTCGCCCTCGGCGATCAGGCTGAGCACCGGAGCCTCGATGCGCTGAAGGCCCGGATCGCGCATCAGCGCGTTGTCGCGGTAGAGCTGCACCCACTCGATGAACGCGCGCCCGGGAAAAGCCACCGAGTCCTCCAGCCAGGTCTCCATGGCCAGGAAGAATTTCACGAAAGCATCGTCGTCGAGCTTTTCGTCGACGTGCACCATCTTGGTGGCCAGGCCCACCGGGTCGAGCATCTTGAACGCGGGCTGAAGCAGGTGCGGCGGCGCGTGACCGTGCACCCGCACCAGCTCGGCCGGGTCGAAGCCGGGCGAGCGGCTCCACAAAGACAGCATGCCCGAGTCGTGCAGGTCGACCGGAGTGGCCATCGCGATCAGGCTGGCGAGCGGCAGCCGGCCGGCGCCCGCGGCCATCAGCGCGAAAGTGCCGCCCATGCAGTAGCCGAGCACGTGCAGCTTGGGCGCCTTGGCGTGCTTGCACACCTGCTCGGCGGCCTCGCCGATCAGATCGAGCGCGTAGTGCGACAAAGGATGCTTGTTGTCGGCGGTGGTGGGCGTGCCCCAATCGAGCAGCCACACCTCGCGGCCGGCGTCGAGCAGGCGGCGCACCACGCTGCGATCGGGCAACAGGTCCAGCACGTAGGGGCGGTTGATCAACGAGCACACCAGCAAAAGCGGTAGCCCGGATGGTTTTGATGCGCCCGCATCATACTTTATCAGCCGCGCGGAACCCTGGCGCCACAGCTCGCGGTGCGCGCTCTGCCCCACCGCGGGCCAACCGATCTTGCGCTTGTCGCGCGAACCCCGTCGCTGATTGACCAGCGCCAGCAGTCCTTTTTTGTAGACCTCCTGGCCGACGCGAAAGGCCTCGGCGAGTGGGTCGAAGGGCGGTTTCATGTGCAGTTGCATCATATGCTAACCTGCCGCTCCGTGGCCCGAAGACCAAAAGCAGCCGCTCCCGCCAAACGCAGGCGCCCCGGCCGTCCGCCCAAGCATGCGCCCAAGGAAGGGACCCCCGAGGAGCGCTTCCCCGGCGCGCACGTCATCAAGCGTTACGGCAACCGGCGCTTGTACGACTCGGTGCGCTCGCGCGCCATCACGCTGGATGACGTGACCGCGCTGGTGCGCGCCGGCGAGAACGTGCGCGTGATCGATGGCGACACCGGTGAAGACGTCACCCGCCGCGTGCTCACCCAGATTCTGCTCGAGGACTCCAACCGCCACGCGCTCGAGATGTTGCCGGTCGAGCTGTTGCAGAAGATGATCGCGCTGCGCAGCGACGCGGTGGGCCAGTGGATGACCCAGTACTTCGAGGCCGCCGCGCGCTTCCTCGATCGCCAGTGGTCGCAGACCGGCAGCTCGCAGAAAGCGGTGCAGGACTCGTTCGAGTCGATGTTTCCCTGGCTCAAGCCGAGCACGTGGACTCCGAAGGTCGAGCACGTCGCGCCCAAACAGGACGAACGGCTCCAGAACGAGCTCGAGGAGCTGCAGCGCCGCATGGCCGACCTGTCGGCCCGCATGAAGCAGCGCTGACATCACGACCGGGCCACCATCCAATCGATGATCTGCGGCCACAGCTGCTCGTGCGCGCGCCGGCTGGTCGACACCCCGATGTGACCGGTGTCGAACTCGAGGATTTGCTTGTCGGTCGACGAGACCAGCGGCATCAGCGCGCGTGAGGAAGGCGGCGCGCAGATGTGGTCGCGGAGCGCGATGACATTGAGCAGCGGCGCGGTGATCTTGCCCAGGTCGACCGCGGCGGCGCCGAGGCGGAACGCGCCGCGCACCAGCGCGTTGTCCTGGTAGAGCTGCTTGATGTACTCGCGGTAGACGCCGCCGGGGAAGGCGATGTTGTCGTCGAGCCACGACTCGAGCGCCACGAATTGGCGTACCCGCGCCTCGTCGGCGCCGTCGAGCAGCAGGTGGATCTGCTTGAACCAGGCGTCGGCCGGGTTGAGCAGCTTGAAGCCGCTCTGCATCAGCGTGGGAGGCATGTTGCCGAACAGGTCCATCAATAGATCGGCGTCGAAGCGCTCGCGGGTGGTCCAGCTGGCCATCATGCCCGAGGCGTGGAAGTCGATCGGCGTGCCCAGCAGGCACAGCGCCTTGACCAGCTCCGGGCGGTGCGCGGCGAACATCGCCGCCAGCGTGCCGCCCATACAGTAGCCGAGCACGGTCACCGACGGCACCGACGAAGCGCGCGCGGCGTCGGCGGCGGCCGAGGCGATGGCCCCATCGATGTAGTCGGTGAAGCCGAGCCGCGGTCCCAGATCGGCGGGCGCCTTCCAATCGAGCACCCAGACATCGAAGCCGCGCTCGACCAGCTTGGAGACCACGCTCAGCTCGGGGAGCAGATCGAGCACGTAGTAGCGGTTGATCAGCGACGAGATGATCAGGATCGGCACGCGGCTCTCGCGCGGGCGATCGGCGTCGTAGCGCAACAGGCGCGCCAGCGGTCCTTCGCTGACCACTTGGTACGGAAGCGCGGGTCCGCTGATGAACGGGATCGGCGGCTTGCCGTGCAGCCCGCGCGCCAGCGCACCGAGCGCGTGCAGCGCGGCCCGGCGTGCCAACGCCGCGCTGCGATCGATCTCGTCGGCCAGCGGCAACCACATGTCCCCTAGCGATGACATCTACTTCTCCTTGGGCGAAAACGGTGCCCACGCGGCTTGCCACGCGGTGTCGAAAGCCTTCCGCCACAGCAGGTGCGAGCGCAACAGGCGCGCTCCGAGATCGAGAGTTCGCGGGTCGCGGACGACGGCCTCGGCCATCTTGGCCGCCGCCCGCTCCCACGCCGAGACGATCCCTTTCATCATCGCAGGCATGTTCGTCTCGGTGCCGGCGCTCACGCGACGCCCCGGCTGAAGGTCTTCTGCCACGCCGAGCTGGCTTCGAGCGCGTCGCTGGTGAGCTGCTCGACCGTGCCCAGCATGGTGCGGGTCAGGCCGCTGGCTTGCGCGCGCATGGTGCGCAGCAGCGAGGCCGCCTCGGTCGCCTGACCGGAGCTGAGCTGGATGTAACGCTCGGTCTGCTGATCGATCTCGTCGAGCATGGTGCGCGCGAGGGCGAACAGCGGGGCGGCGGTGGCCGCCAGGGAGGGGTTCTGAGTCGTCGGGTCCTTGGCCATCGGTCTCTCTCCTTGTTCGAAGGTCGTTGCCTTCACGAACCAAACCTAAACATTTGATGCACGCGCGTCAACAGTTTTATGCGTTAGCATTAAATTAACCGAGAACTTTCTCGCTTTCCCGGCGTCATAGGCCCCATGCGTAAAGCCGCTCGCGCGCTGGTGGTGCTCACTCTTTGGTGCGCGTCGAGCAGCGGTCCGGCCGCCGCCCCGGCCGATCCGCCAATGATTCCGCATGGCGCGCTGGGGGTGTACGCGCGCGGGCCGAGCCGCATGGTGGCTGGTACGCCCGCCGCGCTGCGTCTCTATACCCACTGGGCCACCTCGGAGACCGAGAGCGGTCCGTGGCCCGGCGTAGAGATCGAGGTCGCCTTATCGGGCGGCGGGCATCATCAGATGGTCCACCGCGGCAAGACCGACCGCGGCGGACTGGCCGATGCGCGCTTCACGGTACCCTCCTGGCCGGACGGCAGCTACACCCTGACGGTCGACGCGCGCGCCGGACGCAAGCACGATGCGCACAGCGAACAGATCCAGTTGGTGCCGGGCGGCAAGATCCTGTTGTCGAGCGACAAGCCGCTCTATCAGCCGGGACAGACCATCCATCTGCGCGCCATGGCGCAGCGGCCGCAGGACGGCCGCCCGGTGGCCGCGCACGACGTGGTGTTCACCATTTCGGATCCCCGCGGCAACCAGATCTTCCGTCAGAGCCAGCGCTCGAGCGAGTTCGGCATCGCCTCGCTCGACGTGCCGCTGGCCGACGAGCTGCTGCTCGGCGGCTACCACGCCCGGGCCGAGCTCGACGGCGACGAGGCCACCGCGGTCGAGCTGGCGCTGCCGGTCGAACGCTACGCGCTGCCCAAGTTCAAAGTCACGCTCGGCACCGACCGCGCCTTCTACGCACCCGGCGATCGGGTCAAGCTCACGCTCGAGGGCCGCTACTTCTTCGGCAAGCCGGCCGCGGGCGCCAAGGTCAGCCTGGCCACCAGCCTCTCAGGCGGCGGCGTGCGCCTCGGGCTGTCGGCGATGGTCGCCACGCTCGACTCCGCCGGCAAGGCCGCGCTCGAGGTCACCGTGCCCGAGCTCGCCGGCAGCGACGAGAGCACCCTGCGCCTCACCGCCGACGTGGAGGACGCAGCCCAGCACCGCGAGAGCGCCACCCGCGAGCTGCTGGTGGCCCGCGACCCGGTGCGCGTCGAGATCACCACCGAGGCACAACGACTGGTGCGCGGCGTGGACAACCGCGTGTGGGTGACCGCGGCGCGCCCCGATGGACAGCCGATCGATCGCGCCGAGGTCGAGCTGACCGCCGACGATCAGCATGCGCAGACCGCCACCGCCGATCGCATCGGCGTGGCCGAGCTGACGCTCAGACCCGGCGCTGAGCCGCTACGCGGCCCGTGCGGTCGCGGGCGGGTGCAATTGAGCGCGCGGGTGCGAGCGGGCGGCGCGGTGGCCAGCGTCAAGCGTTGTGTCGCGGTGGCCCCTGCCGGATCGCTCATGCTGCGCACCGACCGCGCGATCTATCCCTTCGGCGCACAGCTCACCTTCGATGTGCTCGGCCTGGGAGCAGACGGGCCCGCGTTCATCGATGTCATCAAGGATGCTCAGACGGTCAGCACGGTTGCGCTCAAGATCAAGGAAGGCCGCGGCCAGGTGACCCTGCCGCCCGACGCGGCGCGGTTCGGCACGCTCGGCATCGTGGCCTATCGCATCGCGGCCGACGGTACCCAGGTGCGCGATGAGCGGCTGATCTATGTCGAGCGGCCCTCTGCGCTCAAGGTCGAGCTGCACCCAGAAGGAGATCTGCGCCCCGGCGAGCACGGCCGCATCCGCGTCAAGGTGGTCGATCGCCAGAGCGGCCAGGGCACGCGCGCGCAGGTCGGGCTGGTGATGGTCGATCAGGCGCTGCTGGCGCTGCGCGAGATCAAGCCCGGCGCGGCAGCGATCTATTTCAACCTGGCGCGTGAGGCGACCCGCCCGTCGCTGGCGATGAAGGCCAAGCCAGGCGGCTACACCGTCGAGCGTCTGATCGCGGACGGCGATCTCGATGCGCTCGAGCAGGAGGCCGCGCGCGTGCTCTTGGCTGGAGCGTCGGCGCCGTGGACCGGCTGGGAGCACGATCCGTGGCAGAAGCGCAAAGAGGCGCGCGATGCGCAAGTGCAGCGCCTCGGCGGGGCGTTGCCCAAGTGGGCGGCGCGTCACGTCGCCGGCGAGCGCGTGCGCGGCAGCCACTTCCGCTGGCGCCGCGACCTGGTGAGCCGCATGGTCGAAGATGGCGCGCTCAAGGCAGGCGACAACTTCGATCCTTGGGGCCGCCGCATCGAGGCGCAGGCGGTAGTCGACGCCTCGGGGCTGGGCAGCTTCGACGACTGGGCGCGCGAGCAGGTCAACGAGCGGCTCAACGCGGTCTACCTGGCGCTGGCGCGCGAAGGCCTCGACCAGAGCCTGCCCATCGATGCGTCGGTGAAAGGCAAAGCCCGTGTGCTCACGCTGGCCGATCTGGAGAAGCTGGCGGTCGCGGGCAAGCTCGATCGCGCCATGCTGACCGACCCGTGGGGACAACCGCTGCGCATCGTCGAGCGGCCCAAAGCGGTCACCATCGCGCGCCTGCGCTCGCGCTTCGTGCTCGCGTCCGCCGGCGCCGACGGAGTGCCCGGCAGCAAGGACGACCTGTTCGCCATGGACATGTCGTATGGCATCAAGCTCTCCGAGATCCAGGTGCGCGGCGGTCTCATCGGTGAGGCCTTTGGCCGAGGCGGCCTCGGGCTGCGCGGCTACGGCATGGGCGGCGGCGGCTCGGGCTATGGCTCCGGCATCGGCTTGGGACGCATGGGCACCATCGGCCATGGAGCTGGCGCGGGCTCGAGCGAGCCGCGGGTGCGCCAGAATTTCCCCGAGACCATGCTGTGGCGCCCGGACGTGCTCACCGACGAGCGCGGTGAGGCGGTGGTCGACATGGAGCTGGCCGATTCGATCACCACCTGGCAGCTCAATGCCGACGCGGTGGCGGCCGACGGACGGCTGGGCTCGGCCAGCGCCGAGGTGCGCGTGTTCCAGGACTTCTTCGTCGATCTCGATCTGCCGCCCGCGATCACTCAGCACGACGAGCTGTCGGTGCCGGTGGCGGTATATAACTACTTACCCACCGCGCAACGCATCACGCTCGAGCTCGACGATGCGCCCTGGTTCGCGCGCAAAGGTGAAGCCACCCAGTCGATCGATCTGGCTCCGTCGCAGGTGGGGGTGCGCTACTTCCGCATCCGCGCCGAGAGCGTGGGCGCGCGCAAGCTGCGGGTCCGCGCGCACGGCACCAGCGCGGCCGATGCCATCGAGAAGACGGTGCAGGTCGAGCCCGACGGAGTCGAGCGCGCGCTCGGCTTCCAGGACCGGCTCGAGCCGGGCACGCTGCGCCACACGCTGGCGATCCCCAAGGATGCGATCGCCGACGCGTCGATGGCGCAGCTCAAGATCTACCCCAGCATGGCCACCCACGCGATCGAAGGCCTGGACTCGATGCTGCGCATGCCGTCGGGCTGCTTCGAGCAGACCTCGTCGACCACCTATCCCAAGGCGCTGATCCTCGAGTACCTGAAGAAGAGCGGCAAGCTCACGCCGGCGGTGGAAAAGAAGGCGCTCGGCTATCTGGGCACCGGCTATCAGAAGCTGCTGTCGTTCGAAGTACCGGGCGGAGGTTTCTCGTGGTTCGGCAGCGCGCCGGCCAACAAGATCCTGACCGCCTACGGCATCCAGGAGTTCTTCGACATGGCGCGCGTCTTCCCCGTCGACAAGAAGGTGATCGCGCGCACCCAGGAGTGGCTGGTCAAACAGCAGCGCCCCGACGGCAGCTTCGCGCCCGACAGCTCGTTCATCAATGAAGGCGCGACCAACCGCTTCAACAGCGACGTCACCCGCATCACCGCCTACATCGCGGCCGCGCTGGCGCACACTGGCTACCACGGACCTGCGCTCGACAAGGCGCGCAGCTATGTCGAGCGCGCGCTGCCGCAGGAGAAAGATCCCTACACGCTGTCGCTCGCCGCCGAGCTGCTGGCAGGTGAGAGCCATGCGTTGCTCGACACCGTGCTCGATCGCCTGTGGCAGGGCCGCACCGACGAGGCCGGCGGCAAGACCTCGTCGTTCAACTCCAAGGAAAAGACTCCCACCTACGGCGACGGCAAGTCGGGCAAGGTCGAGACCACCGCGCGCGCGGCCTACGCCATGCTGATGGCGCCCGGCGGCCAGGGCGGCCGCATCGATCGCGCCATCGGCTTCTTGCTATCGGCCAAGGACACCTTCGGCAACTGGTACTCGACGCAGGCCACCATCTTGTCGCTCAAGGCGCTGCTCGCCTACGGCGGCCAGAAGGAGAAGCGCGGGCGCGGCCACATCGGCGTGTTCGTCGACGGCAGCGAGGTCGCCGGCCTCGAGGTGCGGCCGGGCGACGAGCTGATGCACGACATCGCGCTGCCGCAAGTGGCGCAGCCGGGCACGCACGCGATCGAGCTGCGCTACCAGGGCTCCGGACCGCTCGCCTACCAACTGGTGGGCCGTTACTATGCGCCGCGCACCACCGCACCTGTCAGCCCTGAAACGATTACGGTGTCTGCGCACCTCGATCGCGCGGAGGTGAAGGCCGGCCAGCGCGTCGTCGAAGAGGTGCAGGTCGAATCGCCCGACGCGCTCGACATGCCGATCGTCACCGCCGGGCTGCCGCCCGGCTTCGACGTCGACGGTGAAGCACTCGATGCGCTGGTGAAATCCAAGCGGGTGGCCAAGACCGAGCGGCGCCCGCGCGAGCTGGTGCTCTACTTGGTGCGGCTCGAGCCGCACCAGCCGTTCACGGTGAAAGTACCGCTCACCGCGCGTTTCCCGCTGCGCGTGCAGGTGCCCGCGCCGACCGCCTACGAATACTACAAGCCCGAGCGGCGCGCGCTCGGCCGTCCGTTGGAGGTCATCGTCGGCGGATAATCTGTTAAAATCACGCGCGGGTGCATTTGGATTCGGGCTTCGAGTTCCAGGGTACGTCACGCTTCCAGCTCATTCGCCGGCTCGGGGGCGGCGGCATGGGCGTGGTCTACGAAGCCCTGGACCGGGAGCGCGGCACGCGGGTAGCGCTCAAGACCCTGCGCACCGTCGACGCCACCGCGTTGCTGCGCTTCAAAAACGAGTTCCGCTGGCTGCAAGACCTGCAGCACCCCAACCTGGTCCACCTCGGCGAGCTGTTCTCGGAGGAGGGCCAGTGGTTCTTCACCATGGAGCTGATCGACGGGGTGGACTTCCTGGCCTGGGTGAGGCCGCAGCAGGAACGCACGCTCGACGAGATCGGCGCGCTGTTACCCGCGCCGTTGCAGGAACAGCGACTGCGCGAGGCGCTGCCGCAATTGGTGCGCGGGCTGGTGGCGCTGCACGCCGCGAACAAGGTGCACCGCGACATCAAGCCTTCCAACATCATGGTCACTCCCGAAGGTCGCGTGGTGCTGCTCGACTTCGGCCTTGCCGGACAATTGCGCACCAGCGGCCCGCAGAGCGACTCGCAGGTGGTGGGCACCGTCGATTACATGGCGCCCGAGCAGGCCGCGTCCAAGCCGGTCGGCCCCGAGGCCGATTGGTATTCGCTCGGCACCGTGCTCTACGAGGCGCTGACCGGACGCCTGCCGTTCTCCGGACCGCCGCTCGAGGTGCTGCTGATCAAGCAGACCCAGGCGCCGCCCGCGCCCCGCGTCTATCACCCCGACGTGCCCGGCGATCTCGACGCGCTGTGCATGGATCTGTTGCGCAAGGATCCCAAGAACCGCCCCATCGGCAGCGAGATCTTGAAGCGACTCGGCGTGACCGAGACCGAGCCGGTGCGCGCGCCCCCGCAGTCGCAGCCCGGCTCGCCGTTCGTGGGACGGCGCCGCGAGCTGGCGGCGCTCGACGAAGCCTACGGCGAGATGCGCAACGGGCAGGCGGTGACCTTGCTGGTGCAGGGCGAATCGGGCGTCGGCAAGTCGGTGATGGTGCGCCGCTTCGTGGAGCAACTGACTCGCGAGCAGCCGGGCACGGTGGTGCTGACCGGACGTTGCTACGAGCGCGAGACCGTGCCCTACAAGGCCTTCGACGGCATCATCGATTCGCTCAGCCGCTACATGATGAAGCTGCCCAAGGCGGAGGCCGCGGCGCTCTTGCCGCTGCGCACCGGCCTTTTGGCGCAAGTGTTCCCGGTGCTCCGCCGCGTCGAGGCGGTGGCGCAGTCGCCGCTGCCGCGCAACGAAGTGCCGAGCCCGCAGGAGCTGCGTACCCGCGTGTTCGCCGCCTTGCGCGAGCTGTTGGCCAGGCTCGCCGAGCGCCACGCGCTGGTGCTGGTGGTCGACGATCTGCAGTGGGCCGACACCGACAGCCTGCAGCTGCTGGCCGAGGTGCTGCGTCCTCCCGAGGCGCCGGCGCT
>JACXTT010008057.1_pt1 | contig 14686 bp, 13 predicted proteins | sample 9270951 | NCBI WGS metagenome assembly JACXTT01 (sample SAMN15532306, study PRJNA645909) | rock metagenome | isolation source: weathered quartz diorite | place: Puerto Rico | collected 2017-06-21
GCATGTGCTGCTCGTCGTCGGTGATGGAGAACCAGTACTTGATGAGCTTGATGCCCGAGCGCACGAGCATCTTCTCGAACTCGGGCACGGTGCGGAAGAACTCCTCGTACTCGTCGTCGGTGCAGAAACCCATGACGCGCTCGACGCCGGCGCGGTTGTACCAGCTGCGGTCGAACAGCACCATTTCGCCGGCTGCCGGCAGGTGCGCAGCATAGCGCTGGAAGTACCACTGGGTGCGCTCGCGGTCGTTGGGCGCCGGCAGCGCGGCCACGCGGGCCACACGCGGGTTCAGCCGCTGGGTGATGCGCTTGATGACACCGCCCTTGCCGGCCGCGTCGCGGCCTTCGAACAGGATGACTACTTTCTGCTTGCTGTGCTGCACCCAGTCCTGCAGCTTGACCAGCTCGCCCTGCAGGCGGAACAGTTCCTTGAAATAGGCCTGCCGGGCTGCCTTGTCGGTGGCGGCGCTGGTGCCGGCCGAGGGGTCGAGGCCGTCGATGTTGCGGTCCTCGATCTCCAGTTCCAGCTCTTCGTCGTAGCTGTCGATCAGGTCGCGGGCGATGCGTTGCATCAGTTCTTCATGGTCGGGAAGTGCGCTCGTCAGCATGATGGGAAGAAGGAGTGTCAGGGGACGGAAAAAGCATGCTGCCCACCCTATGTGACGACTGCGTGACGCTTTACAGGCCTCTGACACGCCGTTGTCACACAGCGCGAACACCATCCGATTCCACTCCAACACGAAAAAAGCGCCCATGAACACGCTCGCTGCACCCAATGCAGACACGCCGCATGGCCCCGCTTCGGCCGCCAGCCGGCCGAAACTCGATGCCAAGCCCGGTCCGCTCACACTGATCACTTTTGTGGGACTGCTGGCCGCCGGCCTGCTGTTCACGGCCTGGAGCCTGATCGGCGACGTCACCGCCTCCGGCGTGCCGGTCACGACCTGGGTTCCCTACATTCTTCTGGGCGTAGCGCTGCTGATCGCGCTGGGCTTCGAGTTCGTCAACGGCTTCCACGACACGGCCAACGCCGTGGCGACCGTCATCTATACCCACTCGCTGCCGCCCAACTTCGCGGTGGTCTGGTCGGGCTTCTTCAACTTCCTGGGCGTGCTGGTGTCCAGCGGCGCGGTGGCCTTCGGCATCATCGCGCTGCTGCCGGTGGAGCTGATCCTGCAGGTCGGCTCGAGCGCGGGCTTCGCGATGGTGTTCGCGCTGCTGATCGCGGCCATCATCTGGAACCTGGGCACATGGTGGCTCGGGCTGCCGGCCTCGTCGTCGCACACGCTGATCGGCTCGATAATCGGCGTGGGCGTGGCCAATGCGCTCATGCACGGGCGCGACGGCACCAGCGGCGTCGACTGGGGCCAGGCCACCAAGGTGGGCTATTCGCTGCTGCTGTCGCCGATGGTCGGCTTCGGCTGCGCCGCCCTGCTGCTGCTGGCGCTGCGTGCCTTCGTGAAGAACCGTGCGCTGTATGAAGAGCCCAAGGGCAGCGAACCGCCGCCGTTGTGGATCCGCGGCCTGCTGATCCTGACCTGCACCGGCGTGTCGTTCGCACACGGCTCGAACGATGGCCAGAAGGGCATGGGCCTGATCATGCTGATCCTGGTGGGCACGGTGCCGATGGCCTATGCGCTGAACCGCGCGATGCCCGCCAGCGAGACCATCAAGTTCGTGGCGGTGACCGAGATGGCGCAGACGGCGCTGAACCGCAGCGTGCCGACTTCCCTGCCCGCGCTGCAGCCCGAAGCCGCTCGCGAGACGCTCTCCACCTACGTGCGCACCCGGGAGTTCAACGCCTCGGTCGTGCCCGCCCTGGCCGCCGCGGCCGGCAGCATCGGCCAGCAGGTCAAGGCGCACGGCTCGCTGGCCGGCGTGCCCGCCGATTCCGTGGCCAACGTGCGCAACGACATGTACCTGGCTTCCGAAGCCATCCGCAATCTCGAGAAAAGCGGCGCCGCCAAGTTCGACGAAGAGACCAAGCTGCGCATCGGCACCTTCCGCGAAGAGCTGGACACCGCCACGCGCTTCATCCCGCTGTGGGTCAAGGTCGCGGTGGCCATTGCGCTGGGCCTGGGCACGATGATCGGCTGGAAGCGCATCGTCGTGACCGTGGGCGAGAAGATCGGCAAGACGCATCTGAGCTACGCGCAAGGCGCTTCGGCCGAGGTGGTGGCCATGCTGACCATCGGGGCGGCCGACATGTACGGCCTGCCGGTATCGACCACCCACGTGCTTTCGTCCGGCGTGGCCGGCACCATGACGGCCAGCGGCTCGGGCCTGCAGATGTCGACGCTGCGCAACCTCGCACTGGCCTGGGTGCTCACGCTGCCGGTGGCGATGCTGCTGTCGGGTTCGCTCTACTGGCTGTTCACCCGCCTGTTCTGACCTGCCACTGCTGCTTTTGCCCCGTTTCCCCTGACCTGTTTTCTGATCACGCACCTTGTCGGCATTTCATGACCTCGCGGCCCAGTCTTATGGCGGCGACGAAGCCGGACTGATTTCCGGTTACCTGTTCGACGCCTCGGCGCCGGAACCCGCGCGGGCCATCGACTCCGCGCAGGCTGCGGCATGGCTGGCCGAGCGGCGCAGCAGCAGTGGCGACGGCGACGGCGAGAGCCCGGCCTACGTCTGGCTGCACTTCAACCTGAGCCACGCGCATGCGGAGCGCTGGCTGGTGCGGCACGCGAACCTGTCGGACACCTTCTACGAGACGCTGCACGAGGGCCTGCCCTCCACGCGCATCGAGCGCGCCGACGATTCGCTGATCGCCGTCATCAACGACGTGCACTTCGAGTTCAGCTTCGAGCCTTCGGACATCTCCACCCTGTGGATCAGCGTGGGCCCGCGCCTGGTGGTCACGGCGCGCACCAAGCCGCTGCGCTCGGTCGATGCGCTGCGCACGGCGGTGAAGGCGGGCGACGCCCCACGATCGAGCACCGAGTTGCTCGAGCATCTTCTGCGTGCGCAGGCCGACGTGCTGGTGAAGATCGTGCGCGGCGTCACCTCGCGCATCGACCGCATCGAGGACGAGCTGCTGGCCGGCCGCCTCGACCACAAGCGTGCGCGGCTCGGCGTGCTGCGCCGGCTGCTGGTGAGGCTGCAGCGGCTGCTGGCGCCCGAGCCGGCCGCCCTCTTCCGCCTGCTGCAGGGGCCGCCGGCCTGGATGGCCGAGCCCGACGTGCAGGAGCTGCGCGGCTCGACGGAAGAGTTTTCGGTGGTGCTGCGCGACATGCAGGCGCTGCAGGAGCGCATCAAGCTGCTGCAGGAAGAAATAGCGGCCAACGTCAACGAGGACAACAACCGCAGCCTCTTCGTGCTGACGGTGGTCACGGTGTTGGCGCTACCGATCAACATCCTGGCCGGCCTGTTCGGCATGAACGTGGGCGGGATTCCGCTCGCGGACCACAAGCACGGCTTCTGGATCGTTGTCGCCATAGTGGCAAGCTTCACCGCCGTGGCGGCCTGGGCAGCTTTCCGCAAGAAGCGCTGAGCCGCATGCAGCGGGCCAGTAATGCTATTTATTTAGTAGCGTCCTGCATAGCATCCATGCGCCCGCATCGATGTTCCATAGCCCCTAGAATGGTGGGGTGTCCTCCATCCTCAATGCCGATCTTCACTGCCACTCCGTGGTCTCCGACGGCACTCTGACGCCCGAAGAACTGGCCGCGCGCGCGGCCGCGAACGGGGTCGAGCTCTGGGCCCTCACCGACCACGACGAAATCGGCGGCCAGCACCGCGCCGCGGCGGCCGCCCGTGCCAACGGCATGCGCTACCTCACCGGCACCGAGATCTCCGTGACCTTCGCGGGTGAAACCGTGCACATCGTCGGCCTGGGCTTCGATGCGGACGACGCGGCCATCAGCCAAGGGCTCTACGACACGCGCGGCGGCCGCGGCAAGCGCGCGCAGGAAATGTCCGAGGGGCTGGCCAAGGTCGGCATCCATGGCGCATACGAAGGCGCCCTCAAGTTCGTGGGCAACCCCGAACTCATCTCGCGCACCCACTTCGCACGCTTCCTGGTCGAGCAGGGCCACTGCCGCGACACGCCCGAGGTGTTCCGCAAGTTCCTCACCGAAGGCAAGCCCGGCTACGTGCCGCACCGCTGGGCCTCGCTGAAGGACGCGGTGCACTGGATCACCGCCGCCAAGGGCATGGCCGTGATCGCGCACCCGGGCCGCTACAAGTTCTCCGCCAACGAGGAATACGCGCTTTTCCTCGAATTCAAGGCTCACGGCGGCCAGGCGATCGAGGTCGTCACCGGCAGCCACACGCCGGCCGAATACGTCGAGTACGCCGACAAGGCGCTCGAGTTCGATTTCGCCGCCTCGCGCGGCAGCGATTTCCACAGCCCCGACGAGAGCCATTGCGATCTCGGCAAGCTGCCGCCGTTGCCCGGCGCGCTCACTCCCGTGTGGGAACTGCTGGGCCACCGCATCCAGCAGTGAGCCAGAGCCCCGGGCCCGGCATCGACAACGCGGCAACCGTTGCGCTGGCCGATTCACGCTCGGCGGTGCACAGGACGGCACGCAGCATCGAGTCGGAACGCATCCTCGCGGGCATCGGCCTCGTCGTGCTGGCCACGGCCTGCTTCGCGACGCTCGACACCGCCACCAAGTTTTCCACCCTCGGCGTGCCGATTCTCATGGGCGTGTGGTTCCGCTATGCCTTCCAGGCCGTGGCGACCACCGCCGTGCTGCTGCCGCTGCACGGCACCGCGCTGCTGCGCACGCAGCATCCGCGCTACCAGGCGCTGCGCGGCGCGTTGCTGCTGTCCTCGAGCGTCTTTTCCTTCTTGAGCCTGCGCTACATGCCGCTGGCGGAGTTCACGTCGATCGTGCTGATCGCGCCGCTGGTCATCACGCTGCTGGCGGCGACCACGCTCAAGGAGCATGTGTCGCCCCTGCGCTGGACGCTGGTGGCGGGCGGCTTCGCCGGCACGCTGGTCATCCTGCGGCCGGGCGGCGGCACCTTCAGCTGGGCCATTCTTCTGCCGCTGGGGCTGGTGCTGACCAACGCCTGGTTCCAGGTGCTCACCAGCAAGCTCGCGCAAACCGAAAACCCGCTGACCATGCACTTCTATACCGGCTGGATCGGCACGCTGATCGCCTCGCTGGTGGTGCCCTTCGCATGGACCGCCCTGCCTTCGTGGGAATGGTGGGCGCTGCTGTGCCTCATGGGCTTCATGGGCACGGTGGGGCACTTCATGCTGATCCTGGCCTACCAGCGCGCGCCGGCCTCCACGCTCACGCCCTACCTCTATGCGCAGATCGCCTTTGCGATGCTGGGCGGCTGGCTTATCTTTTCCCATGTGCCCGACCGCTTCTCGCTCATCGGCATGGCGATGATCGCCGTGTGCGGCGCGGCCGGCGCATGGCTCACCGTGCGCGAGCGGCGCGTGCCGATCGAACCCGCGGAATCCTGATCAGGAGATATTTCCCATGGCCCAGTACTTCGAAGTCCACCCCGAGAACCCGCAGCAGCGCCTGCTCAAGCAGGCCGTCGCGCTGCTCGAGCGCGGCGAGATCGTGGCCGTGCCCACCGACTCCAGCTACGCCCTGGCCTGCCACCTCGACGACAAGGACGCGGTCGACCAGTTGCGCCGCATCCGGCAGGTCGACGAGAAACACCACCTCACGCTGCTGTGCCGCGACCTGAGCGAGCTGGCCAACTACGCGCGCGTCGACAACAAGCAATACCGCCTGCTGAAGGCGGCCACGCCCGGCCCCTACACCTTCCTGCTCGAAGCCACCAAGGAAGTGCCGCGCCGCGTGAGCCATCCCCAGCGCAAGACCATCGGCCTGCGCGTGCCCGACCACAAGGTGCTGCTGGAGCTGCTGTCGCTGCACGGTGCGCCGCTGCTGGCCACCACGCTGATCGCGCCCGGCGAGACCGAGGCGCTGAACGATGCGCAGACCATCCGCGAGCGCTTCGAGAAGCAGATCGGCGCCGTCATCGATGCCGGGGCATGCCCTTCGCAGCCCACTACGGTGGTCGACCTCACGCCCATGGGCACGGGCGACGACCCGGTCGTGGTGCGCCAGGGGCGCGGTGCATTGGCCGTGCTGGGGCTCTGAAATCGGGCAGATAGACACGCCCCGTCTGACACAATCGCGCAGTGGATATTTCCAATCTCATACAGACCGTACTGATATACGCACTGCCGGTGATCTTCGCGATCACCGTGCACGAGGCGGCCCATGGCTATGTCGCGCGTTATTTCGGCGACAACACCGCAGAGGTAATGGGGCGCGTCACGCTCAACCCCATGAAGCACATCGACCCCATCGGGACCATCCTGATGCCGCTGATGCTGTACTTTGCGACTTCGGGCGCCTTCCTGTTCGGCTATGCCAAGCCGGTGCCGGTCAACTTCGGGCGGCTGCGCCATCCGAAGCGCGACATGGTGTGGGTGGCGCTGGCGGGGCCGGCCTCGAACTTCATCCAGGCCATCCTCTGGGCGCTGGTGCTGGTGACGCTGGTCGCGGCAGGCATCAATGAAACCTTTTTCATCAAGATGGCGCAGGGCGGCGTGCTGGTCAACCTCGTGATGTGGGCCTTCAACCTGTTCCCGCTGCCACCGCTGGACGGCGGCCGCGTGCTGGCGGGCCTGCTGCCCAACGGGCCGGCACAGAATTTCCTGGCCCGCATCGAACCCTACGGCTTCTTCATCGTGATGGCGCTGGTGCTCGCCGGCGTCGTCAGCAACTACTGGCTGCGTCCGCTCATGGATGTCGGCTACTACGTCGTCAATCTGGCCATCACCCCGCTCAAGGCATTGCTGCTCTAAGTTCCTCGTTCCATGTCTGCGTCTTCCAAAGCTCCCCTGCGCGTCCTGACCGGCATCACCCCGTCGGGCACGCCCCACCTCGGCAACTACGTCGGCTCGATCCGCCACTCGGTGCGGCAAAGCGTCGCGCCCGGTGTGCAGAGCTTCTTCTTTCTGGCCGACTACCACGCGCTCATCAAGGTGCAGGAGCCGGCGCGCATCCAGCGCTCGACCCTGGAGATCGCCGCCAGCTGGCTGGCCTGCGGCCTCGACCCCGAGCACGTCACCTTCTACCGCCAGTCCGACATTCCCGAGATCCCGGAGCTCACCTGGTTTCTCACCTGCGTCACCGGCAAGGGCGTGCTCAATCGCGCGCACGCCTACAAGGCGCAGATCGACAAGAACGTCGCCAAGGGCGAAGACCCCGACGCCGACGTCACGGCCGGCCTCTTCATGTACCCGGTGCTCATGGGCGCGGACATCCTTATGTTCAACGCCCACAAGGTGCCCGTGGGCCGCGACCAGGTGCAGCACATCGAGATGGCGCGCGACATGGCGCAGCGCTTCAACCACCAGTACGGCGAGCACTTCACGCTGCCCGACGCCGAGATCGACGATGCCGTCGCCACCTTGCCCGGCCTCGACGGCCGCAAGATGAGCAAGAGCTACAACAACACGATCCCGCTGTTCGCGCCGCGCGCGTACCTGCGCAAGCAGATCACCAGCATCGTGACCGACTCGCGCGCGCCCGGCGAGCCCAAGGACACCGAAGGCTCCGCGCTGTTCCAGATCTACCAGGCCTTTGCCGACGCCGACGAGACCGAGATGCTCCGCAAGGCCTATGCCGACGGCATCGGCTGGGGCGACGCAAAGCAGCTGCTGTTCGAGCGCATCGACCTCGAAGTGGCGCCGCTACGCGAGCGCTACGACGCACTCATGAACAACCCGGCCGAGATCGAGCGCCTCCTGCTTATCGGCGCCGAGAAGGCACGCGCGCTGTCGAAGCCCTTCCTGGTCAAGCTGCGTCACGCGGTCGGCCTGCGCAATCTCGCGGCCGGCAAGGACAAGGGCGGCGCCAAGGCGGCCAAGGTCGCGAAGCCCAGCTTCAAGCAATACCGCGAAAAGGCCGACGGCCTGTTCTATTTCAAGCTGCTCGATGCGCACGGCGAAACCCTGCTGCAAAGCCGTGGATTCACGTCGCCGCAAGAGGCGGGCCGTACCATCGCGGTCTTGCAGGCCGAGCGCGGCGCGGCACTGGTCGCGCTGGCGGAGCAGCTCGAACCGATCGACACAGAAGGAACACGCGCTGTCACCGAAGCGCTGGAGGCACTGGCGGAGGCAACGCCCACGAACCAAGGGAGTTGATCCGGCTAAACACGCCGGCCCATCCGCCGGCGAGCAGGAAGAGAGAAGACGGTGCGATCACAAAGGAAGAAAACATGAGCATTTATGTCATCGACGACCACCCCCTGATGCGCGACGCGATCGTGATGGTCTTGCGGCGCTTGCGCCCGGCCGAGAACATCGTCGAGCTCGAGCGCCTCGACAAGCTCGCGGGCTCCGTCCAGCAGCGCGGCGCCCCCACCCTCTTCTGCCTGGACCTGAAGCTCCCGGACACCAACGGTGTGTCGGGCGTGATCGCGGTCAAGCAGGTCTACCCCAACGTGCCGATCGCCGTGTATTCGGCGGCACCGGCCGCCGACATGGAAGACGCCTGCATCGAGGCGGGTGCCGACACCTACATCGAAAAATCGGCCAGCTCCAACGAGCTGGCGGCTGCACTGCGCGGCCTGCTGATGGCGGGCTCGGAGGACGAAGCCGACGAACCGCCGGCCGCCAACAGCGGCAAGCTGTCGAAGCGCCAGACGCAGCTGATCGCCATGCTCGACAAGGGCATGAGCAACCGCGACATCGCCACCGACCTGGAGATCAGCGAGCACACGGTGAAGGTTCACCTGTGGCGGCTGTTCCGCCGGCTGGGGGTGAAGAGCCGGACGCAGGCGCTGCACTACGCGCGCACCAACGGATTGCTGTCGGGCTGAGAAAGAAGGAGCCGCTTCGGCGGCGCCATTCTGGCCTCACAAAAAAGAACCGCGCCTCGAGCGCGGTTCTTTTTTGCTTTCAGGGATGCGGAGGCGTCAGTTGGCCTTTCGCTTGTACGCCATCTGGTGGGACACGTTCACGGAGTAAGTCGCCTGGTCTCCCACGAACTCTGGGTGGGCCGCCGCATTCAGGTCGATTTCGAGGTCTTCGGAGAAATCGGCAGTGAACTTGTTCGAATACACATTGAAGCGCGAACTCACGGTATTGCCTGGAGAGGCGTACCCGATGACTTCGACACGCACAGTCGTCTCCACGACGGCATCCCAACCTTGCGGTGCATTTTGAGGAAGGGCTGCTCCAACGATGCGGTAGCTTGCTTTGGGCCGCTCAGGTGGTGCCATGCCGTCCGGTATGTTGACCATCCTGTACCCGGGCACGTTGTACGACAGATCGAAGCCGTTGCTCTTTCCGATGGGGGTGGGCGCCAGGCCGGCAACGTTCACGGCAGCCTCATAGCTCATGCTGACGGGCGTAGGAGTCAAGCCCTCCGGGAATGCACTGGCCGCCAGGGTTGTATATGCGCCGAGTTGCCCCCGGGGTCCTCCGGAAGAAGTCGGCGTAGAGCTGAAGCCATAGTTCTGCCTTTCGAAGTCGCCAGGCAGCCCCGCCCCCATATTGCACGTCATTGCATCCAGCGCTGGAGACCAGAAATCGGTGAAGTGGCTCTCGAGCCGATGGGCATCGCACAGCTGATAGGTGATCGACCTGTCCGGACCCTGCGCCTGGGTCGTCTCGACGAGCGCGAACTTCAGAACGGGCCCTGTAGATGCAGGCACCGCAGCAGTGATCGTGGCGTCCACTGAGTCGCTGTCTCTTTCCCCGTCATTCACGACCAAGCTGACGACATAGTCGCCCGCGACATCCAGCAAAAAGAATGGCTTCGCGCTGCCAGCATCCATGAGCGTTGCCGTGCTCATCGCAGGCTTCGACTTCAGCGTCCAGCGGTATGTGCGGGACTTTCCGCTTGCCGTCGTGCTGGCACTGCCGTCGAGGGTAAAAACCTGCCCCAGCGTCCCGCTCGAAGCCTTCGGCAACACAGCAACCGGTGCTGCCGGATCGGACGGCGATACCGGAGCCGGAGCCGGAGCCGGTGCGGGCGCCGGTGCCGGCACGGGCAATGGGAAACCGCCCCCTGATGAACCTCCACCTCCGCCACCACACGCACTCAGCAACGCGAGCATGGCGCTGCCCGCCAAGACGTACTTGACCTGTCTCGTCATATCTATTTGATCCCCCCACCCGAATAGAAATAGTCTCCAGCTCACAGAATCGTGGTTCTGGAGGCATCGCAAGATGCGACAAGGATCGTACACCTTGTTACTGAAGGTTTCCTAAGCAGCCCCAAGGGGGTTGGGGCCGAAGGCGGGTGGTACTGCTCAGCCGCCGGACGCCGTCACCCGCGCCTGCGCCACCGCCTCGTCCGCATCGTGCAGCGCCACGCGGAACACGCTGCCGCTGCCCAGCCGCGAACGCACGCTCACCGGATGCCCCAGCACATGCGACAGCCGAGCGACGATGGCCAGGCCGAGGCCGAAGCCGTCGGAGGTGCCGGCGTGGTCGGCCACCTTGTAGAACTCCAGGAACACGTCGCGCAGGTGCTCTGGCGCGATGCCGATGCCGGTGTCCCACACCTCCACGCGCAGGCCGTCGCGCGTTTGCCGCGCGGCCAGCAGCACGCCGCCTTCGGTCGTGTACTTGATGGCGTTGGCCAGCAGGTTGCCGATCATGCGGCGCACGCGGATCGGGTCGGTGAGGAACGAGCCCTCGCACACGTGCACCCGGAAGTCCAGCCCGCGGCTCTCGGCCACTGGGCGGTACTGCAGCTCGAGGTCGTGCAGCAGCTCGGGCACGTCGACGCGCTCGACGTGCAGGCGCACCTGGCCCGAATCGATGCGCGCCAGGTCGAACATCGAGTCGAACAGCGCATTCACCGCGTGCGTGGCGCGCACGATCTTCGGGGCCAGCTCCAGCACCAGTTCGGGCTCGTTGCGCAGCCAGTCGGCGTACAGCGAAAGCGCGAGCACCGGCTGGCGCATGTCGTGCGCGGCGCTGGCCAGGAAGCGGTTCTTCATGGCCACGGCCGACACCGCCGCCTGCCGCTGCTGCGTGAGCGACTTGATCAGGATGTGGTTGTGGAACAGCAACTCCAGGCTGTTGCGCGCCGTCTCGTAGATATGGCGCCCGGCCCGCAGCAGCAGGAACCAGTGCAGGATCGGGAGTATCGGCATCAGGTAGCTGTACTGGAACTGCGGGTGCTGCAGCATGATTCCCGAAAGCCGGATCACCACCGCGCCCAGCATCGTGATGAACAGCGTGTTGACGTAGCGCTTGAGCAGCGGCGGATGCAGGGCCAGCCCGTTGAGCGGGAAGGTGCCCACGCCGGCAACGATGAGCCAGCTCATGAACTGGTTGACCTGCGGCGTGCGCTCGAAGAACAGCAGCACCGAGAAGCCCCACACCACCGCGCTGGTGCTCCAGACGAAGCCGTAGCGCTCGGTGAACTGCTGCTGCGCCGCGGAACTGCGCCCCGCATAGCGCACCGCGTAGACCTGCGCGCCCCAGGCACGGCAGGCCGTGGCGATGAGCCCGGCCACCAGCCAGGTGAGCAGCTCCCAGTGCGACACATAGGCCCAGTTGAGCCCCACCATGGCCGGCATGAGCGCGGCCGACACGAAATAGGAGCCCCGCGCCGAACGCATCAGGCTGCGGATGAGCTCGCCGCGCACCCATGATTCGGCCTCGTCGGCCGAAGCCGGGGCGGGTGTCGAGCTCGCGATCGAGGCATTGGCCATATGGCGATGACCCTTGTTTATCCGGCCACAAAAAAAGCCCCTCTGCGCGGGGGCACCAAGAGATGGGATCTTAACGGCGTGTCGCCCCTTGTTTCTCCGCGTAACAAGAGAAAACAGCGGCCCGGCCGGCCACGGATAATGGCCAGCCTCTTTTCCACGAATCACGAGCCTTCAGAGATGCTGAACAACCTGGCCCCCTTCCTCATCCACTGGGCCATCACGGCCATTTCGCTCTGGGTGGCGAGCCATCTGTTTCGCGGGATCAAGTTCGAGAGCACCGGCGCGCTGGTGGTCTCCGCCCTGCTGCTGGGCCTGGCCAACGCCGTCGTCAAGCCGCTGCTGATCGTGCTCACGCTGCCGCTGACGCTCGTGACGCTCGGCCTGTTCCTGCTGGTCATCAACGCGCTGATGATCCTGCTGGTGGCGGCGCTGGTGAAGGGCTTCCGCGTGTCCGGCTTCTGGACGGCGCTCTTCGCGAGCATCTTCATCTCGATCCTGAGCGTGGTCATCGGCTCGTTCGTGACGAGCGACGACCCGGCCGAAAAGGTGCAGATGCCGCAGACCGGCAACTGGCTCTGACGCCCAGCGGTCGGCGGCCCTGGCCGACCTAGCCGAGCACGGCGCCGCCGCTCAGCAGCGCGTCGCGCAGGGCCGGCACCGGCACGCTCCTGACCTGCGCCCCCATGCCACCTTCCGCCGCCCTGGCGGCCATGGCCGCGGCAACGCCGGCCGCCTGCCCGACCGCCATCGAAATCGTCATCACCCGGATCGCCGCCAGCGCCTCGTGGCTGGCCGAGATGCCCCGGCCGATGCCCAGGACGTTGTCGAGCGTGCTCGGCACCAGGCTGCGGTACGGAATCTGGTAGGCGTGGTCGGCATCCATCGGCACGTAGTGCAGGGCGCCGCCCGTCGCCGGGTGGATGTCGATCGGATACGCGCCCGCCGCGATCGCATCGGGAAACTGCACGGGCTCCAGCAGTTCGGCGGCCGTCAGCACGTGGTCGCCCTCCATCCGCCGCGTCTCGCGCACGCCGACCTGCGTGCCAAAGGCCCGCAGCCGGCCCTGTCCGCAGCCGGGCACCGCGTCCGCGAGGAAGCTCGCCGCCTTCCATGCCTGGCGCCGTCCTTCGATCTCGGCGGCGCCCAGCGCCATCGGATCGGTGGCGTCGATGCCCAGGCGGCTGATGTTGAACCAGCCGTCGTCCGAATACGGATCGCGGCTCGAATGCAGCGCCGCGCGCGCCAGCCGGCCCTGTTCGAAGCCCCGCGCCGCCAGCTCTGCAAGCTCGGCCTTCGACAGCGCGCCGAAGCGCTCGAAGTCGATCGGCCCGAAGCGGAACATCATCGTCGCCGGCTGCAGCGCCTCGCCGTCGCCGAGTTCGAGAAAGCGCGCGCCGGCCTGCTTCAGCGCGTCCATGTCGCCAGACGCATCGATGAGCACGCCCGCGCGCAGGTACAGCACGCCGCCCTTGGTCAGCACGCGCACGCCGTCGACGCGACGGCCCTCGCACGCCACCTCGAGCAGGCTGGCATGCAGCAGGGGCCGCACGCCAGCCTCGGCCACCATGTCGTCGAGCACCAGCTTGAGCACCTCGGGCGCGTATTCGACGCGGTCCATGCGGTGTCCGGTGGACATCACGAAGGTCTCGTGCTCGCGAGCCCCGCCGTAGGCGCGCAGCCGCTCGACCACCTCGTCGGCCAGGCCCGCCACCACCTTGCGGCCGTTGCCGGTCTGCCAGCTGTTGAACTGCGCCACCGCGCCGGCCGTGGCGTTGCCGCCGAGGAAGCCGTAGCGCTCCACCAGCACGACCGATGCGCCCTGCCTTGCCGCCGCCACGGCCGCCATCGTGCCGGCGACGCCGCCGCCGCACACCACCACGTCGGCCTCGACCATGCGGCTACTGCTTGCCAGGCCCTGATTCGTGCTGTCGTTCATTTCAGTTTTCCAGCTGGATGCCGCGGCTCTTCACCACCTCGCCCCATCGGCTGCCTTCGGCCTTGAGGTACTTCGCCGTGGCCTCGCGGCCGCTGGTGAAGGGTTCGAGGCTCAGCGCCGTGAAGCGCTTCTTCACCACGTCGGATTGCAGGGCCGCGGCCAGCAGCTTCTCGAGCCGGGCCAGCCCCTCGGGAGGGATCGAGCCCTTGGGCGCGACCAGCGTGGCCCAGCCCTCGACCTCCAGGCTCTGCAGCTTGAGGCTGCGGAAGGTGGGCACGTTCTGCAGCTCGGCCACGGGCAGCGCCGAGGACACGGCCAGCGCGCGCAGCCGGCCCGAGCGGATATGCACGATCACGCTCGGCAGGTTGAGGAAGCCCATCGACACCAGCCCGGAGATCAGGTCGGGCATGAGCGCGCTCTCGCCCTTGTAGGGCACGCTGACCAGCGAGGTGCCGGTTTCCTGCGCGAACAGCTCGGCCGTCAGGTGCGCCAGCGTGCCGGTGCCGCTGTTGCCGGCGCTGAGCTTGCCCGGCTGCGTCTTGGCCTGCGCCACCAGGTCCGCCACCGTCTTCGCCTTGGAATCGGCCGGCACCACCAGCACCAGCGGCTGCTGCGAGACCATGCCGATGGCGTCGAAGTCGCGCGCCACGTCGTACGTGAGCTTGGGGTTCAGCGCAGGGTTGATCACCATGCTGTTGCTGCCCATGAGCAGCGTGTGGCCGTCGCGACTCTGCAGGGCGGCCGCCACGCCGATGGCACTGCCCGCGCCCGGCTTGTTCTCCACGATCACCGCCTGGCCCAGTTGCGGCGCGAGCACCTCGGCCAGCACGCGCGCCGAACCGTCGGCACCGCCGCCCGGCGCGAAGGGCACGATGATGCGCACCGGCTTGGTGGGCCATGCCTCTGCGGCCCTGGCGCCAAGCCAGGGGCCGGCGGCCAGGGTGCCCGCGGCGCCGAGCGCCATGACCGAGAGAACGCTTCTGCGCGTGACGCCGGGTGCCTGCGTACCCCGGCCTTCGACTGGACGGTGAACCATGTCTTGTATGCCTCTGCTTGTGGTTTTGATCGAATGAAGTAACGCGTC
>JACXTT010008058.1_pt1 | contig 14683 bp, 12 predicted proteins | sample 9270951 | NCBI WGS metagenome assembly JACXTT01 (sample SAMN15532306, study PRJNA645909) | rock metagenome | isolation source: weathered quartz diorite | place: Puerto Rico | collected 2017-06-21
GTTCATCCTCCCACGCGCTTCGACCCTGGAGCCTGGTTGGATGGCGGAAAAGATCGCTGCCTGCCGTGAGAAGCCGCCGGTGGCGATGGTCTCCGACTCCCGCGCGGCGCTCAAGCATGCTCGTGCCGCAGTGGTCTCGAGCGGCACGGCGACGGTGGAGGCGGCGTTGGCGGGCTGCCCGTGCATCGCCGTCTACCGGCTCTCTCCGCTTTCTTACGCGGCGGCGCGAAAACTGGTAAAGGTGCCATTCGCCGCCATGCCCAATCTGATCGCCGGTGAACAGGTGGTCCCGGAGCTGTTGCAGAACGACTTCACGCCTGAAGACGTGTCCCGTCACCTCGTGGCCATGGTTGACGACAGCCACGCGCGGGAGAAGACGCTCGCTGGGCTGGCGCGAGTGCGCTCCGCGCTGGCCGCGCGCAGCGACGGCCAGACCGCGGTGGAGCGGGCGGCGGAGGCCATCCTCGCAACGATTCCTGCTTCCGTGGCATCATAATGAATTCGTCCCTGACCATGACTCCCAGCGCCGCCGGCCGTCCGCTCGCGATCCCGTTGCGCACTCTCCTCCTCCTGGCCGCATGCCTGGTCCCGGCCGGTCCTGCGTTCGCGGCCGAAAGGACGCGCATCCGTGTGGAGGACTACGTCATCCAGGCCGAGCTCACGCCCAAGACGCACCACCTGAACGCCACCGCGCGGGTGAAGTTCACCGCGCTCGACGACATCAACTCCGCCACCTTCGAGCTGCACAACGGGCTGCGCCCGACCAAAGTGACCGACGAGAAGGGCGCAGGCGTGGACTTCGAGCGCTTCGCGCAGGACTCGACCCTGCGGGTGACCCTGCCGCAGTCGCTGAACAAGGGCGAGAGCAGCGTGCTTACCTTCACCTACGACGGCGCGCTCAGCTCCGCCGACGACAGCCCGGTTGAGGGGCTGAAGCTGGCCTCGGTGGGCGAGGACACATCCGTGCTTCTGTATGCGGGCCGCTGGTTCCCGGTGGTGGGATACGGCACCAACCGCTTCACCGCCAGCATCAGCGTGACCGTGCCCGCGGGGATGATGGTGATCGGCAGCGGGCGGGTGAACGCGGTGCAGTCCACCACTTCGGCGCCGGCGACTCCGCCCGCCAAAGGCGCGCCGCGGACCGCCGACGTCCTCAAGAGCACTTACACCTTCAACTGGCAGAAGCCGGGGTTCCCCGGCACCATCATCGCCGGATACTTCATCGAGCAGGTAAGCACCATGGGCGGGGCCACGGTGCGGCTCTACCTGAAGCCGCTGCACAAGCCCTATGCCAACGCCTACGCCGAGGCCGCGGACAAAGAGCTCGATTACTTCGCCTCGATCTACGGCCCGCCGCAGACCCTCACGCTGAACATCGTGGAGATCCCGGATGACACCGTGCCCACGGCCTGGGGGCCGGAGATCTCGGCCATCGCCTCGCGCGCCGTGGGGGAGAAGACCAACTACAAGCTGCTGGCCAACGCCATCGCACGGCAGTGGTGGGGAGCAAGCGTGAGCCCGGCCACGCGCAACGATTCCTGGCTCTGCGACGGCTTCGCCCGCTACTCCGAAGCGCTCTACATCGAGCACGCCGTCGGCCAGGGCGCCTTTCAGGACGCGGTGAAGGACATGCAGGTGGGCGCGCTGGCCTACGACAACGTCGCCCTCACCAGTCTGGGCAAGCTGGAGCCCTTCTCGCCCGAAGCGCAGTCGCTCTCCACCGATAAGGGCGCCATCGTGCTGCACATGCTGCGCTGGGTGATGGGCGACCCGGTGTTCGAGCGCACCGTCCGTACCTTTGCCATGCAGTACGCGGGCAAGCCGGCCTCGGCCGCCGACTTCCGCCAGGTGGCCGAGCAGACCTTCGGCGGCCCCATGAACTGGTTCTTCACCCAGTGGGTGGACTCCACGGGCGCGCCCGAGTTCCACAACAAGTACACCGTGTACCGCATCAGCAAGGGGTTCCGGGTGACCGGCGAGATCAGCCAGGACCTGGACCTGTTCCGCATGCCGGTGGAGCTGAAGATCGAGACCGACGGCAAGCCCGAGGTGCGGCGCATCGACGTGAGCGGCACCGCCTCATCCTACTCGGTGCAGACCTACGGCAAGCCGCGCCACATCACCATTGACCCGGACAACTGGGTGCTCAAGAACTCCAGCGACCTGAAGGTGCGCATCGCCATCCTGCGCGGGCAGGAGCTGGTGCAGCAGGGCGATCTGGCCGAGGCCCTGCGCGAGTTCCAGAAGGCGCTGGATTCGAACCACAACAGCTCGCTGGGGCACTATCGCATCGCCGAGGTCTTCTTACTGCAGCACAACTACCAGGCGGCGGCCAACTCCTACCGCGAGGCGCTCAACGGCGACGGCGAGCCCAAATGGACCGAGGTCTGGAGCCACGTGCAGCTGGGGAAGATCTTCGACCTCACCGGACAGCGCGATCGCGCCACCAACGAATACCGCCAGGCGCTGCAGACCAACGACAACACGCAAGGCGCTCTGGAGGAGGCGCGCAAGTACCTGGCGCAGCCCTACCAGCCGGAAAAAAGCGCAAGCTAGTGGCGAGCGGCCAGTAGCAAGCTCTTGCAGTTGTCTATTCGTAGCGCAGCGCTTCGATGGGGCTCAGACGCGAGGCCTTGATGGCGGGCAGCATGCCGCTCACGATGCCTACTGCGGTCAGAATCACCGTGGCCACGATCAGCGTTGTGGGATCGATGCGCAGGTGGATGTCGCCTTCGCCGGCGTTCTCAATGAAGGCGCCCATCAGGGTGAGCGTCCCGGCCACCAGCGTGACAGCGTAGGCCAGGATGATGCCCAGGATGCCTCCCGCGAAGGTGATGGCCAGGGCCTCGGCCAGGAACTGGAAGAGGATGTCGCGGCGGCGCGCGCCCAGAGCTTTTTCCACGCCGATCTCGCGTGTACGCTGCGTCACCGAGACCAGCATGATGTTCATCAGTCCCACGCCGCCGATGCCCAGGGTGAGGGTGCCGATGAAAGCCATCAGAATCTTGATGCCGGTGGAGACGATGGCGAAGGTATTGATGTCCTCCATCATGTTCCACATGTAGATGGCGCGTTTATCTTCCGGCTTGAAGCTGTGGTGCGCGCCCATCACCTCGCGCAGGGACTTGGCCACGCGCTCGCTGTTGGGGCCTTCGTACTGCATGAAGATGCCGTCCAGATAGCGGGTGTCACGCAGGTCGCCCATGGTGGAGAAGGGGATGATGACGCGGTCGGCGTTGTCGTCGTCCTCGGAGATCTTCCGTTCGAGGACACCGATGACCTGGAAGCTGATGCCTTTGATGGTGATGGTCTCGCCCACGGCGGGCTGGCCGGAGAAGAGTTTCTTGCGCGCCTTGTCGTTGATCACGGCCACGCGCGCGTGCCCAAACTGGTCTTCCTCGTTGAGCAGGCGCCCCTCGGCGGCGTTCACCACGCGGATCTGCTGGTACGCGGGATAGCAGCTGGTGATGCCCCACTGCACGCTGCGAGTGTCGTGCGCGACGGTCACGCTGTCCATGTAGGCCATGGGCGAGATGCGCTTGACCAGCGTGTTCTCGTTGGTGATGTAGTCAATGTCGTCGAGGGTGAAGCGTACCTGGGTGCCGGCCTTGGTACCGCCCGCTTGCAGCGAAGTGCGGCCCGGAAAGATGGCGATCATGTTGGCGCCGAAGGAGTTGAAGAAATACATGATGGCGCGCTCGAAGCCCGCGCCGTAGGCCAGGAGGATGACCACGGTGGCGATGCCCCAGGCCATGCCCAGCATGGTGAGGGTGGCACGGCGGCGGTTGTGGCGGAGGGCGCTCCAGCTTTGTCCGAGCAGATCACGCATCATGACGAAACTCCTTGAGACTTTTGGTCTCCGGTTACCGCACGCTATTCCTTGCGAAGAGCTTCCACCGGCGTCAGCATGGCCGCCTTGCGGGCGGGATAGAGGCCGGCCACGATGCCGGCCAGGCCCAGCATGCTGATGGCCAGCGCCGCCGACGCCGGCACGATGCGCGGCGTGTCGAAGCCCTCCGGCTGCGGCAGCATGGCAAGCAGGCTCACCAGCCCGGTGACGAAGGCCAGTCCCAGGCCGCCGCTGAGCAGGGTGAGAAAGGCCCCCTCCAGGAAGAACTGGGTCAGGATGTTGCCGTTGGTGGCCCCCAGCGCCTTGCGCAGCCCGATCTCCTTGGTGCGCTCGGTCACCGACACCAGCATGATGTTGATGACCCCGATGGCGCCCAGCATCATGGTCACGATGCCCACCCCGCCCAGGAACCAGTCCATGGCGTCGAAGATCTTGCCCACGGTGTCGGCGTTCTTCACCGTGTCCCACTCGTCGAAAGCGTCCTCGTCCTGCCAGTCGAAATTCTTGCGCCGGGCGATGATCTGGTGCAGCTGGATGCGGGCGGCATCGTGCAGCTCGCGCGTCCGGGGCGTGTAGTTGATGAAGCTCACCGCGTCCTGGTTCCGCTCGCCCTTCAGGCGGAAGAGGTCACGCATGGTGTTGATGGGCACGAAGAAGCGGATGTTGGTGCCGTTGAAGCCCTCGCGGCCTATCTTCTGCAGCACGCCGATGACCTTGAAACTCACGCCGTTGAGCAGCACCGTACTGCCGACCGCGGGCTGCCCGTTGAAGATGTTCTTGCGCATCTCGTCGCCGATGACGGTCACCCGGCGCCGCTCTTCGTTGTCCTGCTCGCTCAGCCAGCGTCCGGTCTCCATGGGGATGAGCCGGACCTTGTTGTACTCCGGCAGCACCCCGACGACCTGCCCGTTGGTTCTGTTGAAATCGCTCACCGCGCGGATGTCGCCGCGGTTCAGCACCGGGCTGCTGTAGCGGATGGCGGTGGCCTGCTCGCGGATGGCCAGGTAATCGTCGTAGGTGATGCGGTAGTACTTGGCCGACGACATGCTTCCGGGGACTGCGGGCACGCGGCCCCCGAAGAAGAACATGATGTTCTCGCCGATGCTGTCCAGCTCCCTCTTCTGTCCGGAGCGAAAACCTTCCCCGAGCCCCACCAGAAGCAGCAGCGATCCCACGCCCCAGGCGATGCCGAACATAGTGAGGAAGGAGCGCAGCTTGTGCGCCCAGAGGGTACGCAGGGTCTGCCCTATGATGTCGAAGAAGATCTGCATCCTGTCTCTGTATACGCGGGCGCGGGCCATAGAGTTCCCCGCCCACATTGTATCCCGCAATGCTGGTTAGACAGGCCGCGGTGCGAAAGGTAATGGGTGAAAATCCGGGCTAGGAAACGGTCTTGGGCGGGGTTTCGGGGTACTCGTACACACCTTTGCCGCTTTTGCGGCCGAGGCGTCCGGCCTTCACGTACTGAACCAATAGAGGTGCGGGACGGTATTTCTCGCCCAGGCTCTTGTGCAGGTATTCGAGAATGTGCAGGCGGGTGTCGAGGCCGACCAGGTCCACCATCTCGAAGGGGCCCATGGGATGGTTGAGGCCGAGCTTGAGGGCCTTGTCAATGTCGGCGGCCGAGGCGATGCCCTCCTCGAGCATGTAGAAGGCCTCGTTGCCGATCATGGCGTTGATGCGGCTGGTGATGAACCCCGGCGACTCGCGGATGACGACCACTTCTTTGCCCATGCGCCGGCCGACCTCGGCTGCAGCGGCGATGGTTTCCTGGCTGGTTTCCAGCGCCCGGACGATCTCCAGCAGCTTCATCTTGTGCACCGGATTGAAGAAGTGCATTCCCACGATGCGCGGTGCGCGATAGGTGACCGAGGCCAGCTCGGTCACACTGAGTGACGAGGTATTGCTTGCCAGGATCGTGTTGGGCGCGCAGATCTTGTCCAGCAGGGTGAAGATCTCGATCTTGGACTCGATCTCTTCCGGCACCGCCTCGATGACCAGGTCGGCGGCGCGCGCTGCTTCTTCGACCGAACCTGCATATCGCAGACGGCCGAGCGCCGCTTCCGCCTCGTCTTTTCTCACCTTGCCGAGTTCGACTCCCTTTTCGAGGTTGGCGCGGATATCGGTTTCGGCGCGGCGCAGGCTGGCAGGCAGGATGTCTTCGAGGATGGTCGGGTAGCCGCCCATCGCGGCCACCTGAGCGATGCCGCGGCCCATGATGCCGGCGCCGATGACGGCGATGGTCCGGATCTCAGGCATCGGCTAGGCGTGTTCCAGCGACTCGAGCACCTGCTGGAATGCGGGTTGGGCCTGCCGGATGTACTCGGCCAGGCGCTTGCGCTCCTCCGGGCTCATGTAGGGCGCGTTGGCGGTGATGCGCCGCAGCGTGGCGGTGATGTCGTCCACGTAGTTCATCATGCGGATGATTTCGCCGGTGGTCTGCATGCAAGCTCCCTCTGCCCGCCTCGCGCGGACGGAATGATTATTCTCGTTGCTGCCTGCGATGTTGTAAAGCCGTGGGGAGGGGAAACGCTCAGGCGCAGAAGCCGTCGCTGGCGGCGGCCTTCTGGAACTGGTTGTGCTCGCGGCCGGCGGCGCGCGTCACCTCGGCCAGCCGCGCCGCCAGGGCGGGCGTGAGCGCGTTCTTGTCAAAGCGCCACTCCCAGTTCCCTTTCTTGCGGCTGGGGATGTTCATGCGCGCCTCGCTGCCCAGCCCGAGGACGTCCTGCAGGGGCACGATGCACATCCCCGCCTGGGAAACCTCAATGGCTTTGATGAAGGCCCAGCACACCTCCGGCTCGTGCAGCGGCTCCAGGTATTTCGCGGCGGAATGCCGCTCTGCCTCGGTCGAGCCGCTCTTCCACCAGCCCAGGGTGGTGTCGTTGTCGTGGGTGCCGGTGTAGCCCACCGAGTCGGGCGGATAGCGATGCGGGAGGTACTCGGAGGCGCCGGGATCGGCGAAACCGAACTGCATGATGCGCATGCCGGGAAAGCCCCAGCGGTTGCGCAGGGCATGGACCTCGGGCGTGATGTAGCCCAGGTCCTCAGCGATGAAGGGCAGCTCGCCGTCGAGGGCGTTGCGCATGGCGGCGAAGAGGCCGTCGCCCGGCCCATCCACCCACTTGCCGTGGACGGCGGTGGGCTCGCGCGCCGGGATGGCCCAGTATTTCTCGAACCCGCGAAAGTGGTCGAGGCGGATGATGTCGCACTGGGCCCGCGTCCACAGGATGCGGCGCACCCACCAGTTGTAGCCGTGGGCGCGCAGCACGTCCCATCGGTAGAGCGGATTGCCCCAGCGCTGCCCGGTGGAGCTGAAGGCATCGGGGGGAACCCCGGCCACCGCGGTGGGCGCGCCCTCCGTGTCGAGATGGAAGTGCTCGGGCTGGGTCCAGACGTCGGCGCTGTCGTAGCTGACGAAGATGGCCACGTCGCCCACGATGCGGATGCCGCGCTCGTTCGCCGCCCGGCGCAGCGCTCTCCACTGCTCGAAGAAGGCGAACTGCAGGGCGCGCCCGATGGCCAGCTCATCGGGGAGCTCGCGGGCGATGCGCGAGATGGCGCTGGGAGTCCGCATCTTCAGCTCGTGCGGCCACTCGTTCCAGGGCTTGCGCCCGAAGCGCTCGCGCAGCGCGTCGAAGAAGACGTACTCCTCCAGCCACCATCCGTTGGCGTGGCAGAAGTGCTGGAAGCGCGCGCGCATGGGCGGGGGCGCGACGCGCAGGAAGTGGGCCGCGGCTTCGCGCAGCAGCGGCAGTTTGCGGCCGCGCACCGCCTCGTAGTCCACGCGCTCCACCGCAACATGCTGCGGCAGGTGGGCGCGGTCCAGCCAGCCTTTCTCCGCCAGCCGCTCCAGGCTGATGAGCATGATGTTGCCGGCGAAGGCCGAAGGCGAGGAGTAGGGCGAGTTGCCGTATCCCACCGGCCCCAGCGGCAGCACCTGCCACAGCGTCTGCCGCGACTGCGCCAGGAAATCGAGGAAGCGGTAGGCGGCGGGGCCGAAGTCGCCGATGCCGTCGCCTCCAGGCAGCGAGGTGGGGTGAAGCAGGATTCCGCTGGAGCGGGGAATGATCATGCCGCTGCCTACACTATCAGGTAGAGGCGGGGGCGGCCAGAGTTCTCTGCCTAGAGATTGAGGTCCGAGCCCTTGGTCAGGCTGTTCAGCTCCTGCTGGTTGATGGTGAGCTTGCCTTCCCTGGTGAGGCGCTCGCGCAGGCTGCGGATGTAGAGCTGCAGGACGCTGTCGCGGGCGCGGTTCTCCAGGCTTTCGCGGATGAGGTCCTGCTGCTTCTGGAGGTCGGTGGGCGGCGGCTCCTGGCGCTCCAGCACGCTGAGCACGGCGCCGTTGATGCCGGCCTGCAGCGGCCCGCTGCTCTCGCCCACCTTCAGGTCGAAGGCGACCGAGGCCGCGCCGCCCATGTTGCCCAGGTCCGGCACCTGGCTGGTGGGGCCGACGAGTTGGGTGGTCTTGAGCGTGGCGCCCTGCTCGGCCGCGGCCTTCTTGAGGTCGTGCAGAGTCTTGGCGCGGTCGGCCATCTCCTGCGTCTTGGCGGCGAGGACCTGCAGTCCGCGATCTTCGCGGAAGTTGGCGAAGACTTTGGCGCGCGCCTCCTCGAACGTAGGCAACGAGGGAGGCCTGACCTCCAGGACTTCGTAGACCGCGTAGCCGGGCGCACCCAGCCCTACCGTGGCGGGCGGCGTTTTCTCCTTGGCGCTGAATACCGCCGCGATGAACTCGGGCGAGGAGCCGATCCCGGGCAGCGATTCCTTGCGGGTGAAGAACCCCGGATCGAGGACCTGGAGCTTGCGCCTGGCCGCCGCTGCGTTGAGGCCTTGCCGGCGCGCTTCCTCCTGAACGGTCTCCGCGAGGTTCTCCAGCAGCCTGCGGGATTTCTCCGCCTGCAACTGGGCCACGATGGAGTCGCGCACCTGATCGAGCGGTCGCGTCCCGCCGCTGCGACGGTCGTCCACACGGATGATGTGGAAGCCGAAGGTGGTCTTCACCGGGTCGCTGGGCTGTCCCTTGGGCAACGAGAACATGGCCTGCTCGAACTCAGGCACCAGGCGGCCGCGTCCCACCCAGCCGAGCGAGCCTCCCTGCTGCGCGCTGCCGGTGTCGTCGGAGTTTTTCTTCGCCAGGTCATCGAAACCGGCGCCGGCCCTGAGCTGCTTGAGGATGCCCTCCGCCTTGGCGCGCGCCGCGGCGACGGCCTTCTCGTCCGAGCCCGAGGGCACGCGGACCAGGATGTGGCGCACGTTGACCTCGTCCTCGGTGCGGAAGCGCGCGCGGTTCTGGTCGTAGTAGCGCTGCACCTCATCGTCGGTCACCTTGGCCGCGCTTCCCAGGAGCGCCGGGCCCAGCAACACGTAGCGGGCGTGGCGCTTCTCGGTGGAGATGTCCACGTAGTTGCCCTTGTGCGTCTCGAAGTACACCTTCAGCTCTGCCTCGCTGGGGTTCACCTTGTTGGCCACGTCGTTGGCCAGGAGCAGCGCGTACTCGAGGCGCACCTTGGTGTTGCGCTTGCGGAACTCTTTTTCGATGTCGGCCTGGCTGGCCGTCACCGTGTCCGAGATGGAGTAGAGCAGCTTCCTGCGCAGCAGGGTCTCGCGCGTCTCCTGCTCGAACTCGGCGGGCGTGGTGCCCAGCAAGGTGAGCTGCTCCTCGTATTTCTTCTCGCCGATGAAGTTGCCCTCGGGGAAGAGGAGCTCGCCGATCTCCGGCATGTTGCGGATGTCGTCCTTCACTTCGGCGTCGGTCACCTTGATCCCCAGCCGCGCGGCTTCGTACTCCAGCGCCTTCACGCTGATGAGCTGCTCGACGGCCTCTTTGCGGGCCTGGTTGAGGTAAAAGCTGCGGTACTGGGGCGGCACGCGGTTCTGCTCCAGCAGCCGGTTGGCCATGCGCTCCACCTGCTCCGTGCTGACGCGTTCGCTGCCCACCGTGGCCACCGTGCCGGCCTGGTTGGTGGAGGCGGCGTCGGTGAACGAGGGCACCAGGTACCACACCATGGCCACACACACCAGCATCAGGATGCCGCTGAGCACGATCTTCTTGGCCTTGGTCGGGGTCTGGAGAAAACGGATCATGCGGGAAGGCTCCGATCGGTAGGATGCAATCTGTAATTATATCAAGCGCAAGCGGCTGGCCGAGGTTCAGCCGAACAAGCTGAACTTCAGGATGCAGTGCACCGCCGAGACGCCGTCCTTCCAGGTGATCTTCTTGCCTTCGGCGTAGGTGCGGGCGTGGTAGGAGACGGGAACCTCGGCAAAGCGCACACCCAGCTTCGCCGCTTTGATCGTGACCTCCGGCTCGAAGCCGAAGCGGTTGGAGGTGAGGTGGATCTTGCGGATGACCTCGGTGCGGAAGACTTTGTAGCACACCTCCATGTCGCTCAAATGGATGCCGTTCAGGATGTTGGTCAGGCCGGTGAGGAATTTGTTGACCAGCACGTGCCAGCCGCCCAGCGCGCGCGAGGCGCCGGGATGGAAGCGGTTGCCGTAGACCACGTCCGCACGGCCCTCGAGCAGCGGCACCAGCAGCGCGGGGTAGTCCGCGGGGTCGTACTCGAGGTCGGCGTCCTGCACGATGACGAAGTCACCGGTGGCGGCGGCGAGTCCGGTGCGCAGCGCCGCGCCCTTGCCCTGATTCACCTCGTGATAGAGCACTCGCAGCGTCGCGCCCTGGGGCTGCGCCAGCGAATGCAGGATCTCGCGCGTGCCGTCGCGCGAGCAGTCGTCCACGATGACGACCTCCCGCGCCACCGGCAGGGGCACGGCCAGCACCGCCGCCAGCAGCTTCTGGAAGGTGGCCTTTTCGTTATAGACCGGGATGACGATGGAGAGGGTTTGCCTGGGCGCGGGGGATGTGCTCATGGGCTAGGGACGGCTGGAGCTTTTCCGCTCTCCGCCCGCCTCGCTTCGCTGAACAGATGGACGATGAGCAGCAGCATCACCGGCTCGAGCGGCACGCGGTAGCGCGGGTGCGTGAACGTGACATAGTAAATCATGGGCAGCGAGAGCATCATCGAGGCCAGCAGCCAGGCGGCGCGCTTCCGCCGGCGCAGCGCGAGCACCAGCCCAAGGAATGCCAGCAGAGACGAGAGCACGAACAGCGATTGCCGCACGAGGTACTCCGCGTCCGTCCCCGGGCGCGGCGAGCCCGCCCAGTAGTAGACGATGCGCTTGGCTGTGATCTCCAGGAACATCCCCGGATTGGCGCGGATCCAAACGAACGCTTCCTGCTTGCGCTGGGCCGCGTAGGCCACTTCGCCCAGGCGCTGATATTTTTCGAATTCGGCGACGTTGCGCGAAGGATGCAGCATCGCCATCCAGGTGCCGTCGGCGCCCGGGCCGTTGCCCAGGCGGAACTCCACCCCGGCGTTGCCTCGGATGGGAAGCACTTTGCCGAATACCACCCAGTTGCGCGCCATCCACGGGCCGACCACGATGCAGAAGAGGGCCCCGGCGAGCACGAGATTGCCGAGCGTCCGCGCGCGGTCCGCGCGCTTCATCCATATCCAAAGCGAACAGAACGGCAAGAACGCGAGCAGAGATGTGTTGGTGAGTGCGAGCACGCCCCAGATGAGTCCGAAGAGCACCCACAGCCGGGCGCGGCTCTCGCGCTCCAGCCTCAGGACCAGCAGGAGCAGCGAGGTCAGCAGGAATGTCGCGAAGACCGTCTCCCAGGCGAAGCGGATGGCCCAGTAGATGGAATACGGCAGCAGCGCCCACACCCAGGCCGTCCACCATCCCACGCGCTCGCTGAAGAGCTGGTTGCCGAGCACGAACAGCGGGATGGCGGTAAGCGCGGAGAACAGGCTGTTCACCGCCAGCGCCGCCCACGCCGATCCATTCGAGTACACGCCGAAGACCTTGAAAACGCCGGCCAGAAAATAGGGATAGACGGGCGCGATCCAGGCCGTGGGCCCGGTCTCGCCCTCAAAGGGATCGCTGAAGCCATGTCCGGTGGCGATGGCGCGCGCGATGCGTCCGGTCTCCCAGCCGAAGCCGAAGTGGTCTTCCTTGGGGTCGAAGCGGTAGGTGTGGCCGAGGCTCATCACCGCCAGCCGCAGCGCCAGCGCGATGAGCACGATCCAGAGCAGCCGCCGGCGCTGTGTGGCCACCTGAGCCTCGGTGAGTACGACTTCCCCTGCCGACATTGGCGATGATTCTAACGGCTGCGCGCGGTTTGCGGAAATGGCAGGCGGCGACGCGCGTCACTGTCGCAAAAAAAAAGGCCCGTGCTCCGTCCCGAGCACGGGCCCGGCTGGCCGGCGGCTATCGCGAGTTAGTCGCCGTCTTCATCCTCCTCGTGAACGGTCTGGCCGGTTGCGGGGTCGAGCAACAGCCTGCCGCTCCGGTGACGGCCGAAGGAAAACAGGTTGTTGAGCGAGCCGGCGATCGCGTCGGTGGACTGATTGCCGAGCCGCCCCAGCTTCCAGTTGTCTTCGATGAAGCGCAGGATCGAGCTCTGGTCGGTGGTGGAGTGGTCCACGAAGTTTTTCTTCGCGAAGGGTGAGATCACGAGCAGCGGCAGCCGCGGACCGTAGCCGCAGCGGCCCTGGAAGGCGCCCGGCGCCGAGGTGCCGCACGCGCCCGGGCCGGTCAGCGCATCCTCTGCCGTGTCCGACTGGTTGATGATGGGCCCCATCTGGTGGTCATACCAGCCGTCGGAGTCATCGTAGGCGATGATAATGGCCGTGCTGCGCCACTCGGGCAGGCTCTGGAGGTGGTTGATGGTTTCTACCAGGAAGGTCTGCTCCGCCAGCGGGTCCGAGTATCCGGCGTGGCCGTCCTGGAAGCCGGCAGCTTTCACGAAGCTGACTGCGGGCAGGTTGCCGGCATCAGCCGCGGCGAAGAAGTCGATGAGGTCGTACTGGTGGTTGGCCTGGTCCTGCCTGCCGACCATGAAGACCGAAGTCGGCGGCAGGTGGTGCGGGTTGGCGGTTGAGGCATAGTACTGGAAGGGCTCGTGGTGCGGGATGTAGTCGCCCTTGGGCTTGCCGTCGCTGCCGGTGTGCTTGGCGCCGCATACCGCTTTGCCGTTCACGACAGCGGTGGGACGGAAGCCGCCCTGGAACCATCCCCAGGTGAGGTGCGCGCCGTTCAGCAGGTCGCCGATGTTCTGGCCGGACATGGTCGCGTTGTTGCGCGTGGTGCAGTCATCGCCGGTGGGCTGCGGATCGCCGAAAACGGTGCCGTCCACCGTGTCGCCGGCCTGGTTGGCCGGGGTGGCGCCGTGGGTCTGCCCGGCGATGAGGTTCAGCGCGCCCGGAGTCGACGGCCCGAAGGTGGTGCCGAAGCTGTTGTCGCTCATGGCGAAGTGCTGGGCGTAGTTCCAAAGCGCGGTTACTGTGTTGCCGTCGTAATAGCCCATCACCAGGCCTTTGCCCAGTCCGTAGTCGATACAGCCGGGCGCGCCCACGCCCACGGTCTCCACAAACTTGTCCATCAGGCCGTGGTCGAAGGCTTTTTGCTCGTCGCCGTAATCGTGGTCCTGGTCGCAGGTCTCGGCCTGGGTGCGGTCCAGGCGAAAGGGCTGCGCCGAGTTCGGGTTCTGCGTGAGCAGGCCGCCATTGAGCCCGTTCACCGAAGGCGTGCCGGGCCGGGGATGGAACGCGGGTTCGCCGCTGGGATTGTCGGCGTTGGGATAGGTGGCAAAGTAATGGTCGAACGAAACGTTTTCCTGAAAGATGACGACCACATGCTGGATCGGGGTTGCGGTTTGCTGGAGCGGCACGGTGCGGTGATGAAAGGGGATTGGATCGTTGAAACGCTGCGCGGTGGCCGACGTGATCAGCTGGAATGCAACCGCCAGGTACACGAAGACGCGGCGTATCGAGGCAACATGATGAGGCTGGTGCATGGTGGTTCCTCCAAGGGATTGGCCTCCACAGAGACCTGAGCGCCAGCCACCTTAGGCGCGCCATGTTGCAGGAGTATTGGAGAGTGATAAAACCTGGGTGAAATTTCAGTCGAGTGGTTTCACATTCCTGTAATCACATGCCGGGGAATCTGCCGAGATACATGAGCACGACATCAATGGTGTCAGCGACGCCGTGGGCCACGATGGGGACGGCGAGGTTCCTGCGCGTCGCGAAATACAGCAGGGCCAGCGCGAGGCCCGCGATCGCCTCCTCCGCCCATCCCGTGATGCCCTGGTACTCGTGCGCGAAGCCGAACACCGCGCTGACCACCAGCGCGCTGAGCAGCCAGGCCGCCCACCTGCGGCGGCCGAGGTCGGCGACGCGGTTCATGACGTAGCCGCGCCACACCATCTCCTCGCCGAAGGCGGCCAGCGTCCAGGTGAGCGCAAGCGCCAGCAGCGAGAGCTTGATATTGCCCGCCAGCTTGTGGAAGTCGGAGAGGTCGGGTTGCTGCCCGAAGAGCCGCGCCAGGTATGGTTGCGTGACGAGCAGCTGGAAGGCCTCCAGCGCCGCGCCCGCCAGGACCCCGATGACGATCGAATCTGCCTTCGAGCGGAAAAAGCTGAAGCCGACGTCGCTCCAGCCGAGGCCGCGCAGCCGCAGCGAGAGCCATCCCAGCAGAAGGAGGAAAGGCGTCTTGCTCACCGGCACCCAGTGCCGGTGGTCGGCGTAAAAGATGAACGCCACCAGCGCCAATTCCAGCAGCGCCAGCGCCCTGCTGGCCCGCCATCCGGCGGGTGCCTTGGGTTTTGCCGCGGCTTTGTCTTTTTCGCCCAGCATGATCGCGAATCACGACCCGCCAAGAGACTACGCCATAAAACCCTGTTTGGTGCAACCGGGTTTTCGCCGCCAGGTGTTAGATTCCAGGTGTTTGATTCAAGGATGCGGAGGGAAGAACGAACCGCTACTG
>JACXTT010008059.1_pt1 | contig 14682 bp, 9 predicted proteins | sample 9270951 | NCBI WGS metagenome assembly JACXTT01 (sample SAMN15532306, study PRJNA645909) | rock metagenome | isolation source: weathered quartz diorite | place: Puerto Rico | collected 2017-06-21
ATCTACGTCGCGGTCGGCCAGAAGGACTTCACGGTCGCGAAGGTGGTGAAGATCCTGGAGGACCATGGCGCGATGGCGTACACGACCGTTGTGACGGCGGGCGCCAGCGAATCGGCGCCGCTCCAGTACATCGCGCCCTACACGGGCTGCACGATCGGCGAGGACTTCCGGGACGCGGGCAAGCACGCCCTCGTGATCTACGACGACCTTTCGAAGCACGCGCAGGCATACCGGCAGCTCTCCTTGCTGCTGCGCCGGCCGCCGGGGCGCGAGGCGTATCCCGGAGACATCTTCTATCTCCACTCCCGTCTCCTCGAGCGCGCGGCCAAGCTCAGCGACAAGCTGGGTGGAGGCTCGCTCACGGCGCTCCCCATCATCGAGACACAGGCCGGCGACGTGTCCGCCTACATTCCCACGAACGTCATCTCGATCACGGACGGGCAGATCTTCCTCGAGAGCGATCTCTTCTTCTCGGGCGTCCGTCCCGCCATCAACGTCGGGATCTCGGTCTCGCGCGTGGGCGGGAAGGCGCAGACCAAGGCAATGAAGAAGATCGCGGGGCGGCTGCGGCTCGACCTGGCGCAGTTCCGCGAGCTGGCCGCGTTCGCCCAGTTCGGCTCCGATCTCGACAAGACCACCCAGGAGCAGCTCACGCGCGGCGAGCGCATGGTGGAGCTCCTGAAGCAGGGGCAGTACGAGCCGCTCTCGGTGGAGCGCCAGGTGGCGATCATCTATGCGGGGACGCAGGGCTTCCTGGACGATCTGCCGACCACGGACATCCGCGATTTCGAGACGGGGCTTTATGCGTTTCTCGACAAGAGCTACGCGGACCTCATGCACGACTTGCGCTCGAAGTACGAGCTGACGGACGCGCTCGAGACGAAGCTGAAGAAGGCGATCGGCGAGTACAAGCAGCAGTTTGTGTCCCAGAAGAAGCGCCCGGCCGGGGCCGGCGCGAGATAGCTCTGGCGACCCTCCGCGACATCCGCCGGCGTATCCGGTCCGTGAGGAGCACGGCGCAGATCACGAAGACCATGGAGATGGTCTCCGCGGCGAAGCTCCGTCGCGCGCAGACCGTGGTGGAATCGGCGCGTCCTTACTCGACGGATCTGAGCGCGGTGCTTGCAAATCTCGCGGAAGCCTCGGACGACGTGGGGCATCCTGCCTTCACGAAGCGCGAGGTGAGAAACCGGGCGATCGTGCTGGTGACGTCGGACCGCGGGCTGGCGGGCGCCTTCAACACGAACCTGATCCGGGCCGCGGAAGATCGCATGCGCGAGCGGCCGCAGCCCACGAGGCTGGTCCTCCTGGGGAAGAAGGCCTTCGATTACTTCCGGCGCCGCAATGCCTCGGTGCTCTCCTCGAAGACGGACCTGGGCGGGATCGCGAACTGGAAGTTCGCCGAGGAGACGAGCCGCGCCATCCTCCAGCGCTACGACGCGGGGGAGCTGGATGAGGTGGATCTGATCTACACGCGATTCAGGAGCGCCCTGAGCCGCTACGTCGTCCTGGAGCCGTATCTGCCGCTGGGACGGGAGTCGCTTTCCGGCCCGAAGCCGCACGCGGCTCCTGCGGGCGTGGGCGCGGGTGCGGCTGCCGCCGGGATCGTGAAGGCTCGCAAAGACTACATCTACGAGCCCGATCCCGGCACCATCCTGACCAGGATCGTGCCGTACTTCCTCGCGATGAAGCTCTACATGGCGTCCGCGGAATCCGCAGCGTCCGAGCACGGCGCGCGCATGATCGCGATGGGATCCGCGACCAAGAACGCGAACGAGATGATCCAGAATCTAACGCTTCACATGAACCGCACCCGCCAGGCGACGATCACGCGAGAGATCGTGGAGATTGTGGGCGGTGCGGAAGCGCTCAAATAGAGGGAAGGACCATGGCGAACCAGACGAACGGAAAAGCCGGAAAGGGCGTGAAGGGTGAAAAGGCCGGGAACGTCGGCAACGTCGGCAACGAAAGGGCCGGGATCGTCGGCAGCATCATCCAGGTGATCGGCCCCACGGTGGACGTGCGGTTCGATCCCGATCACCTCCCGCCGATTCTCAACGCTCTCCGGATCGAGTATCCCGAGCAGGGGATCCATCTCACGATCGAGGTGGCGTTGCACATCGGCGACGAGGTCGTGCGCTGCGTCGCCATGTCCTCGACCGACGGGCTGGTCCGCGACATGAAGGCGATCGACACCGGCGGTCCGATCCAGGTGCCGGTGGGCCGTCAAACCCTGGGTCGCGTATTCAACCTCCTCGGCGAGCCGATCGACCAGGGCCCGCCCGTGACGCAGCCGGAGACCAAGCTCCCGATCCATCGCGCCCCGCCGCCCTTCGACGAGCAGGAGACCGTGACGCGGATCTTCGAGACGGGGATCAAGGTCGTGGACCTCTTGGCGCCCTATGCCAAGGGTGGAAAGATCGGTCTCTTTGGGGGCGCGGGCCTGGGCAAGACGGTGATCTTGCAGGAGCTGATTCGCAATATTGCGACGGAGCACGGCGGGTTCTCGGTTTTCTCGGGAGTGGGGGAACGGACCCGCGAGGGGAACGATCTCTGGCTCGAGATGAAGGAGTCGGGCGTCATCGACAAGACCGTGATGGTGTTCGGCCAGATGAACGAGCCGCCCGGCGCGCGTCTGCGCGTGGGGCTGACGGGCGTCACGATGGCGGAGTACTTCCGGGATCAGGAAAACCAGGACGTGCTCTTCTTCGTCGATAACATTTTCCGGTTCGTCCAGGCGGGCTCCGAGGTGTCGGCGCTCTTGGGTCGCATGCCATCGGCCGTGGGATACCAGCCGACACTTTCCACGGAAATGGGGGCGCTGCAGGAGCGCATCACCTCCACGAAGCGCGGCTCGATCACCTCGGTGCAGGCGATCTACGTGCCCGCGGACGATCTCACCGATCCCGCGCCGGCGACGACGTTCACGCATTTGGATGCGACGACGGTGCTCTCGCGGCGGATCTCGGAGCTGGGGATCTATCCCGCCGTGGATCCGCTCGATTCCACGTCGCGGATTCTGGACCCGCACGTCGTGGGGGAGGAGCACTACAACCTCGCGCGCGCGGTGCAGAAGGTGCTCCAGCGCTACAAGGATCTCCAAGACATCATCGCGATTCTGGGAATCGACGAGCTCTCCGAGGATGATAAGCTCATCGTTGCGCGCGCCCGGAAGATCCAGAGATTCCTCTCGCAGCCCTTCTTCGTCGCCGAGCCCTTCACGGGAACGCCGGGGCGCTACGTGAAGCTGGAGGACACGATCCGCTCCTTCAAGCAGATCGTGGAGGGGAAGTGCGATCACATTCCCGAGCAGGCGTTCTACATGGTCGGGACGATCGACGAGGTGTTCCAGCGCGCGGAGAAGATGGGGGTGACGGCAGCGGCCTAGCCGCGCGGCGCGACGCGACGCTGCTGCTTCGCCGCGTCTCGCCGCCGCGAGTCCCGGGCTCCGACCGACCTATGGCCGAGCACACGTTCCTTCTCCGACTGGTCACGCCGCAGAGGCTCTTGCTGGAGGCGGAGGTCTCAGCGCTCCAGGTGCCTGGCTCCGAGGGCTACCTTGGCGTCCTCGCGCACCACGCACCCTTGACCACCGCGCTCAAGGAGGGGAGGCTCGAGGTGAAGGATCCCGCCGGCCGTATGACGGCCTACCACGTCACGGGCGGGTTTCTCGAGGTCTCGGACAACCGCGCGACCGTGCTCGCGGATTCCGCGGTGGTGGAACCGGCGCACGCCGCGGGTTGACCCGAGCCCATTCGGGGCCGATCTCGTACAATCCCGGCATGCGGATCCTGGGTATCGAAACCTCGTGCGATGACACGGGCGCGGCGATCGTCCAGGACGGGCGCATTCTTGCGAACATCGTGGCGGCACAGGACATCCACGTCGAATACGGCGGCGTCGTGCCGGAGCTGGCGTCGCGGGCGCACATCACGCTGCTGCCGCGCGTCGTCGAAGAGGCGCTCCGCAGCGCCAATCTCACCATCGACCAGATCGACGCGGTAGCGGTCACGCTGGGGCCCGGGCTCGTGGGATCACTACTCGTCGGGATCGAGTTCGCGAAAGGTCTCGCGCTCGCTCGAGGCATCCCCTGGGTCGGTATGAACCACGTCGAGGCGCATCTCGTTAGCGCCGGGCTGGAATCCGAGCTGACGCCGCCCTACATCGGCATGGTCGCCTCCGGAGGGCACACGGAGATCTACCACGTGCCCGAGCCCGGCGTGTTCCATCGCGTCGGATCGACGCGCGACGACGCGGCAGGGGAGGCGTTCGACAAGATCGGCAAGCTGATGGGGCTCGAATATCCCGCGGGCCCGCACATGGACCGCCTCGCGCGCCAGGGGCGAGACGACCAGGTGCCGCTCCCGAGAGCCAAGCTCAAGGGAGACACCCTCGACATGAGCATGAGCGGGCTCAAGACCGCGGCGAAGCTCTTCCTCGACAAGGAGCCGCGACCCATTCCGGAGGCGAGGCTCAAGGACATCGCCGCTTCCGTCGAGCGAGCGATCGTGGACGCGCTGGTGGAGCGGCTGGGCCAGGCGCTCCACCGTTACCCCGCAAAGGCCATCACGGTCGCGGGAGGCTGCGCCTGCAACACTCTGCTGCGCCAGGACACCACGCGTCTTGCCAAGTCCCAAGGGATCGTGGCTCGATTTCCGTCCCCCAAGCTCTGCCGGGACAACGGCGCCATGATCGCCCACGCAGGCTCGTTCGCGCTCAAGCGCGGACAGACAACCCCCTTTTCAGCCACCGCCATCGCCAACCTGGATTCCTTCCAGCCGCTCCCCGCGTAGCGCCCCATCCGACTCACCCCCGCGTAACGCTGATCCAACTTCCTCTGGAGCGAGTGAATACATACGTAGGCGTATCCAACGTAAGTCATGCGCCAATATACGAAAATCAGGTTCAACATGCCCCGGGGCATGTTGAATACGTACGTAGTTCAACGACCACGAGCTAACGTGCGCGGAGCGGTGACTGCCAACCGGCCCAGAGGTCGTTGCATTTTGCAATCCACCCACGAGCCTCGCGCCCATCGCACCGCCGACCCACCCCAATCCCGCGTATTTGCCCGTCGCGACTCAAGATCGACTGTGTGAAAGCCGAACCATTTGAAGAGCGGTATCCAGATCTGCGCCCTTCACGGCACCGAAGGATTTCGTAGTCCGTCCTTCGCGGATCCGGAGCACCTGCGCGCGCAATTGCTACACCCGAACGGAATTCGAGGTGTCACGCGTGAGCCAAGCAACACCAACGCCGGAGACCGGACGCATCCTCGTCATCGAGGATGACCCCAAGCTTCGGTTCATCATCCAAATGCAGCTCACGGACGCGAAGGATGCGGTCTACGAGGTGCGCACCGCGGAAGACGGCGTGCGCGGTCTCGAAGAAGTCCGGCGCGAGCCGCCCGATCTCATCCTGCTCGACGTGATGATGCCGCGTCTCGACGGATACGAAGTCTGCCGCCAGCTCAAGGCGAACCCGCTCACCTCGCGCATCCCGATCATCTTCCTGACGGCGAAGTCTACGTTCGAGGACAAGATCCACGGGCTCGAGCTGTACGCGGACGATTACCTCACGAAGCCCTGGGCGCAGAACGAGCTCCTCTTCCGCGTGCGCAACCAGCTCAAGACGCGAAAGGGACAGCTCCAGTCCAACGCGCTCACGGGGCTTCCCGGCAACGTGCTCATCGAGGCGGAGCTTTCGCGGAGAATCGCGCAGGGGGAGAAGTTCGCGTACCTGCACATCGACCTCGATTACTTCAAGGCCTACAACGACTACTACGGCCACGCGCGCGGCGACGTGGTGATCCGCTTCGTCGCCTCGATGCTGCAGGCTGAAGTCCAAAGGCTAGGGCAGCCCGGCGATTTCGTGGGGCACATCGGCGGCGACGACTTCGTCGTGATCACGGCGCCGGAGCGGTCGCTCGTGATCGGAGAAGCAATCAAGCGCTCCTTCGACGCGACGATTGCGAGCCAGTACGACGAGCAGGATCTGAAGCGCGGTCACATCATGGTGCTCTCGAGCCGCCAGGGAGGCGTGCAGAAATTCGACCTCATGACCGTGACCATCCTCGCCGTGAGCAACGTGGGACGTGACATCCACCACGGCGCCCAGGTCGTGGACATCTCGAAGGAGCTGAAGAAGCAGGGCAAGGCGACGCGTGGCTCGGTCGTCGTCTCTGACCGCCGGTCGGACGGCTCCCCCATCGTACCCGCGGGCGATTTCCGACCCACGCCGCCGCCGGAAACCGCCTGATGTCGAGTCGCGCCTCCGAGCAGCCGGATCGGAACGAGGGCTCCGCGTTCCGGCTCCTCCCCGGACTCTCCAGCCTCAGCTTCGCGGTCCAGTCCGCCTTCGACGCGTCGGGGCTCGTCGCGGCCGTGGCGCAGCACGTGCTGGAGTTGGCGCAGGCCGATTCCTTCACGCTGCTCCTCCTCGATTACGAGACAGGCGAGCTTCAGGGGGACCACTTCGAGCGCGGCGTCGTCGGATCGCGCGGCCAGTGCCGCGTCACCCCGCGTCCCGGCAGCTTCCTCTCGCAGATCCTCCGGAGGGAGACGCTGATCGTCGAGGACTCGGCGACCCTCGACGAGGCCGACTGGAGAGAGCTGGGACAGGGGGGAAACCTGCCCGAGGCGCTCGTGGGCGTGCCGATCATCGTCGGCACCTCGCTCCTCGGAGTCACGCTCCTGGGCTTCCACCGCCCGCTCCGGGCCAGCTCGCGCCGCCGGCGAGCCATTCTCTTCCTTGCCGATCAGATCGGGCTCGCGGTGGACCGCATCCGAACGCATGCGGAGCTGGAGCAGAAGACGGTGCGGCTCGAGGAGGCGAGCGCGTCGCTGCGGCGCATCGACGAGATGAAGTCGGAGCTCATCTCGGTCGTGTCGCACGAGCTTCGGACGCCGCTGACCTCGATCAAGGCGTACACCGAGACGCTGCTCGACAACATTAAGAACCCGGCCTTCCAGCTCCACGAGAAGTTCCTGGGCATCATCAACGAGGAGTGCGACCGGCTGACGCGCATCGTGAACGACGTTCTGGATCTCAGCCGCATGGATTCCGGGCGCCGTCGCATCAAGGCGGAGAGCCTGAATCTGGACCGGCTCCTGGACGAGGTGCTTCCGACCGTCGAGCCGCAGCTCCTCGCGAAGAGTCTCACGGTGAATCGCGCGTTCGCGCCGGGGCTGCCGAGCCTGGAAGCGGACGCGGACCTCCTGAAGCAGGTGCTGGTGAATCTCATCAACAACGCCGCGAAATTCTCCCGCGAGTCCACGGCGGTCACGATCCATGCGACGACCGTGGGGGAGCGGATGCAGATCATCGTCGAGGACCGGGGGATGGGGATCCCTCAGGACAAGCTGAGCCGCGTCTTCGAGCGCTTCTACCGCGTCGAGGAGGGGGGTGCCGAGCGCGTCGGAGGCTCGGGGCTGGGGCTTGCGATCGTGAAGAGCGTCGTGGAGCTCCACGGAGGGACGATCCGCGTGGAGAGCGAGCTGGGGCAGGGGAGCCGCTTCGTGCTCGAGCTGCCCCTGATCCAGCGCGGGTTCCGGAACCTCATGCGCTCCCTCGAGCCCTTCTTCGAGACGCCGGAGCTGCGCACCCTGCTCTCGAGCGCGGTGGAGATGGTGGCCGAGGTCATGGACGCGCGGAACGTCTCGATCATGTTCTTCAACGAGGACGGCACCGAGCTCCACATCCGGGCCGCCCACGGCCTGGATCCCGACATGGTGGCGCGCGCCCGCGTGAAGACCGGCGCCTCCATCGCGGGCTGGGTGGCCCAGACCTGCGAAAACCTCCTCGTGAACGACATCGAGAACGACCGGCGCTTCCGGAAGCTGAACCATCCTCAGTACGAGACGAAGTCGCTCCTCTGCGTCCCGCTCCGGATCTCGGGCGAGGTGGTGGGCGTCGTGAACGTGAGCAGCAAGTCCAACGGCCAGCCCTTCGATCCGGACGATCTGAGCCTCCTCGTCGCGATCAGCAAGCGCGTCGGGACGGCGCTGGAGCGCGTGCGTTCCTCCGGCGTGTCGGGGGACGTGTACACGACCCTCAACACCATCCGCACCGTGATTCGCGCGAAGCGGAGCTACGCGCTCTGGAGCTCGCGCCGCGCCTTCAAGCTGGCCACCGATCTGGGACGCAAGCTTGGAATCCCCGAGGATGAGCTGGAGGTCCTGGGCTACGTGGCGCGCGTCCACGACGTGGGGATGCTCGCGGTGGGCGAGGACCTGATCCAGAGCTCGCGCCGCTGGACGCAGCAGGAGCGCCGGCGCGTGGAGACACATCCACGCGACGGCGTGCGGGTGCTCCAGCCGATCGAGTTCGCCTCGCGCGTGAACGAGATCATCCTGAGCCACCACGAGTGGTGGGACGGCCACGGCTACCCGCGCGGGCTCCGCGGCGACGACATCCCCCTCGCCTCGCGCATCCTCGCCGCGGTGGACGCGTTCGAGGCGATGACCCTGGGGCGTCCCTACCGCGACGCCATGTCGGAAGCGGAGGCACTGGCGGAGATCCGCCGCTGCTCCGGCACCCAGTTCGATCCCGAGGTCGTCGCGGAGCTGGAGCGGATCCTCCAGAAGCGCAGCGCCGATCGTCCCGCGACGCCGCACGGGACGGGAGCGGGACGATGATCCCCTCGATCGAGCTCTGCTGGGCGCTCGCCGCCTCGGTGCTCCTCCTCATCGAGCAGGTGCGTCACCGCCGCTCGCTCCGGCACGAGCTGCGCTCGCTCCGTTCCTCCTACGACGCGGCGATCCACCGGAACGACGAGCTGACCCAGGCCAGCGACAAGATGGGCGACCTCTACCGCTACCAGCTCCTCACCAGCCGCAAGCGCGCCGCGAGGATCAAGAAAGTCCTCGAAGTCGCGACAAGCATCAATTCGAACCTCACCCTGGACAAGGTCCTCCACGAGATCGTGCACGCCGTGTCGGACGCCGCCGGGTTCCGGATCGTGCTCCTGCGCGTGCTGAACGAGCCGAGCGGACACTTCGAGGCGAGGGCCTTCGCAGGGCTGAACCGCGACGCCATCCGGAAGCTGGAGCTCTTGCGCATCCCGCGCGCCGAGTTCGAGAGCTGGCTCAAGGAGGAGTTCCGCGTCGGACGCTCGTTCTTCATCGGGCACGAGAAGAAGTTCTGGGGCGAAGTGGACGAGGAAGGGTACACGCCCGAGCTGGGCGTGCGCCAGGAAGGGGAGTGGCACCAGGAAGACGTGCTCTTCGTGCCGCTCTACACCAAGGACGGAAACGTGATCGGCTACTTCTCCGTGGACGATCCCGTGGACCGCCGGCTCCCCTCCAAGGAGACGGTGGAGACCCTGGAGATCCTCGCGACGCACGCTGTCGTTGCCATCCAGAACGCCTCGCTTTACGAGCGGCTGAACGAGAGCCTGGCGCGGCTCGAGGAGGCCAACGAGCGCACGGAGGAGGTCACCGACCTCAAGAACAAGTTCATCTCCACGGTGTCCCACGAGCTTCTCACCCCGCTGACGGCCATCCGCGCCTACACCGAGGCGCTGATCGATCACATCGGATCCGCGAACGTGGACATGCAGCGCCAGTTCCTCGGCGTGATCAACGAGCAGAGCCTGAAGCTGCGCCGCCTCATCGACTCGATCCTCGAACTGTCGCAGCTCGAGTCGGGACGCTTCCGCATGAGCCGCGAGCCCTTCGACCTGATGCGCCTGATCGAGGAGGTCGTGCCGAGCCTGAACGACATGGCGGAAGCCAAGAAGATCCAGATCGTCGTGGAGTCCGAATCCTCGGAGATCGTCGTGGAAGCGGACCGGGGTCTCATCCGCAGGGTCCTGAACAACCTCGGCTCCAACGCGATCAAGTTCACGCACGAGGGCGGGAAGGTCACGCTGCGGACGATGGTGGAAGGGCGCGCGGTCCGGATCCAGGTCGAGGACACGGGGATCGGGATCCCCAAGGAGAGGATGGACCGGATCTTCGACAAGTTCTACCAGATCGACAGCTCTCTCTCGCGGGAGTACCCGGGTGTGGGCCTGGGGCTCAGCATCTCGAAGAGCATCGTGGAGTGGCACGGCGGCGAGATCTCGGCGGAGAGTGAATCGGGCCGCGGCTCGCGGTTCACGGTGCTCCTGCCCATCACCGCTGGGGACGCGCACGTGATCACGCAAGCGACCTGGAGCCCCTCGCGCTCCGTCTCCGACCATCTCACGCGGCTCACGGTGGAGATGATCGCCGAGGTCATGAACGCCCGCACTGCGTCGCTCATGCTCGTGGACGAGGAGAAGTCGGAGCTCTACATCCGGGCCGCGCGCGGGCTCCGCGAGGAAGTGGTTTGCGGCACCCGGGTCCGGATCGGCGAATCCATCGCGGGCTGGGTGGCGGAGCACGGCGAGCCGCTCCTGATCACGAACATCGAAGAGGACCCGCGCTTCGGCCGTCCGAACAGCCATCAGTACGAGACCAAGTCGCTGCTCTCGGTGCCGGTGAAGATCAAGGGCCGGGTGGTCGGCGTCATCAACATCAACAACAAGATCTCCTGCACGCCCTTCACCGATGACGATCGCGCCTTGCTTTCCTCGCTCGCGGACCGCGTGGCGCTGGCCTGGCAGCGCGTCTCCGACCACGAGCGCTCCTCGGAGCGCACCGAGGAGACCTCGAAGGCCCTCACGGCGATCATCGAGAACGCCCGGCGGAGCCGTCTCAAGCTGAGCTCGGGCGCCATGGCCACGCGCGCGGTGACGCTGGGCCGGAAGCTGGGACTGAGCGAGGACGACGTGGAGGTCCTGGCGTACGTGGCCAGCGTGCACGACGTGGGCATGGGCCAGATCGACCTTTCGGTGCTCCAGGAGCCCGGGAGCCTGGACGACGAGACCTGGGCACGGGTCGCCATGCACCCCCTGCGCTCGGCCGAGATCGTGAAACCGATCGAGTTCCAGGAGCAGGTGACCGAAATCATCATGGCGCACCACGAGCGGATGGACGGAAAGGGGTACCCGCGCGGGCTCAAGGGGTCGGAGATCCCGGTGGGAGCCCGGATCATCGGCGTCCTCGATGCCTACGAGTCCATGACCATCGGGCGCCCGTACCGCAACGCCATGTCGCACGCCGAAGCCCTGCAAGAGCTTCGAAGATGCGCCGGGACCCAGTTCGATCCCCGCGTGGTGGAGGTCTTCGCCCAACTCTATCCGTTCGAGGAGCCTACGAAGCTAGTTCGGACTGCAGAAGCGGCTTGAGGGGCCGATATTCATCCATGTCACGGAGGAGGTGAATCGGATGTCCAAAGGGAAGATCCTGGTCGTCGACGACGAGATCTACATCGTCCACATCCTGGACTTCAGTCTGGGGATGGAGGGGTACGAGGTCGTCACCGCGCTCGATGGGGAGCAGGCGCTCGAGAAGGTGAAGACCGAGAAGCCCGACCTCATCGTGCTGGACATCATGATGCCCAAGCTCGACGGCTACGAGGTGTGCAAGAACATCAAGTCCAGCCCCGCCACCCAGCACATTCCGGTGATCCTCCTCTCCGCGAAAGGCAGGAACGTCGACCAGAAGCTTGGATTCGATGTGGGCGCGGACGACTACATCACGAAGCCGTTCAGCCCCCGGAAGCTGGTGGAACGGATCAATCAGCTCCTGGGCCAGACCATCACGGAGCGACCGACGCCCTCCGCCTAATCGGGCACGGCGCTTTCGCCCGGAATCTACTTCTATCGGATTCGCGCTCCGGAGCGCACCTTCACGGGCCGGTTCTCCGTATTGAAGTAGCTCCTCGTTCTTCTGCTACCCTGCCTGCGCCATGGCCCTCGTCCGTGTCGCCGTCCCCATCCCCCTCGCCCATGACGAAACGCTCGTGTACGAGATTCCGGAGGAGCGCCCGGAGATCGGGCTTCGCGTGCTGGTTCCGGTGGGGCCGCGGCGGGTGTGGGGGACCGTGCTCGGTGTGGAGCCGAAAGCTCCCGAGTTCCGCGTCCGGAAGATCGCGGGCATTCCCGAGCCGCGGCTCGTGGTCACGCCCGAGCTGCTCGAGCTGTGCCGATGGGCCTCGGAGTACTACGCCGCGAACCTGAGCGAGGTGCTCCAAGCGGCGGTTCCATCTCCGGGAGGGCTCACGCGACGTTCCCCGCGCGTGGCAGCCGAGGACGCGGGCGCGTGGCTCCAGGGCGCGCCTCCGAAACGCGAGGAGCTGAACGAGGAGCAGCGCGCGGCTCTGGAGGCTCTGGAGGAGGCGATCCGCTCGCGGGAGTTCCGCGACTTCCTCCTCTTCGGAGTCACCGGAAGCGGAAAGACCGCCGTCTATCTCCACGCGGCCGCCGAAGCGCTTCGCCGCGGCGGGCAAACGCTGATTCTCGTTCCCGAGATCGCGCTCTCTCCGCAGACGCTGGATTCTTTCCGGCGCGCCGGATTCGGGCGCGTGGCGATCTACCACAGCACGCTCCGGCCGAACGAGCGCGCCGACGTATGGCGCGCCGCGGCGTCGGGGGAAGTGGATCTAGTTGTCGGCACGCGCTCGGCCGTGTTCCTCCCGTTCCGGAATCTGAATTTCGTGGTGGTGGATGAGGAGCAGGACAATGCCTACAAGCAGGACGACACTCCTCGGTACCACGCGCGTGACGTCGCGCTGGTGAGGGCAAAGCGGCTCGGCGCCGTCGCCGTGCTCGCGTCGGCGACTCCGAGTCTCGAGACATTCGCGAGGGTGAAGCAGGGCAAGAGCGGGGTGTTGGCCTTGCCTCGCCGTATCGATGGACGACCGATGCCCGCGGTGAGAATCGTGGACCTCAGGCATCGGCACGCGAGGGTCGACATCGGCTCTCACGCATCGCCGGCCACTCCTCCGCAAGCCACGTCCCGGTACCTGGGCCACGCGCTCCTCGAGGCGATGGCGCGAACCCTCGAACGCAAGGAACAGGCGATCCTGTTCCTCAACCGTCGCGGACACTCCACCTATCTTCAATGTCGTGGATGCGGCCAGGTGGCTGGATGCAAACGCTGCGACGTCTCCCTGACGGTTCACCTCGCGGATCAATCGCTTCGGTGCCATTACTGCGGAGCGGAGCGCAAGCTCGAGACCGCGTGTTCGGGCTGCGGGGCATCGAACTTGTGGTTCGGGGGGGTTGGAATCCAGCGGGTCGAGCGCGAGGTCGCCCGAGTGTTTCCCCACGCGCGGATCGCGCGGCTGGATCTCGACGCGACGCGAAAGCGCGGCGCGGCCGCGGCAATCTTGAAGTCGTTCCGCTCCGGCGAGACCGACTTCCTCCTCGGGACGCAGATGGTTACGAAGGGCTTCGATTTCCCCATGGTCACGCTGGTCGGGATCGTCGTGGCGGACCTCCAGCTCTACCTTCCCGATTTCCGCGCCGCGGAGCGGACGTTCCAGCTCCTGACCCAGGTCGCGGGAAGGGCGGGACGCGGTCAGCGCGCGGGTGAGGTGATCCTCCAGACATACGATCCCGACCATCCGGCGCTTCGTTGCGCCGCCGCGCAGGATTTCGAGGCGTTCTACGAGCGCGAGGCTGAAGAGCGGAGGCAGCTGCGCTATCCGCCGTTCGGACATCTCGTGGAGATCGAGATCCGCGGATCGAAGCTGGAACGAGTGCTGCGCGAGTCAGAGAGACTCCGCGATTCGCTCGCGAAGCTTGCGCGCGGAGCCGACCTGGAGCTGCTCGGACCTGCACCGAAACCGATTTCGCGCATCCAAGGTGCGGAGCGATGGCACATCCTGATCCGGAGCGGCTCCCGGAACGCCCTGCACGGCTTTCTGGGGAAGGCGCTTCCGGCGATCCGGGAGCGGAGGCCGGCCGGGATCCGCGTGACGGTGGACGTGGATCCACGGCAGGTGCTATAAGCCTCTATCGATACCCAACTTACCACCTCGGTGCCCCTCGGCGAACCCGCTTGACAGCCCCACCCCCTGAGGCTGTAATCGAATCGAGTCAGGAACGCCGTCGAAACCAAGAGGTATATATAAGGTGGGACTGGCTCGCGGTGTCCGATGCCCGGCTGGATTTCAAGGAAGTCGCACCCGGAGGAGAGGATGAACTTCACGTTCCAGAAGTCGAAAGCGATCCCGGGCCTTGCGCTCGTGTCCCTGGCGCTCCTGGCCGCACCTCCCGCCTCCGCGAGCATCTGCTTCACCAGCGGCAAGGTCTACGTGCAGCAGAAGGTCTACGACAAGGCGGCCTGGTTCCTCGAATGCGCACGCAAGGGCGACCCCGATAATCTCGACGTCCTGTCGCTCCTCGCCTTCGCGCGGGCACAGCAGCATCAGTACAAGTCCGCCGGTGCGGCGTTCCAGCTGGCGCTCGATGCCGCGACGAAGAAGAAGGATCAGAAGAAGATCGCGGACATCTCGAGAAACCGTCTCGCGGTCAACGCGCAGCTATTCAACAGCGGCGTGAAGGCGCTGAGCGGCACGAAGACGAGCGAGACGCCTGAGGCCGGATCCACACTGCCGCCCTACGCGCCCCCCGGGGATCCTCAGAGCGCGGTGACCGACACCACCAACTACGGACCGTACACGGGCCCGTCGCGGCTCGAGGAAGCGGCCTACGATTTCGTGCTGGCCTCGTACGTGGATCCGACTTCGATCGAGACCTATCAGAACCTCGCGTATGTCTTCGGCGAGCTGGGCCGCACCGATGACGCCATCCTCGCCGCGAAGACCGGGCTCACGCACAAGCCGGACGACCAGAGACTGCATAACAAT